>ERZ857840.201-NODE-201-length-99160-cov-9.064306_pt1 | contig 99160 bp, 70 predicted proteins | sample MGYA00519760_ERZ857840 | MGnify/ENA primary metagenome ERZ857840 (study PRJEB31778, sample SAMEA3449371) | human gut metagenome | biome: human gut; feature: human-associated habitat; material: faeces | place: United Kingdom | collected 2010/2012 ... | reverse complement strand
TTTACGGTGTGGACTACCAGGGTATCTAATCCTGTTTGCTCCCCACACTTTCGTGTCTCAGCGTCAGGTATCGTCCAGTAACTCGCCTTCGCCACTGGTGTTCCTCCCGATATCTACGCATTTCACCGCTACACCGGGAATTCCAGTTACCTCTCCGACCCTCAAGAACCACAGTTTCAAATGCAAGCTATGAGTTGAGCCCATAGTTTTCACATCTGACTTGCAGTCCCGCCTACACACCCTTTACACCCAGTAAATCCGGATAACGCTCGCCACCTACGTATTACCGCGGCTGCTGGCACGTAGTTAGCCGTGGCTTTCTCATGGGGTACCGTCATGTGTTCGTCCCCCATAACAGAAGTTTACAATCCGAAGACCTTCTTCCTTCACGCGGCGTCGCTGGGTCAGGCTTTCGCCCATTGCCCAATATTCCCCACTGCTGCCTCCCGTAGGAGTCTGGACCGTATCTCAGTTCCAATGTGGCCGTTCAACCTCTCAGTCCGGCTACCCATCGCTGACTTGGTGGGCCGTTACCTCACCAACTATCTAATGGGACGCGAGCCCATCCTTGCGCAATAAATCTTTGGTACTACGACCATGCGGTCGCCTGTACTTTATGCGGTATTAACATCCGTTTCCAGATGGTATCCCCCACGCAAGGGCAGGTTGCTCACGCGTTACTCACCCGTCCGCCACTAGGCATTGCTGCCCCGTTCGACTTGAATGTGTTATGCACGCCGCCAGCGTTCATCCTGAGCCAGGATCAAACTCTCGAACAAATTGTATATCAACCGTCTCCGGTTAACATCAAGTGTGTCGAGCTTGTGGCTCTTTTTACTTTTTGAGTATGCATCCCGTTTTATCGGGATGTGTTTCAAAGAATGACGAGATTTTCGCACTTGCTTCTTTCTTGCTTGTACTTAAATCTCCTGTTGTTCAATTGTCAATGATCAATCGCGGTTTCGACTCGGTTCTTGCGTTTCCGCTACCGGTTTCGCCGCGGCTCTCTCGTGGACAGCTTATCTATTATACCACGTTCGCATCCACTTGTCAAGAGGTTTTCAAAACTTTTTTCAAAAAAGTTTTGAGTCTGCCGTTCGGGAGGCGTTTATCCGTTCCCTTCCGCAAGGCTTGCTGATTATATCACATTTCCTGTCGCTTGTCAAGGGGGTGGTGAAGATTTTTTTCGGGGGGCTGTAGCGTTATAATTATGTAGCACCGCCGCTCCTCCCGACGACACGCCGCGTTCTGTCATGTCGGAAACGTCATCTTCCGATATTATATTGAGTAACATTTTTGCAAAAAAGCAAATGCTGTTGCCCCGAAGCGCCTGTCTTTCCGCTTGACAACCGGCATCGGGTATGGTACAATATACGGCAGAGACTAAGAAAGTGAGGAGATTAACCATGTTCCAGAATCAAGCGGTATCCTTTTCTGGCATTCAGCCCAGCGGAAACCTGACGCTCGGCAATTATCTTGGCGCACTGCGGAATTTTTCCGCTTTTTCCGAAAAATACAAGTGCTTTTACTGCGTAGTGGACGAGCACGCCATTACGGTTCGGCAGGTCCCCGCCGAATTGCGCCGCCGCACCTATGAAACGCTGGCACTTTACCTTGCGTGCGGGCTTGACCCCGAACGCAACACACTGTACGTCCAGTCGCACGTGCCGGAGCACGCCGAGCTGGCATGGCTGCTCAACTGCTTCACCATGTTCGGCGAGCTTTCCCGCATGACGCAATTCAAGGACAAGAGCGCAAAGCACGCCGACAACATTAACGCCGGGCTGTTCACCTATCCGGTGCTGATGGCGGCGGATATCCTGCTGTATCAGACTGATGTCGTGCCGGTCGGCATCGACCAGAAGCAGCACGTCGAGATATGCCGCGATATTGCCAACCGCTTCAACCAGATCTATCCCGACACCTTTACCGTTCCGGAACCGATCATCGCCAGGCACGGCATGAAGATCATGTCGCTGGCGGAGCCGACAAAAAAAATGTCCAAGTCGGACGAGAACGAGAACGCCGTCGTGCGTATTCTGGATGACCGCGACACCATCATCCGCAAGTTCCGCCGTGCCGTCACGGATTCGGACGCCGTCGTGCGCTACGCCGAGGGTAAGGACGGCATCAACAACCTGATGACCATCTATGCCGCACTGACCGGAAAAGATATGGCAGAGATCGAACGCGAGTTCGACGGGCGCGGCTACGGTGATTTCAAAACCGCTGTCGGCGAAACCTGCGCCGACGTGCTCGCCCCGGTACAGGAGCGCTTCAAGACCTACATTGCCGACAAGGCAATGCTGGAGGCGCAAATGAAAAAGGGCGCCGCCGAGGCTTCCTACGTCGCCCGCCGCACGCTGTCAAAAGTGCAGAAAAAGCTGGGATTTGTCCAGTTGCACTGAATCAAGCCGAAACAGATGCTCTCAGCCGGGGCACCCTCCTCACGGAAGGTGCCCCGGGCTTTTTTGTCGGCTCTTATCTCTGTTATCTATTTTCCCTTTCCCGTCTCCCCCGCCGGTGTCCGCTGCCTTGCGACGAATCACGCAGGCTTCCGGCGCAGGCTTGCCGCGCCCGCAATCACCCCTCCGCGCGGGTTCCGCCGGACGGCGGCGCTACCGTCCGATCTTCGTCCGGGTGCCGCACAGCGGCTGCCGTATTCGGGCGCGTCGCGCCCGGAATATCCCCGTGCCGCGTGCCGGCATCCCGGCTGCCGGTGTCCCGGCTGCCCTCATGCAGACCGAAGCTGACGGCAATGGCGTTGTTCACCTCCGCCATGACCGTCTCGTCCAGATGCCCCATCTTCTCCCGCAGACGGCGTTTATCCAATGTACGGATCTGTTCCAGCAGGATGACCGAGTCCTTGGCAAGCCCGACACGGTCGGCATAAATATCGATGTGCGTGGGCAGGCGGGTCTTGCCCATCCGGGAGGTAATGGCGGCGGCAATAACCGTCGGGCTGTAACGGTTGCCGACGTCGTTCTGGACGATCAGCACCGGGCGCAGACCTCCCTGCTCGGAACCGATAACCGGGCTGAGATCGGCGTAGAATATATCGCCCCGGCGCACCGGGGGCGTCGGACGGCGGCAGGCGCCGTAATCGGGCGCGCCGTCGTGATGTTCGGAATCGTAGGATGCAGTTGACATGGACATGACGTACTCCTCCATCGTTTTCGCGGGTATGGCGGGCGCTTCCGTAGCTCCCCGCACGCCGGAGCTTCACGGGCACCCCGAAGTCAGATCCGGCACGGACAGCACCGGTTCCGGACACCGATAGTGTACCCGCAAAAGACCGGGGTCTAAACAGCGGAACCGGAAATTATTTTTGTCCGGACGCCTGCCCCGGCAACGTATACAGTTCCGGCGCACACGTCCACAATCAGTATATGCGCCGATGCGGATGGCTGAGCCGCCGGAGTTGCGGTGCGGCTCAGCCGTCCAGCCCGATTAGCACACCAGACCCCCCGATTGCCGGATTTTTTACGCAGCGTCCGCTTGTTCATAAAATATTAACAATTAAAACGGCTGTTTTTTTGCAAAAGGGCTTGACAAACCGCCCCGAAAGTGGTACAGTATAGGCATCGGTTAGCACTTGAGCGCATCGAGTGCTAAACCCGATACAAGCTACCGCCGACAGGCGGCAGACGAAGCGGAGGTGAGTCGATGTCGGAGGCAGACAGAACGCCCGAAGAGCTGAGCGAACGCAAAAAGCTCATCCTGAAGGCAATCATTGATGCCCACATTGCGGGCGGCGAGCCGGTCGGCTCCAAGTATCTGGTGGAAAGCAAGCAGATTGCCTGCTCCTCTGCTACCATCCGCAACGAGATGGCGGAGTTGGAGGCTATGGGCTACCTGGAACAGCCCCATGCGTCTGCCGGACGCGTGCCCAGCGAACGCGGGTACCGCTTCTATGTGGACTCCCTGATCGAGCATTACGCCATGACGGCACGCGAGATCGGGCAGATCAACCAGTTGCTGCAGTCCAAAATGGCAGAGCTGGATCAGATTCTGCTGACCGCATCGCGCGTGGCATCCAACCTGACAAATTATACCGGTTTTGCCGTAAAGCCCGGCACCTCATCCGTGAATGTGCGTCGGTTCGACGTAGTGTTCCTGGATGAAAGGACCTTCATTCTCGTGATGGTCGCATCGGGCGGGCAGGTGAAAACGCGCACCCTGCGCACGGACGGCAACCGTCCGCTGTCGCAGGCAGTCACGGATCAGCTTGCGACGGCACTGAACGAGCACCTGCAAGGGCTGACTGCCAGTCAGATCACTTTGCCGGTCATGATGGAGTTGGAGGAAGCCATGGGCAGTTGGGCGGATCTGGTCTCCCCCGCCGTCAAAGCCATGTACGAGGTCATGGGGGAGATGGACGAAACACGGTTCCGGGTCAGCGGCGTTGACCGCCTGCTCCAATATCCCGAGTTCAGCAATCCGGATAAGATGAAGGAAGTGCTGGGCGTCATCGAGAAGCCGGAGGAGATCGTCAACATGGTCTCCGACCCGCAGGATCGGGGCGTTAACGTGGTCATCGGTTCGGAGAGCACCGTGCGTGTGATGGATAATTCCGCGCTGGTATACATTCCCATCGTCAAGGACGGGAAGAACCTCGGCACGGTCGGTGTGCTGGGTCCCGCGCGGATGGATTACGCCCGCGTGTTGGCAACCCTGCAGGGAATATCGGACAACATATCCAGCCTGCTGGGCGGCGAAAAACAGCTTCCGGGCGCCGCCGGGGATTTGCCGGACGGTAACGAAAAACAGACATAGCAGTGGTGCCGACCACAGCAGGTCGGCGCAGGAAATAAGGAGGACTGAGCAGAATGGCAGACGAAATGAATTCTACGTGTACAGACAAGGCGCAGGATCAGACCGAGCAGGCTGTTCCGGACGCCGATACCGCCCGCATGGCGGATACCATGGCGGAAAACGCCACGGCGGAAGATGCCACGGAGGAAGGCGCCGCGGAGGCAGACACCGCCTGCGATGCGCAGGCAGGCGCAGCCGATGACGCCGATGAAAACGGTAAGCTGCGCGGTTCCGAGCGGCGGCGCCTCAAGCGTGCCGAGGCGGAACTGGCAGAGGCAAACAAGAAACTGGAGCAGGCAAAGCAGGAGCTCGCAACCGAGCGGGGCAAATACCTGCGGATGCTGGCAGAGTACGACAATTTCCGGCGCCGCACCGCAAAGGAAAAGGAAGGCATTTACACCGACGCCTGCGCGGACGCTGTCCGGGAGCTGTTGCCCATCGTGGACACGCTGGAGCGTGCCGTGGCGGATATACCCCCGGAAAAGCAGAATGACCCGGTCGCCAAGGGCGTCCGGATGACGCTCAAGGCGGCGGCAGATGCCCTGCGCAAGCTGGACGTCACCGAGGTGGAAACCGTGAAATTCGACCCCAATCTCCACAATGCCGTCATGCACGTTGAGGACGACACAAGGGGAGAGGGCGAGATTGTCGATGTGTTCCAGAAGGGCTACCGGAGAGGCGATAAGGTAATCCGTTTCGCCATGGTGCGGGTGGCAAACTGAGCCACGCGAACCGAAAAAATCAAATCTTATCATACAAATTATTGATACTTCACATCTGTTGGGAGGATGAATGTTATGGCTAAAATCATTGGTATTGATCTGGGTACTACGAATTCCTGTGTGGCGATCTACGAGGGCTCCGAGCCTGTCGTGATCCCCAATCCCGAAGGCGCACGGACGACTCCGTCCGTAGTGGCTTTCTCCAAGACCGGCGAGCGTATGGTCGGTCAGATCGCAAAGCGGCAGGCGATCACCAACCCTGACCGCACGATCAGCTCCATCAAGCGTAAGATGGGCAGCGACTACAAGGTAACCGTTGACGGCAAGAGCTACACCCCGCAGGAGATTTCCGCTATGATTCTGCAGAAGATGAAGGCGGATGCCGAGGCGTATCTCGGTACGCCCGTGACGCAGGCTGTCATCACGGTGCCGGCTTACTTCACCGACGCACAGCGTCAGGCGACCAAGGACGCCGGTAAGATCGCCGGTCTGGAGGTTCTGCGTATCATCAACGAGCCTACCGCCGCCGCACTGGCATACGGTATGGACAAGGAAGAGAATCAGAAGATCATGGTCTTTGACCTCGGCGGCGGTACCTTCGATGTGTCGTTGCTGGAGATCTCGGACGGTGTCTTCGAGGTGCTGGCGACCGCCGGTAACAACCATCTGGGCGGCGACGACTTCGACCAGCGCATCATCAACTGGATGGCGGATAAGTTCCAGAAGGAAAACGGCATCGACCTGCGGAACGACAAGATGGTGCTGCAGAGACTGAAGGATGCCGCAGAGAAGGCAAAGATTGAGCTGTCCGGCATGAACCAGACCGACATCAACCTGCCCTTCATCACGGCGACCGCCAACGGCCCGCTGCACTTTGAGGCTACGCTGACCCGTGCCGAGTTCGACCGTCTCACGGCTGACCTCGTGGAAGCCACGATGGGCCCGACGCGTCAAGTGCTCAAGGATTCCGGACTCAACGTCAATCAGGTAGACAAGGTTCTGCTGGTCGGCGGCTCCACGCGTATCCCTGCCGTGCAGGAAGCTGTCAAGAAGTTCCTCGGCAAGGAGCCTTTCAAGGGCATCAACCCGGACGAGTGCGTGGCAATCGGTGCTGCCATTCAGGGCGGCGTGCTGGCAGGCGAAGTCAAGGATCTGCTGCTCCTGGACGTTACGCCCCTGTCGCTGGGTATTGAAACCATGGGCGGCGTGTTTACCCGCATCATCGACCGTAACACGACCATCCCGGTCAAGAAGAGCCAGGTGTTCTCCACTGCCGCAGACGGGCAGACCAGCGTGGAAATTCACGTCCTGCAGGGCGAGCGCGAGATGGCGCAGTACAATACGACGCTGGGTCGCTTCAATCTGGACGGCATCATGCCCGCTCCCCGCGGCGTGCCGCAGATTGAGGTCACGTTCGATATTGATGCCAACGGCATTGTCAACGTAACGGCTACCGATAAGGGCACCGGCAAGGAACAGCACATCACCATCACCTCCTCCACCAACATGAGCAAGGAGGATATCGACAAGGCAGTCAAGGACGCCGAGAAGTTCGCCGAGCAGGACAAGAAGGCGAAGGAGGCAGTCGAGACAAAGAACCGCGCCGAATCGCTTATCAATCAGAGCGAGAAGACGCTGAACGACCTGGGCGACAAGCTGACCGAGGACGACAAGAGCGCCGTCAAGACGGCGATTGAGAAGCTGCGCACGACTGTCAACGGCGGCGACACCGACGCCATCAAGGCAGACACCGAGGCGCTTGAGAAGGAGTTCTACAAGCTCTCCGAGAAGGTCTACCAGCAGTCCGCACCGCAGGGCGATGCCCAGAACGGCAACGCCGGCGGCAGCTATGAGGGCGGCGCAAACGGCGAGGGAGGCACCTACTACGATGCCAACTTCGAGGACAACAACAAAGGGAACTCCAACTAAGGGACGCTGAGCAAGAGCGATCCCCGGGCGGCGGCACAGGCAATGTGCCGCCGGACAGGTCAGCGGTTCCTCAGAAATACGTGACCAGCAATTACCCGACGGAGGCTGAAAACGCCCCCGCCGGGATTGCGCGGTATAGGGGCCGCCTGCGGGGCAGGCAGCCCCGTCCCCATTATGGGAACCTTCGGGAATCCTGCGTATTCCCCTTCCCCGCACGGTGAATCTGAACGAGAAAGAGAAAGCCCCGCCGAATGAGTCGCAGCGCCCGCAGGGCGCGGATCGCGGCGCGGAAGCTACGGTATAAATCATATGGCAGAAGACAGAGATTACTATGAAATACTCGGCATAGACCGGAACGCCGATGCGGAGGCGATCAAGAGCGCCTACCGCAAGCTCGCCAAAAAGTATCACCCCGATCTGCACCCCGGCGACACGGATGCCGAGAAGCACTTCAAGGAGGTCAACGAGGCGTACTCCGTGCTGTCCGACCCGGACAAGAAGGCAAAGTACGATCAGTTCGGCAAGGCAGCGTTTGATCCGACGGCGGGCGCCGGCGGCGGATACAGCGGCGGCTTTACCGATTTCGGGGATCTTGGTGATATTTTCGGGAGCATTTTCGGCGGTGCTTTCGGCGGCGGCACTACGTCGCGGCGCACGGGTCCCCAGCGCGGCGAGGATGTGCAGGTGCGTCTGACGCTGAGCTTTGAGGAGGCAGTTGCCGGCTGCAAGAAGGAAGTCAACTACGCGCGCCTGCATAAATGCCCCGCCTGCGGCGGTTCCGGCGCGGAAGCCGGCACTGCCGCCGAAACCTGCCCGGACTGCCACGGATCCGGTCAGCGCGTCGTGGTTCAGCGGATGGGCGGAATGTCCTTCCAGTCCAAGACTACCTGCGAAAAGTGCCGCGGTACCGGCCGGTACATCAAAACGCCCTGCTCCAAGTGTCGGGGCACCGGGCTGGAACGCGAAAACCGCAGTCTGACTGTCACGATTCCTGCCGGCATTGACGACGGGGAGCGCATCGCCCTGCGCGGACAGGGCTGTGAAGGCAAGAACGGCGGTCCCGCGGGCGATCTGGTCATCTTTGTGACCGTGCGCTCGCACAGCATCTTCCGCCGGGACGGCGTGAATCTGTACTGCGATGTCCCGCTGACGATCGCCGAGGCGACACTCGGCGCCGAGATCGACGTCCCGACGCTGGACGGCAGCGAAAAGTACACCATAGGCGAGGGAACGCAGTCCGGCACATCCTTCACCCTGCGGGGCAAGGGGGTTCCGTATGTCAGTAATCCCGGACGGCGCGGCGACCTGACCTTTACAGTCAACGTGGAGGTGCCGCGCGGACTGAACGAAAAGCAAAAGCAGGCGATGCGCGCCTTTGCCGATGCCTGCGGCGAGAAAAATTACAGCAAGAAGTCCCGCTTCCGCAACTTCTTCAAGAAGTGATCCGCAGATTCGGAGTCAACAGGAAAACGGCAGAGTGCCTGCGTTCCCGCGCCGCCGGGCTTGCACGTGCAGGGGAAAGCCGACCGAGAAAGGAAATATAATGAGCGAACAGAATATGCCGGAGCGCGACCCGGACTACGTATGCGAGGATTACGGCGATGTCAAGGCGTGGACGCAGATCCGCGTCACCGTGCCGCTGGAGCAGTTGGACACGCTGACCGCGCTGATGAGCATGATCAGCAATAACCTGATGATCGAGGACTACTCGGACATTGAAACAAATCTGCGCACCTGCTACGGCGACCTGATTGACGAGAAGATTCTGAACGCCGACCGCACCGTGGCATCCGTTTCGGTGTATGTGCCCTCTGACCGGAGTTACGCGGACGATGTGGCATTCCTGCGCGACCGCATGGCGGCGGACGGGCTGAACGGAAAGCTGGAGCTGGTCGGCGTCAACGAGGAGGATTGGGCGAACAACTGGAAGCAGTACTACAAGCCCCTGAAAATCGGAAACCGCATTGTTATCTGCCCCGCATGGGAGACCTATACACCGACAGGCAACGAGCTGGTCGTCCGGATGGATCCCGGCATGGCATTCGGAACCGGGACGCATGAGACAACCCGTCTGATGATCCGCCTGCTTGAGGACTACACACAGCCCGGGTGCCGGATGCTGGACGTCGGGACGGGCACAGGCATTCTCGCCATCTGCGCGTCCAGACTGGGTGCCGGCGTATGCCGCGCCTATGACATCGACCCGACCGCCGTGCGCGTGGCACGGGAAAACATCCGGGAAAGCGGGCTGACCAACATCACCTGCGACCGTTCCGATCTGCTCCGGCAGGTCGATCTGCGCGACGGGCGGTACGATCTCATCACTGCCAATATCGTGGCGGATATTCTGATCCGCATGATGCCGGATGTCGGGGCTTACCTCGCACCGGACGGCGTGTTGCTCCTGTCCGGGATCGTGGAGGAGCGCTGTGCCGACGTCATAGCATCCGCCGACGCGAACGGCTACTCCGTCGAGACCCGCCTGCCGGACAACGGCTGGTGCGCGCTTGCGCTCCGGCGAAAACGGTAAGGCACCGAAACAGCAAACTCCGGGACTTCCTGAAACAGCCCCGGAGTTTTTTGATTCACTGCCCCCTGTCCGGGCATGGCGCAGCAAGGTCAGCCGGTAACGCAGCGGAAAAAGCACCGTTGCCGCGGGAATTTTCAATGGCACCCTTGACAAAGTCCGTTAAGCTGTGGTATAATGGCACATATGCCCGTACAGAAAGACGGGGGGCACCGCAGATCTCCCGGAAGAGACGCGACGCCGGAGAAAGGATGGTTGAGTTATGAAACACACCGATATCAGGGAAATATTTGCGCACACCGAGGCGTATCTGAACGGAACCGTGACCGTATGCGGTTGGGTACGTACCGCCCGCGACTCCAAAAGCGTTTCTTTTCTGGAGATCAATGACGGAACCTGCTTCCGCAACCTGCAGATCGTGGTGGATAAGACGCGCATCCCGGAGGATATGGTGCGGGACGCCATGGCGGTCGGTGCATCGGTATGTGCCGTCGGACAGCTGGTCGCATCAGAGCGCAACGGGTGCGAGCTGGAGCTGGAAACGCTCACCGTCCTCGGCAAATGCCCTGCGGACTTCCCTCTGCAGAAAAAGCGCCACACGCTGGAGTATCTGCGCACCATCCCGCACCTACGCGTGCGTACACGCTCTTTTGAGGCAGTGTTCGCCGTGCGCGATCAGCTGGCACAGGCGGTGCATCAATACTTCCACAGCCACGGCTACCGCTACGTTCATGCCCCCATCATTACCGGATCGGACTGCGAGGGGGCGGGCGAGATGTTCCGCGTGACCACACAGCCGTGGACAACCGATGCCAAAACCGAGGAGGAGTACTTCGCCGAAGACTTCTTCGGTCGCAAGGCAGGACTGACCGTCTCTGCCCAGTTGGAGGGTGAGATGGCTGCCATGGGGCTGGGGCGCATCTACACATTCGGTCCCACCTTCCGCGCCGAGCATTCCAACACCACCCGCCATGCCGCAGAATTCTGGCAGATTGAGCCGGAGGTCTGCTTTGCGGATATCAACGACATCATCGGCATTGCGGAGGATTTCATCAAATCCATCATCCGCAGCGTGCTGGAAAACTGCCCCGACGAGATGGCTTTCTTTGACCAGTGGACGGAAAAAGGCATTGTCGGCAAGCTGACGAAGGTCATCAACAGCGACTTCGGGCGTATTGATTACACCGATGCGGTCAAGCTGCTGGAGGAGTCCGGACGCACGTTCAAATACCCCGTCAGCTGGGGTTGCGACCTGCAGACAGAGCATGAGAAATACCTGACCGATGAGGTGTTCGGCAAGCCCCTGTTCGTGGTCAATTATCCCAAAGACATCAAGGCTTTCTATATGAAGCAGAATCCGGACGGCAAAACCGTTGCCGCAACGGATCTGCTGGTGCCCGGCATCGGCGAGATCATCGGTTGCTCGGAGCGTGAGGCGGACTACGACAAGCTCGCCGCCGCCATGACCGCCCGCAATATGCCGCTGGACGCATACCGGCAGTATCTCGACACGCGCCGCTTCGGCACCGTGCCGCACAGCGGCTTCGGGCTGGGCTTTGAGCGCATGGTCATGTACGTAACCGGCATGAGCAATATCCGCGACACTGCCCTGTTCCCCAGAACGGTAGGCAGCCTGTGAGCCGATTGCCAACAAAACAAATAATAATCCTGATGGGTTACTAAAAATCCAAAAGGGGTTCCAAAAAGCTCAAAATGAGTTTTTTGGAACCTCTCTTTTTTCACATATAGCGGTACTTCTTCCGCATTCCGAACAGGAACGATGCGGATATGACAAACGCGCACACCTCCGCAACCGTAACCGCCCACCAGATACCGTCCTGATTCAGGACGAGTGGCAGGAACAGAACAGCCGAGGTCTGGAAAACCAGCGTCCGCAGAAAGGATATGGCGGCAGACACAAGTCCGTTGTTCAGCGCCGTAAAGAAGGAGGACAGGAAAATATCGACACCAGCCAGCAGGAAAGACGCGGCAAACAACCGGAAAGCGTGGCACGTCAGCGTATACAGTCCCGCATCGTAGCCCACGAACAAATGTGCCAGCGGAACAGCCATCACCACAGCGACACCGGTCAGCAGGGCACCCGCCCCGCCCATGAGAATCAGGCTCTTGCGCAGGACATTTTTCATCTCCTCATGATTGGAGGCACCATAACTGAAGGAAACGATGGGCGCACATCCGATGGCATAGCCGATAAAAATCGCCACAAAAATAAACTGCACGTACATCAGCACCCCGTATGCCGCCACGCCGTCGTTTCCGTCGAAATACTTGAGAAGCTGGAAATTATACAGCATACTGACCAGCGAGGAGGAGATGTTGCCCATCAGTTCGGAGGAACCGTTGCCGCACGCCTGCAGGATGGGGCGGAGCTGCAGGCGCGTCCGGGTCAGGCGCAGGCGGCTCCGGTTGGGGAACAGGAAGTACACAAGCGACACACCTCCGCCGATACACTGGCTGATACCCGTAGCAATGGCGGCGCCCGCAACACCCCATCGGAAGACGGCAATGAACAGTGCATCCAGCACCATATTGGTAATCCCTGCCGCCACCGTGATAATCAACCCCAGCTTGGGCTTTTCGGCGGCTATGAGGAAGCTCTGGAACACATTCTGGAGCATGAAGGACACGGTAAAGGCTACAACGATGCGTCCGTAGCAGACACAGTCGTCAAAGGTATTCTCATCGGCGCCCAGAAACCGCGCCATAGGCTCCATAAAAACAAGTCCCAAAGCCGTCAGGACCGCGCCCAGTATGACCGTGACCCATATCATCATGGAGAATGTCCGGTTGGCGCGCTCCCCGTCCCCTTGCCCCATGATCTTGGAAACCAACGCCGTGCCGCCGGTTCCGATCATGAAGCCCATGCCGCCCAGCACCATAATGAAGGGCATGACAAGATTGATTGCGGCGAAGGACTCCTTCCCCGCAAAATTGGACACGAACAGACCGTCCACCACACCGTAGATGGAAGTGAACACCATCATGATGATGGACGGAAGCACGAAGCGCAACAGTTTTCCGTATGTGAAATGATCCGACAGGCGGATCTCCTCTTTCCGACTTTTCTCCATGTGACAATCCTTTTCTCCACCGTGCGGCGGGTGCAAAAAACGGCAAAACACAAAGGGAGTCTCCAAGGAAAACCGAACCGGCTTTTCCGTGAAGTCCCCTGACAAACAAACGCCGGGCACCCGCCCGGCACAGAGCGTGCGTATTATATCATATTCCCGCCGGAAAAGTCAACAGGAAAGACCCACAAAGAGCCTTCACCCTTCGTGGGTCTTTCCTGTATACTTTGCCACCCGATCCGGCAGTTCCGTCGGGATCCCTTAGTGGCGACGCTTCCGGATCAGGCACGCGGCAGCTGCTGTCATCAGCAGGACAACCCCGCCACCGACACCCACTGCCGAAGCACATCCGCCGGATTTACCGGCTGCGGTGGTCGTCGCGACCGCTCCGGTTCCGGTTCCGGTTCCGGTGACGCTTCCGGCGGAACCGTCGGTCTGCGTCCCCGACGCAGGTGCCGCGGTGGTAGCCCCGGTCTGCTCTGCCGGCTTGGTGGTCGGTTCCTCAGCCGACTCCGCCGGCTTAGTGGTCGGTTCCTCAGTCGGCTCCGCCGGCTTGGTAGTTGGTTCCTCGGTCGGTTCTGCCGGCTTGGTCGTCGGCTCCTCGGTCGGCTCCGCCGGCTTGGTGGTTGGTTCCTCGGTCGGTTCTGCCGGCTTGGTGGTCGGCTCCTCGGTCGGCTCCGCCGGCTTGGTGGTCGGTTCCTCAGTCGGCTCCGCCGGCTTGGTGGTCGGCTCCTCGGTCGGCTCTGCCGGCTTAGTGGTCGGTTCCTCGGTCGGCTCCGCCGGCTTGGTGGTCGGTTCCTCAGTCGGCTCCGCAGGCTTGGTGGTTGGTTCCTCGGTCGGTTCTGCCGGCTTGGTGGTCGGTTCCTCTGTATCGGTGCCGTCCACACGTCCCACCATGATACCATCGGAGTTAAAGCGATAGAAGCCCTCCTCAATCAGCCCGTTGGTCTCCGCCTCGCTGACGTAGTACACGCCGCCAAAGAACTGATCGGTCGCGGCACGCTTGGTACCGTAGATATTGGTAAAGAAATAGTAATGCCCTTCCCCATCGGTCGCGATGCCAATCGCCTGCGGGACACTGTTGACGAAATAGTAGGTATAATCACACCAATCGTGCGTGTAGATGCCGTTCTTGATGATCATGCGGTTATCTGCCCCGAACTCGTAGAAGCCCTGCGGCATGATTCCGTTGAGCTTGTCCTCCGGAATCGAGAATATACCGCGCGCGGCACCGTTTTCCGCGCTCCAGATGTAGTACACATCACCCGCATAATCACGAACCAATCCCTTAGCAACCCGCTGTCCGTTCTCATAGTAGCGGATAACGCCGTCCAGATCGCGGAACAGGTTCTCTCCGATCTCCTCCCGCTTCGGTTCCACGGGCTTCAGGTCAACATCGGATTTGCCGGTCAGCAACCCATACTGATTGAAATGGTAGGTTCCCTCCGGCATAAGTCCGTTGGTCTTCCCCTCGGGTATGTACCAGTCGCCGTCCGTCGCCGCACGCTTGACACCGTATATGGTGGTGAAATAGTAAATATCCCCGTCCTCGTTTTTGGCAAGTCCGATCGCCTCCGGCACGCTGTTGACGAAGTAATAGGTATGGTCACACCAGTCATGCGTGTAGATACCGTTCTTGACGATCATGCGGTAATCCGCTCCGAACTCGTAGAAGCCCTGCGGCATGATTCCGTTGAGCTTGTCCTCCGGGATCGAGAACATACCGCGCGCGGCACCGTTGACCGCATTCCAAATGTAGTAGACATTTCCCTCGTCGTCCCGGACCAACCCCTTTGCCACCGGGATACCGTTTTCGTAGTAGCGGACCCGTCCGTCTGCATCATGTACCAGTCCGGATACCGCCATTCCGGCAGTATTTCCAGCCGCGGCTGTCGTCAACACGCCCGCAACCGAAAGAGCCAACAGACACAGCGCCGCCAACCAAGCCATAACTTTTTTCATATCGTTTCTCCTTTCGCTCCGCACCTGTTTGGGCAGAGGGAATGCTCGGGGGAATTGCCAGACACCGGTTGTGTTCGGGACGGTTCCCTCATAACTTCCGGTCTATTATACCATCCCCGACGCATTCTGTCAAGCCGTTGCCCGGTTTTTGTCGTCTTCCAGTTACTGGGGGCATTTCCCCGGAGCAAGTTCCACGGCAGATATTACCCTGGAGATATACCCGGAATACTCCCCGTTTCCTCCATTTTTTCAAAAAACTATTGACAACTCAAAAAAATCGTGGTATAATACAGTCTCGGTACGGTCTGCGATACGCAACCGTCTCCTTACTGCGCGGAAAATCTGAAGCCGCGCGGTCTTTCAGTCCATAGGGAGGTTTAACATGGAGAAGATCAACAAGTATTATGAGTGCCTGTTCGTCGTGGATGTCACAGACGGCGACGAGGCAGTCAAGGCAACAGTCGAAAAGTTCGTTGGCATCATCAACGCCAACGCCGAGACGGTTGTCGAGGTGGCACAGTGGGGCAAGCGCCGTCTGGCATACCCCATCAACGACAAGCCCGAGGGCTACTATGTCGTGGCAACCTTCAAGAGCGCGCCTGAGTTCCCCTGCGAGCTGGAGCGTCTGCTCAACATTGATGAAAGCATTATGCGTCAGGTGACGACCCGTCTGGACTTCACGCCTGTTGCCAAGGCTGTCGCGCCCGCCGAGGAAGTCGCACCTGCAGACGAAGAGTCCGCCCCCGCCGAGGAGGTCGCACCGGAGGCTCCCGCCGCCGAGGTTGCCGCTGAGGCACCGGTCGCCGAGTAACAGCTGTCGTTTCGCCCCGCGCCCGGAATCATCCGGGGGAAGGTCGCCCGCACCCGCCGCGCTGTGGCGGCTACGGGCAGAGGAGTCTCCGCACGTCCCCTGCGCAAGCAGCAGAACGTCCGGAGGTCTCCTAACGCTACCCGGCGGCGGTTCACAGGAACCGTCAGCCATCCGGAAAGGAGAAACCGTATGTCTCTTAACCTGAATAAAGTGATTCTCGCCGGTCGTCTTGTGGCAGATCCGGAGCTCAAGCAGACCCAGAGCGGCATTTCGGTGGTTTCGCTCCGTATTGCCGTCAACCGTCGCTATGCGTCCCGCAATGACGGGCAGCAGAGTCAGCCCGAAGCGGACTTTTTCAATGTGACCGCATGGCGGACAACCGCTGAATTCATCGCCAAGTTTTTCCGGAAGGGCTCTGCCATCTGCGTGGTAGGCTCGATCCAGAACAGGAACTGGGTGGATCAGCAGGGCGTCAAGCACTACGCTACCGATATCGTTGCGGATGAAGCAAATTTTGTTGAGAACCGCAATGCGTCCGCTGCCCCTGACGCCGGCAGCGACACCTATGCGTCCGCGCCCGCTTTCTCAACCCCCGGTGCCGGCGCCAAGTTTGAGGAACTCAAGACCGACGACGACCTGCCGTTCTGACAGCGGCACAGTCTTACTGCGGCACGGTGCCGCATAAAAAATGAGCCGGGTGTGCCCGGCATGAAGGAGAATAAACATGGATAGAACTGAGAATACCGCACGGCCTGCTCGCCCGTTCAACCGCGGCAAGAGAAGAAAGGTCTGCATTTTCTGCGCAGACAAGGTCGAATACATTGATTACAAGGATACCGCCAAGCTGAAGCACTTCATCAGCGAGCGCGGCAAGATCCTGCCCCGCCGTGTCTCCGGCGCTTGCGCAAAGCACCAGAGAGAGGTCAATACCGCCATCAAGCGCGCCCGTCAGGCAGCGCTCCTGCCCTTCATCACAGACTGACAGGGCGCAAACAGAGAGGGGAGAACCGGATTGTCGGTTCTCCCCTCTCTGTTCGCATCTCTATTCGCAAGCGCCCCGGTGTGCCGACCTGCCAAGCTGCATCACCGGGCAAGGAACTTGTGAATTTTCTCTGAATTCCAACCCAACACCTTGCAATTACGCCGGAAGTATGCTATAATAGGGACAAGTTAAGCCTCTCTTTCTGCCGTGAAAGCAGGCCATACCAGCCGGGGAGTCAGCGGCGCCCTGTACCTGAAATCCGCTATAGCAGGGGTTGATTCCCCTTCTGAGAATCGATCGTTTCGGAATGAGTTGTTTTTCCTGTGTTGAGGAATGGGTCTTGCGCAATGCGGAGCCGTGAACCATGTCAGGTGAGGAATCAAGCAGCATTAAGCGGTGAACCGTATGTGCCGCGAGGTCGCCTGTTCTGAGCAGGAAATCCAAAGATCGCCGGGGCGTGACATCCGAGGAAGGGGTGTATGGTCTTCTTTCACGGCAGAGCCGGAGAGGCTTTTCCGTATCATTTGCCGTCCGGCACGCGCGGACGCGCTTTTTGTGCGCAATCAGGGGAGGGAGTCGGTTATGCATCAGGCACTGTACCGGAAGTGGCGCCCCCGCAACTTCGACGAGGTATGCGGGCAGGAGCAGGTCACATCCATTCTCAAATACGAATGTCAGACGGGGCATTTTTCGCACGCGTACCTGTTCTGCGGCTCGCGCGGAACAGGCAAGACATCCTGCGCCAAGATACTGGCAAAGGCGGTCAACTGTGAGCACCCGACAGCCGCCGGTCCCTGCGGCGAGTGCGCCGCCTGCCGCTCCATAGACAGCGGCGCCGCCACCGACGTGCTGGAGATGGACGCCGCCTCCAACAACGGCGTGGATGACATCCGCGATATCCGCGACGAGGTCATTTACACCCCCTCGGAGCTGAAATACCGCGTGTATATCATTGACGAGGTGCATATGCTGTCGGTCAGCGCCTTCAACGCGTTGCTCAAAACGCTGGAAGAACCGCCGGAGCACGTCATATTCATTCTTGCCACCACCGAACTGCAAAAGCTGCCAGCCACCATTGTCTCCCGCTGCCAGCGGTTCGACTTCCGCCGCATCGCCACCGCCGACCTCTCTGCCCATCTGGCAAAGATTGCGGAGAAGGAGGGCTTCACGCTGGAGCCGGAGGCGGCACGCCTCATCGCCCGGCAGGCACAGGGCGGTATGCGGGACGCGATCAGCCTGCTGGAGCTGTGCGCCGGAGCGCGCCGCCCCATCACGCCGGAGCTTGTCACCGAGACGGTTGGCACAACTGGGCGCGAGGGTGTCGGGCGTGTGGTCGCATCGCTGGTGCGGCGGGACTACGACCGACTGTTCGCCGCCGTGGACGATATGGTACGTTCCTCCCGCGACCTTGCGGTGTTCTGGCAGGAGCTGATTTCTTACTACCGCGATATGCTGGTCGTCCGGACCGTGCCGGAATCGGATGCCGTGCGCTACCTAGATCTGACCGACAGCGAAACCGCCGCCTTGCGTTCGCTCGCCGCGCAGTTTACCAAAGAGACACTGCTCTGGCACATCAGCCTGCTGGAGGACGCCTTATTCGCCATGCAACGCGCCTTCGCTGTCCGTCGGACGGTCGCGGAGGTCACGCTGGTCCGGCTGTGCGACCCGGCGCTGGATACCGCAACGGAAGCCATCCTCTCCCGCCTTTCCCGGGTGGAAGAGCAGTTGGCAGGCGGGGTAATCCCGGTCGCAGCACCTGTTGCCGCGACCGTCGCAGCACCTGTCGCAGCACCCGACACGCCCCCGCTGTCCGATCAGGCAGCGCCGACAGCACCGAAGGCTCCTCCGACAGTGTCCCCTGCCCCGCCGACTCCCGCGCAGACGTCGCCAACCCGACAGCCGGAGTCAACGGCTCCTACTGCGGGTCAGCGAATCCTACGCCCGCTGCGCAATTTCCGCGAGGTCGCCGACCGCGTGTCCGAGAGTGATCCCATCATCGGCTCCTTCCTGCGCCTGTGCCGTGCATTCCGGACGGACGACGGCAAGATCATCCTGCGCTTTGAACAGCCGTTCCAATGCAGCATGGCATTGCCGGACAAAAAGCCGCCCGAAGCCCTGCGCCGCGCCCTGTCGGTCTGCTTAGGGCATGCCGTTGCGCCGGAGGATATCATCGGCGAAATAGAGGGGCAGGCAGACCCCGCATCGCCGCTGGACGTGATCATAGAAGCGCTGGAGGACGATGCCGCGTCGGGCGAAACACCGCCCCGCGAGTCGGAATAAACAAGGCATCCGGAAAAACGCTATCAAACACACCCATATAATATATTGTCACAGGAGGATTTCATCATGAGAGCAAACATCCCGAAGGGTATGGGGGGCGGTCCCCAGAGTATGCAAGCCATCGCCCGGCAGGCGCAAAAAATGCAGGAGGATATGGCGGAAAAGCAGGCGGAGCTGGACGCCCGCACGTATGAAGTGCAGGCGGGCGGCGGTGCCGTCACCGTGACGATCAACGGCAAGAAGGAAGTCCTGTCCATCGACATCAAGCCGGAGATCGTGGATCCGGAGGATATCGAAACACTGTCCGACATTCTGGTCGCCGGCATCAATGAGGCAATCAAGCGTGTGGAAGACACCAACACCGCCGAAATGGAAAAGATCACCGGCGGTCTGGCAATGCCCGGGCTGTTCTGATCCCGGTCGAATTTTATATGGCAGCCTATATCGAATCACTCCAGAACCTGGCAGACCAATTCATGAAGCTGAACGGCGTCGGGCGGAAATCCTCCCAGCGCATGGCGTTTTCGGTGCTGGATATGTCGGGAGAGGAAGCCGCCGCTTTTGCGCAGGCGATCTTGGACGCCAAAGCCAAGATCCACCTCTGCCCCGTCTGCCAGAATCTGACCGACCGGGAGTTGTGCCCGGTCTGCGCCGACGAAACGCGCGACCGGAGCGTGATCTGCGTAGTTGCAGACTGCCGCACCGTACTCGCCATCGAAAAGGTGCGGGAATACCAGGGAACCTATCACGTTCTGCACGGCGTTCTGTCGCCGCTCAACGGTGTCACGCCGGATATGCTGAAAATTCCGGAGCTTTTGCGCCGGGTTGAGGAAGGCGGCGTGCGGGAAGTCATTATCGCCACCAATGCCAACGTGGAGGGCGAGACGACCGCCATGTTCCTCGCACGCCTGCTGAAAAAATATCCGGTCAAGGTCACGCGGCTGGCGTACGGTATCTCGGTCGGAACCGACATCGAGTACGCGGACGAAGTCACTCTGTATCGCGCCCTGCAGGGGCGGCGGGACGTGTAGCAAACGTTTTCACGATCTTACTTTCCTTTTGAAAGGAGCGTCATATGAAAACAATCACGATCCATGCCGAGTTGGAGGAGCGCATCCGCCTGAACGCCGCCAGGCTGCAGGAAGCGTACTATCAGTTGCCCGACGTTTTTGCACCCCCGGAGTACCGGTCGTTTGGAGACAAGGAGGGGAGAGCCCTGTGGGCGTTCCTGTGTCACCGCACCTTGACGGGCGAGGAGAATCCCTGCCTCCGTCCGATGCTGGCAGCCCTTCCGACCCACACCAACGCAGGCGGTTTCTTCGGCCCCATACATACGGGCAGGGACGGCGATGTCATGGTGGACGAGTTCCAGTTCGGCGGCAGCACATGGTACCTGCGCGCCCTTTGCGAAGCGCATCGGCAATTAGGGGACGACTGCATTCCCGGCACTACCCCGTTGGCGCTTGCCAAGCGGGTATTTGAAGGGCTGTACCTGCCGGCGCTCGGTCTGTTCGACAGCTACCCGGTCGACCATGAGGAGCTGACGGGCGATATGTTCGGCAACGAGCTGCGGGTCGGAAACTGGATTCTGTGCAGTGACATCGGTGCGGCATTTCTCGGCATCGACGGCGTTGCCGACTACTACATTACGACAGGCGACGTGCGAGCATATGACCTCGTCCGTGAGATGACGGAATGCTTCGCCCGCATAGACAAGCTGAAAATCAAAGCGCAGACACACGCAACGCTCTCTGCCGTGCGCGGATTGTTGCGTATGTACGAGCACACGGGCGATAAGCGCTTCGCCGATGTCGCATCGGACACGTGGAATCTGTACATAACGCAGGGCATGACCGCCACCTACGCCAACTTCAACTGGTTCGGGCGCGGTGAGACATGGACGGAACCCTGCGCCGTGGTGGATTCGCTGATCGTTGCCTTGCATATGTATCGCCTGTTCGGCAAGCAGCGGGATCTGACCCTTGCCCGCCGCATATGGCACAACGGAATGTCAAGCGGTCAACGGTCGAACGGCGGCGCCGGCACAGATACCTGCGTGACGCCCCATGTGCCTTTCCTGCACACGGGAAATATTTACGAGGCATATTTCTGCTGTACAATGCGCCTGTCCGAGGGATTCCTGTGGGCAAAGCAAAACGAAGACCTTCTGTCCATCGAAATTCCCGATCTTCCGTTGCGGGACAACGAGGGACGATACATGGCGGGAGACCTGATTTACGGCGAGATTTCCCCTGCGGATGAAGCCGGGAGTGCCGTACAAGTGGACGGACACACACTGTCTCCTCTGCCGAAAGTGTTCCGGCTGTCCGAAATCAGGGCAGTCAATACGCAGACACAGGTAATATTTACGGAGTGAATTGCCGCCGCCGGCGCCGTGCGGAATCCATGACCGTTTTCCGTGCGGTGTGCCGTATAGTTTGTTGTCCCGCATAGTATATCGAACCCAAACTATTGTAATGAAAGGAGATGCCCCTATGGCTTTCTGTTCATCCTGCGGTCACGAAATAGGCGAGGGTACCGCGTTCTGCCCCGCCTGCGGTGCAAAGGTTTCCGCGCCCGCCACCCCCGTTTTTGACGAGGAAGACATCAAGGAAAACAAACTCATCGCTGTATTCGCCTACCTGAATGTACTGGTACTGGTTCCCATTCTGGCAGGCAGGAAGTCGCCTTTTGCCCGGTATCACGCCAAGCAGGGGCTGGTACTGTTCGTTATTGAGGCGCTCCTGCACTTTGCATACGGCACTCTGAAGTCGGTGCTGTCCCCCTTCGTTGCGCACATCGCCGCAACGAACGGCTACAGCTCGTATAACTGGCTGGGGCTGGTGCTGTCTCTGCTGGGCGTTGTGGCGTTCGCCTACATCGCCTTCGCTGTCATCGGCATCATCCGGGTGCTCCGCGGCGAGGCAAAACCCCTGCCGCTCATCGGCACCCTGCCGTTCCTCAAGTAAGCGCCCGCTGTCACCGCCGCACGGTACCGTGCGGCGGTTTTTGACGTCTGCCGCAAGAGGTTTCCGCTTGCCGGAGGCTCCTGCGAAAAGGGGTTCCCGCGTATCCGGCGTGTAACCGTCGCCGAATATGCAGGAACCCCTCGGATTCTTATGCCGTTTCCCGTTTATACCGCGCTTACTCAGCCGGGGTTGCCCGCCAAAGGCTGTGCAGATTGCAGAAGGCGTACACCGCCTCTACCTCGTCCCCCTCACAGAGGGCAAAGCATACCTCCGGCTCGTCGCCGGGGCGCAGCTCGCGGCGCTGATTGCCGTACTTTGTCTGAAGCGATACCCACGCAATGTGGTGCTCCGGTGTCATGGGGTGCGCGGCAGACCCGACGCGCACGTGTACGATGCCGTTTTCCACCGTCCAGACCGGGATATGCTTCTCATGGGAAGCATCGGTCATACCGGGGATGATCTCGGTCATCTTCTGCCCGCAGCACATGACCGGCACGCCGCTGTCATGCACCTTTGCGATAATGTTGCCGCAATGTGCGCAGATGTAGAATTTCTGTTCCATTCTCTTTCTCCTTTTTTGTGAATCGTATTTGTGCCGGGTCACGCAGGACGTGACCCGGTTTTGTCTTTTGACTACACGCCAAGCAGCGTCAGAAGCGCATCCAAAGTACGGCGCCCGAATATGACCTGCCCGTCATCCAGAACCAGACAGGGCACGCTCATGACATTGTACTGTTCCTTTAGTGCCGGGTACAGCCGGATATCGTAGACCTCCGTGCAGACCTGCGGATTGAGCGCCGCAATGTGCTGTGCCGCTGTCACAAGCTCCGGACACATGCTACAGCTCAGGGAAACCAGCACCTGCATCCGTACCGGGCGATTGATCGCCGCAATCCGTGCCCGCAGGCTGTCCTCCAACGGCTGTCCCGGTCCCGCCGCGTTGTACAGTCCCAGCACGAACGAGGTAAATTCATGCCCGCCCGGCACGCCGTGGAAGGCAAGTCCGGTGTAGACGCCGTCCCGCAGGATCCGGACGCAGGGCAGATACGCCCCATCGCCCGCCGCCTCGGTCACGGTCAGCTTATCGGTCAGCGACGCCAGTGCGTTGAGGTACGCCCGCAGTTCCGCCGTGACGGCACCGCCGTCCGGGTGCAGCTCCAGCGTCAGCGGGGACGCCATCCGCCCGAACACAGTGCGCAACTGCGCCAGCATCTCGGGCGGAAACAGTCCGTCCCCCTGCCCCGTGCCGCCCGACTCCGGGGCGGATTCCGCCTTAACTTCCCTATCCGCAGGCACAGCCTCCGGTTTGCGTGGATGCAGTCCGGTCTTTTCCTGCATGGCGGCGGCGTATTTTTCCAACTCCGTGGCGGCGGTTGCGCCGTCCCCGACTGCCGTGACAACCTGACGCAGGTTCTTCCGGCAGACATCGCCCGCCGCATAGATCCCCGCACGGCTGGTTCTGCGCGCATCATCCGTCAGGATATAGCCCTGCGGGTCGGTGTCCACCAACTCCCGGACAAGCGCGGTCTCCGGCTCGTACCCGGCAAAGATGAACACACCGAAGCCTTCCTCCGGGGCAAAAACAGTCTCCTCTCCGGTCTCGGTATTGCGGCAACGCAGGACGCGCGGGAGACTGTCCCCCGTGACCGACACCACCTCGGTGTGCGTCAGCACGGTAATCCCGGGATGCTCGCGGGCAGGTTGTGCGGCAGCCGCCGCGCAGGTGAAGTCCGCGCCCCGGATAAGGACCGTGACGTGGGAGGCATAGCGCGTCAGGAACACGCTCTCCTCCGCCGCCGCAAAGCCGCCGCCGACCACAAAGACCGGCTTGCCGGCAAAGAATTCACCGTCACAGGTCGCGCAGTACGCGACGCCCCGCCCGCGGAAATCGTCCTCGCCGGGAAAACCGATCCGGCGGGGGTGCGCGCCGGTGGCAATCAGAATACCGAAGCAGGTAAAGTCCCCCTTGTCGGTATGCACCGTGCGGATGTCGCCGTCAGCCTCCAGTCCCGTGACCGTTGCCAGGCAGAATTCCGCGCCGAAGCCCTCCGCCTGGCGGCGCATGGTATCGGTCAGGGCACGCCCGGTTGTTTGGATGACACCGGGGTAGTTGACGACCTCCTCGGTTATAGTGATCTGCCCGCCGAAGGTCTCCTTTTCCAGCACCAGCACGCGGTAGCGCGCCCGCGCCAGGTAAAGTGCTGCCGTCAGTCCGGCAGGACCGCCGCCGATGACCGCGACGTCATAAAACCGGGCTGCATCCATCAAAGCATCCCCACCAGATCCAGGCTGGGCTTCAGCGTTTCGGCGCCGGGCTGCCACTTGGCGGGACAGACCTCATCCCCGTGGGCAGCGACAAACTGGCTTGCCTGCAGGCGGCGGAACAGCTCGTCCGCATTTCTGCCGATATTGCCCGCGTTGACCTCGTACACCACGATCTTTCCCTCCGGGTTGACAAGGAAGCTGCCACGCTCCGCCATGCCGTCCGCCTCGATCAGAACATCAAAGTCCCGGCACAGGGCATGGGTGGGGTCTGCCAGCATATGGTAGGTCAGCTTGCCGATGCGCTCGGAAGCATCATGCCATGCCTTGTGAACGAAATGGGAATCGGTAGATACGGCGTAGATCTCACAGCCAGCCGCGCAGAAGTCGGCGTACCGGTTCTGCAGATCCTCCAGCTCGGTGGGGCATACAAAAGTGAAATCCGCCGGGTAGAAGAAGAACAGGCTCCACTTGCCGAGAACATCGGCTTTTGTCACCTTCTCAAAAGCACCCTTGTGATAGGACATGACGGAAAAATCGCTGATTTCCTTGTTAATGAGAGACATGGTAAAAATCCTCCTTGTTTTGTTTGGAACCTCCGCGCGTTCCGCTCTGTGGGAAGTCGGCAGTTCCTTTTTTGTTTATGGCTTTGGGGAAAGCGGGGAACTCAGGACAGATGCGGCGGGGCGGAGCAGGCGCTCCCGCGCTCCACGGCACGGCAGGCGGGGCACAGCCAACGCACACGCAGATCATAGGACAGGATGCCGCATCCGATCTGCTCCTCGATGGAAGCGGTCAGATCCGACAGAGTCCGATCCGACAGTGCGCCGCACCGGACGCAGATCAGATGATCGTGCCGCGACGTGTTGTCGTAGCGATCCGGACAGCCCGCCTCCGACAGGCGGATCAGCCTGCCCGCCGTAACCAGCGCGTTAAGGTTATTATAGACCGTTGCCTGCGAGATTTTCGGGTTCTTCTGCTTGAGTGCCAAAAATATCTGCTCGGCGGTCGGGTGCGAACGGGTTTCCAGAATGTAGCCGTAAATATCCTCTGCGTATTTTGTCATGTGGTTCCTCCGGAATTAGAACTATTCTAATTACATTTCCGATTATATCAGATTCGGGCAGACTTGTCAAGGGGGAGCGCCGATTTTTTTATGAATATTTCGTTAATTCAAAGCAGCTCCTGCCGGGGGGCGGACACCCGCGCATCTTCCCTGCCCCGCAGACGGCACTATGCTCTCCGTTTCACGAAAGAGCACCAAAAAGAAGCATCCCGGCAGGGGTGCAACACACCTCTGCCGGGATGCTTCTTTAAGGCAATACTGCGCAATACACTGCTAAGGAAACGCTGATTTAATGAGGTGGTGCATATTCGGTACAGATTTTTTCGTCTGCGATTGCGAAAAACTCAAGATGTACTGGATGTACATCGAGTTTTTCGGCAAGAAGCAGGCGGGAAAAGATGTGCCGAAGATGTGCCGCCGAATAAATCAGTGGTTCCCTAAAGTCTTGTGGCGCATCTGTGCCGCCGTCCTTGCGCGGTATCGCCTCGAACCAATCACTCCATTCTGCGCTTCCTGCTCCGCTGTACGGAACCGCCCACTGCCAGCGCCGCGCCGGCAGACGCCAGCATCCCCGGCACAACCGCGCTTATCGCAGAGCTGCAACCCGTCTTCCCTGCTTCCGTCTCGGCACCGGTGGTTTCCGCGGGTGCTTCGGTAGTAGAAGGCTCGGTCGCGGTATCCGTCTCAGCGCCGGTACCGGTTTCGGTGCCGGGCTCCGCCGTGCGTTCATCGGTCAGTCCGGACGCATTGTAGGCAAACGCAAAGCGATCGTTGGGCGCCGTATCGCCCAGCTCCATAAAGCGCATGACATCGCCCCGGATGTCGGCATGGTCTGCCCACTTGAAGGTCAGCGACAGCGCTTTCCCGGACTCGCTTCCGATCAGCGTCTTGCTGACCGCCAGCATCAGTCCGTTCTCGCACAGAGCGTATTCCGCTTCCCCGACCTTCTCAAACTGCCACTTTCCGCCCACGAAGCGCTCGATGGATACGGTCTTGTCGGTACGGGAGCGGTTCAGGATGAAGTCATAGCCCTCCCAACCGGTTTTGCTGTCCCCGTCCGTATTGAGGTAAAGATTCATCCACGTCTCGTCATTGGCAGTGATCAGGGCATTGGCAGTTGTGACAAAGAAGTACACCTTGTCCGCATCCTGAGACACCTGCGCACAGGCAATGTCGTTGCGGGCAGATGCGTTGGTATACCGGAACTCAGAAGCCCAGGACAGCTCGGAGCGCAGGTTCGCATCGCCCACCGTATCGGTGAACAGCGGAGTCACATTCTTCCACTGAGCGGCAATATCGGCGGCGTGGATATCCATCGCCCCACCGTTGACGGTCGCGGGCGCGTGGATGCCCTTGAACTTCCGGATATAGGAAACCATCTGATAGTAGTAGTTGTCGCCGAAGCCAACGCCGTCCCGCAGGCGCATCGGTTCCCCGTCACGGCTGTACTCCGGAGACATCTGGTCAACCATGTAGTAACCGGGAGTCAACGTACCACCGCATGTCTGTTCCTGATTGCCGGTCTTCTGCACGCCGGCATACCACTCGTTCCAGCCGGTTATCATAATAACCCGGACATTCTGCTTGAGCGCATACTCAAAGGATTCGGCAAGCTGCAGTCCATACTTCGTGCTTTCCAGACCGAAGCCGAACTGCCCGATCGTATTGTACGAAGTGTCGCCGTTTGTCAGACTGCGTCCGCGGCCGGAATGCGCGTGAGTCCCCAGCAGAACAGCCATCTGCTCAATGTTCCCCTCAAAGTCACGTCCGGGTTTTTGCGGGTAATCCTGAAGCCAGTCCCAGTACCCCAGACCCTTCCGGCGATCCGAATTCTGCCACGCCCAGGACTTGCGGACGGTACAGGTTTTCAAAAACTCCTCCATCTCACCGGATTTGATGGCATTTTTGATCTCCGGATTCTTCTCCACAAGCGCGTTGTACTGCTCCTGTGTCTGCGGCGTCGAATCGGAAACGGTCCAGACACGGTACACGCCGGTACGGTACTGCAGACCGTCGTTGTTACCCAGGATCAGCGGCTTGCCCTCCCAACGGAAGAGAAGCTCCTGATAATCCGGGTTCTCCAGGAAGGCGCGCAGTCTGTATACGCCGTCCACGAAGGTGAACGGCATATCGCCGAACATGAAGCAAATCTGCGGCGTGGAGCCTCCCGCACGGCGGATGTCCAGCCATGTCTCAAACAGGATTTTCAGCTGATCCTCATAGAACACGTCATTGGACAGATCGAGGAAAACAAAATCAACGCCTGCTGCATCCAGCATATATGCATGCTTGCGGTAGACCCATGTGTCGTTGCTGGAATAGTATCCGAAGTACGGCTCTGCCCAGTAGGCACCGTCGCGCCCGGCAAAGGAGCTGAGCATTCCGGTGAGGAAATCAAAGCCTTTTTCCAGGTAGGTAGCGGTCACATCGTTGGTGTGCCGACCGGAAAAATGCGAGTGGAACATGAAGTAAAACATACCCACGAGGCGATCCTCGCCCTGCCCTGCCTCATCGGTCGGGGTGACACGGCCGAGATCGTCCACCGCAACCCACGTAGAGTAATCCACCGGGAGAGTCGCCTTTGTCTCCGCCGGGACAACATCCACATGGCTGTACGTGACGTTATCCACAAAGCCGCGCGTGGAGTGAAGATTGACGGTGGCATAGCCTGCGCCGGGGGTATGGGGCGCTTTTGCCGTCACGTCACCGCAAGTAAGCGTCTGCGCGTAGGAATCGTATCCGATCGATGCGACAATCTTCCCGTCACACAGCACCTCCAGTGCGGTAACGGCATCCCGGAATACCATCCGGTGTGCGGATCCGTCCGCAAAGACAATGCCGGTATCAATGTCCACGGCAAAGCCGTCCCGCTCGCGGACGGTCATATGCCCGTCCGGAGTCAGCGTGAAAACAACGCCGGAGTAGGTGGGCGCATCGTTTTCCAGCATCTGCCGCAGAGTGACGGACAGGGAGCCTGCCGTCAGGGAGAGGTCAAAGGCAAGCTCGCCGCCGCGCAGTCCGTAGTTGTCGCCCAGGATGCGCCGGGTGAAGAAGGAGCAGTCGCGGAACGCCCGGCAACGGAGCTGCCCGTCCACGACCAGTGCATCAGACAGACCGGTAAATCCAAAGTCCAGACCAATGTGATACTTCTCCGGCGATCCGGTGAAATCCATGGCGTAGTCATACTGACGGTACAGGTAATTGAGTTTTCCGTTCGCGGTCAGTTTCCCGTCCGCAGGCTGTGCAGCCGCATCGGCGCGCTGGTAGGTACTGTAATCCGGGGTGGGCTCTGTCGGCTTCTCCGGCTCTTCCACCTCATAGTCGGCGAAATTATCCCGGAACGCGGCGGCTGCCTCCTTGGTACGGAACAGAGCCATATACGCAACGTCGGCATAGTGTGTCCCCTTGACCGACTCAAACACATCATACCGGACAGTTTTGAGCAAGCCCTTATAAAGGGAATTGCCGCCGAGATTGAGCAGAACATACTGCCAATCGGTGGTACTCTGATAGGTGAAGTGAACGGAAGCCGGCTCCGCGATGGAGGTCTCGTCCGTGATAAAATACAGCTGTCCCTTAAGGGGCGCGTCGGCATCCAGCCGCACCTTGATAAGCAGATACTTGTACTCGTCCGTCTTGACGGTGGAGCTGGGCAGATCAATAAACGCATACGGATCGCCGGCGTCCGTGTCCGGCTTGAACCGGGTGAAGGCGACGCCGTCCTCTTCCATAAACGCGGTGGTCAGCGCATTGCAGCCGCCGATGTTGGCGATCCCCTTGTCTGTGTCGAACCGCAGGGCGGATGCCATATGCGGCGCGTATTCATTGATATCCTCGACTGCGGGGGCTGTAGGCTTTCCGTACAGCCCGGCGGCGGGGGCGGAGGCGTATTCCGCCGTCAGACGAAGTGCGCAGGACTTGTCAAGCCGTCCGTTCCGATACACGAACTGGGATTCGTGCGCACCGGAAGCCGGCAGGGAGAGGTTGCCTGCATCATGGACTGCCAGCACATACTCGCCGGCAGGCAGAGGCTCCTTGTCGGGGAACGAAATCACGACCCACCCCCTTGCCTTCACCGTGACGGAGACTTCGGCAAGCGGCTCCTGCAGCTGCGAAATGTCGGCGTCATCGCGGAAGCGAAACAGGCTGACCGAAACCGTGCCGTTCCCGGACACCTCCAGGGCAAGCGTTCCGGCAGGGGCTGTCGTTACAAACTGCGCGGCGACCGTGTCCTCCGCGCTCAGCTTCACGGATGCCGTTGCGCCCGAACCGGCGAACAGCGAAACGGATGCCTGCGGGGCAACGGAAGAAAAAGCGGCAGTAATGACATCTGCCCCCTTTGCCGGAAAAGCCAGCGGGAACGCCAGCGCGGGGAGAAGGAGGGCGGTTGCGGACAAAATGGAAAGCAACTTTTTCATGATACTATTCCTTTCAAATTATCATGTGGACCGTCAGGCGGTACTCAGCTATCAGCTGTCGGAAAACGTGTGGGAATCAAAGAAACTCTGAATGGCGGATCGGCTCGCCGCGGCGCGCCCCTGAAGCATCTCGGCAGAGCCGCCCCCGCGCGCATTGAGCGTTTCACGAATCGTCCCGGTGAACCGGCGCAGATCCAACGACGGATCGCGCCGCCCGATGACGTAGGCATATCCCGCCTCATCGGAACCGGTGAATACACCGCAGACGCCGCTGCACTTGTGGACGGCACGATTGAGAAGTTGACGCAGACCGTTCATGTCCAGTCCCTCCTCAAACAGGCAAAGGTTCCCGTCCGTCTCGGGCAGGGCAGCGGCGCGCAGATCCTGCATCTGCCGGCGCAGGGACGCAAGGCTGTGGCGCAGTTCCTCGTTCTCGGTCTGCACGCGTCGGAACGCACCGACCGCATCCTCCCGGCGGACAGACAGCGCGACCGCAATCTCTGAGATGGCGCCAAACTGCTGCCGGTAATCGCGCAGAGCGCGGCTGCCCGCCAGCATATGCACGCGGATGCCGCCCTTATAGTGGATACAGTCCAGCAGCTTAATCAACCCGATTTCGCCGGTATTGCGCACGTGCGGCGCACAGCAGGCGCATCGGTCACACAGCAGGTCGCCGTCCCCGATCTCCACGATGCGCACATTCTCGGTCAGCGCGAGTTTGGCGCGGTACTGCAGGGTGGCAAGCTCCTCCGGGGCAGGATAGAATGCCCGCACTGGCAGGCAGGCGCGGATGTAACGGTTTACGGTATCCTCGATCCCGTTCAGCTGTTCCCGCGCCAGGACACCGTCAAAATCCAGCGTCACGTCCTCATCGCCCAGATGAAAGCCCACGTTGTGAAAGCCGTACTGCGCATACACCGCGCCGGACACGAGATGCTCTCCCGAATGGCACTGCATCCGTTCCAGGCGGACAGCCGCGTCCACCTCCCCGCGCACGACTGCGCCGGGGGACAGCGGGGCAGGCAGTGTATGGCAGATAACGCCGTCTGCGCTCACCTGCACATCCCGGACAAGTACCCCGCCCAGCGTGCCGCGGTCGGCATCCTGACCGCCGCCCTCCGGAAAGAAGGCGGTTTTATCCAATATCACGGCGTACTCCCCTCCTGCCAGAAGCTCGCAGGAAAGGACGGTCGCGTCAAATACAAACAAATGGCTGTCTGCGTCAAACAGACGTGCGGTGGCTCGCATAGGTGGCTCCTTTCTTTCAACGCATAACGGGCAGGCAATCCGCACGCCCGTTACACGGACCACCCCGATTGTACCATAAATAAACCGCGCTGTCAATGGGCAAACGGAACTTTTAGGCAGGATTACTATCCGGGGCGGCGCACCCACGCGTTTGATCCGGCAGAATCATCCAACAAACAGGCAGAACGGGCGTGCGCCGTACCGCAGGGGTACAGTGCACGCCCGTTCTTTGGGAACGCTGATTTTAGGGCTGCCGGCGTTCCGGGCGACAGGTCAGGCACGCATCAGCCCTTGCTGTTGGCGATTGCCTGATCGATCAGCTTCTGGAGAGTCTCTGCCTGCTTCTTGCCTGTTATCGCGCCGACGATGGGCTCGCCGACGATATTGCCGTTCTTATCGACCACGTAGGTCGTGGGGAACGAGAACAGACCGGCGGTGAACTTGCCCGCATCGCTTTTGGAATCGAACCAAATGTTCCGGTAGGACACGCCCTTCTTGGAAAGGATATCCTTTGCTTCCGAGATAGCCGTCTTGTCGCCGTCCAGCGTAAAGGAGTTGACTCCGACGACAGCACCGCCCTGCTCGGCAAGTTTCCGGTTCAGAGCCTCCAGGTCGGCAAGCTCGCCCACGCAGGGACTGCAGGTCGTGAACCAAAAGTTCACCACCGTGACGGTGTTGCCGGAAAACAGCTCACTGCTCTTCACGTCGTTGCCGTCCAGATCCTTGCCCTCAAACGCAGGGAACTGCATCAGATCGCCCTTCCCTGTGGGCTTTCCGTTCTCCGCCGGCACGCTCGCCCCGTCGCCGGACGGCTTTTTCCCGCACCCCGGATACTTCTGCTCCAGGATCGTCAGCTTGCCCTCAATCTCGCGGATCTGCTGTGCGCCGTCCCGCAGTATCTTCAGCTCGTCCGCCTTGAACTGATCCTTGGCGCCTTCAATGGTGCTGAGCAGGAAGTCTCCGTAGTTGCTGCCATTCTCAATCATGGACGAGCCCTTGTTTGCGGACAGGAAGACCTTCTCCCAAAGCGCGTTGTTATCGGACAGGATTGCCGTTTCCTGCGCCATCAGATCCTGGTGCAGCTTGGTCGCCTCTTCCATGGACTTCGGCTCCATCGCCATCAGTGAGGCGATCTCTTTTTTTCTGTCCCCGTCGTTTGTCTTGTCTTTTCCGGCATCGTTGCAGGCAACAAGACTGCATACCAGCAGGATAAGGGTAAGTACGGTTAAAATCTTGGTTGCTTTCATTGTTATGACCATTCCTTTCTTTCTGTCGCGGAAGTTTGGGGCGGTTCCGGCTTGCCGGAATGGCAGTCACGCCGACTGCCAAGGCACAAAACTCCCTGCCTGAAAATACTGCTTCAGACTTGCTCTTTTTCCGTTTCTGTTTCTGCCGCTGTTGTCTTCTCCCGGTTCGCCGGTTCCTTCTTTTCCGCTTCTCCGGCAGGGCAACCGTCTTCCTTTCCCTTACAGAAGCCGTACCGGAAGCTGACGGCTTTGGTGGGGCAGGCACGGACGCACATACCGCAACGGATACATTCGGTGTGGTCGGGCGTTTTCGTTACATCCACATCCATCTTACAGGCTTTTGCGCATTTCCCGCAGGAAACGCATTTGTGCTTGTCCACCTTCATTCCGAGCAGGGACACCTTGTTCAGAAGCGCGTAAAACGCGCCCAACGGGCACAGCCACTTGCAGAACGGACGGTAAAACAGCACGCTCAGCACGACCACTGCGATCAGTATTCCGAGCTTCCAGGAAAAGAGTGTACCCAAAGCCGCCCGTATCCCGGAATTGACCGTGGCGTGCGGTATCGCGCCTTCCAGAACGCCCTGCGGACACAGATACTTGCAGAAGAACGGATCCCCCATGCCCACATCGTTGGTGATGAGTATCGGAAGCAGGACCACCATGACCAAAAGGACAACGTATTTGATGTAGGTCAGCGGCTTCAGCTTGCTTGTGGAGAGCTTTCTTGTCGGTATCCTGTGGAGCAGCTCCTGAAACCATCCGAAGGGGCACAGGAATCCGCAGACAAAACGTCCCAGCAGTACACCGATCAGGATGAGAAATCCGGTGATATAATAGGAAAACCGGAATTTAGACGAGCCCACCACCGCCTGAAACGCTCCGATGGGGCAGGCGCCGGATGCCGCCGGGCAGGAGTAGCAGTTCAGTCCCGGCACACATACGGATTTCCCTTTTCCCTGGTAGATACCACCCTTCAGAAAGTTCGGGAGATGAATGTTGGTAAGCAGTGTTGCGCCCGCCTGAATCCAGCCGCGAAAGCGCGACAGGATGTGCGATATGCCCGCCTTCTTCTTCGGGGTTTTCACTTTTTCTGTCTTCCCCGCTCGTTTCCTATCCAATGCCCACACACTCCAGACATAAACGGATCGCCTTGCTCAGCACGGTGGCGACTTCCCCGCGCCAAGCACCATAGCCCAGCATCGCCGCACCGCAGGCAAGCAGTGTAACCTGAAGCACGGCTTTCTTCGACCGGATCAATTCGATCCCCCCTTTCCTCGTGCTCCCATTGTAGCACAGACGATATAAAATCTCCGTTAAGAACCGAAACTTAACAGAAATCTTACATCTTTGTGTTATAATAAGGTCGCAGGAACTGCGAAACGCAGGCAAGGAGGGCTTTTCTATGCATATTTTGGTCGTTGAGGATGAGCGTGCGCTCTGCGAGACTATCGTCCGCAGTCTGCGCCGTCTTGCATACAGTGTGGATTATTGCCATGACGGGGAGCAGGCGCTCGGTCTGCTCTGCGTGGAGCGGTATGACCTCGTACTGCTTGATCTGAATCTGCCCGGTGCCGACGGCATGACGGTCCTGCGCACGCTCCGCAAGACGGATCGGGACACGCGGGTGCTGATCCTTTCGGCGCGCAGTGAGGTCGCCGACAAAGTGGCGGGGCTGGATGCCGGCGCCAACGATTACCTTTCCAAGCCCTTTCATCTGGCAGAGCTGGAGGCGCGGATACGCAGTCTGACCCTGCGGCAGTTCACGCAGAATGACGTGATCCTGTCCTGCGGGGCACTCTCCTTTGACACCAAGACCCGCACCGCTACTGCCGCCGGTCAGGTGCTGACACTCACAAGGAAGGAGACCGGCATACTGGAATACCTGCTCCTGCATCGCGGACGCCCGGTGAGCCAGGAGGAGTTGATTGACCATGTGTGGGACAACAGCGTGGACAATTTCAGCAATTCGATCCGGGTACATATTTCCGCTCTGCGGAAGAAGCTGCGTGCCGCTCTCGGCTACGACCCTATCCGCAACCGCATCGGCGAAGGATACGTCATGGAGGAGGAAAGCTGAAAAAACATTTTCAGGGTAGGAAGTTTTGCGCCCTGACAGGCGGCGTGACTGCCATTCCGGATAGCCGGAACCGCCCGAAACTTCCGTGTTAAGTAAGAAAGGAATGGTCAAAACCATGAAAAAGCTGTCCCTGCAATGGCGCATCACTTTGATGACCGTGCTTCTCATCGGGGCGACCTGCGTCGCCATGAATCTTCTGCTCAGCTATTCCGGCAGGCGCTACATGGACTCCATCGGCTCCTACATGACCAACTACGGGGAAACCGACAAGGGCGAACCGGACTTTTTCGACCCGGAGCGTGAAAAGCTCGATCAGGAGCTGACCATCGTCATTCACGGAGCGCAGGACTCCTTTGCCACCACCGGCTGGTACATCACGGTGGCTGTGACGGTGCTCAGCGGCGTGCTTGCGTATTTTTTCAGCGGTCATGCCCTCAAGCCCCTGCGTGCCTTCGCGTCCCAGGTGGAGCAGGTACAGCCGAACAATCTCCCGGACATGAAAATTACCGAGGATGTCCTGCCGGAATTCCGGCAGTTCAGCAAACCGTTCAACCGGATGCTGGAGCGGCTTGACGCAGGCTTTACCGCCCAACGGCAGTTCACCGGAAACGCCGCCCACGAATTGCGCACGCCGCTGGCGCTGATGCAGGCGCAGTTGGATTTGTTTTCCGCCGAGCATCCCGATCTTCTTCCGGAAACGGCAGATTTTCTCCGGCTTCTCCGGGAGCAGACCGAGCGGATGACGCAAATGACCAAAACCCTGCTGGAGATGAGCGAGCTTCGCACGGTTCCCTGCACCGACCGCATTGAGATCGCACCGATGATTGAGGAGGTCTTTACCGACCTTGCCCCGCTTGCGGAAAAGAGCGGCATCACGCTGGAAAGCGCCGGGGACGGCGTCATGACCGGCAGCGATACACTGATATACCGTCTGCTTTTCAACCTGACAGAAAACGCCATACGCTATAACCGCCCGAACGGAAAAGTGCGTGTGACGGTATCAACGGAGGCGAATCGACTTGTCATCCGCGTATCCGACACCGGCAGCGGCATACCGGAGCAGTATCGGGACAGCATCTTCCAGCCGTTTTTCCGTGTGGATAAATCCCGCAGCCGGGAGTACGGCGGTGTAGGACTCGGGCTGTCGCTGGTGTGGGAGATTGCCGCACTGCACGGCGGTGATATACGCGCGGAGCAAAGCTCGGAGGCCGGGACGACCATGACAGCCCGATTCCCGTTAAATGAATAAAGTCGCCTGCGAAAAACCGCAGACCGGCAGTCCTGCATTTGCGGATTGCGTATATATGCAAGAGCACCGGACACGTCCCTTACGGAAACGTGTCCGGTGCTCTATTTTGCAGGACTTCAGGCAAGACAGCGAAGCGGTCTGCCTGTTTCCTTATACAATCCCCTGTGCCTCCATGGCATCGGCGACCTTGGCGAAGCCCGCGATATTGGCGCCGGCAACGTAATTGCCAGCCATGCCGTACTTCCGGGCAGCAGCGTCCAGATTGTGGAAGATATTGACCATGATGTTCTTCAGCTTGGCATCCACTTCCTCAAATGTCCACTGCAGGCGTTCGCTGTTCTGACTCATCTCCAGCGCCGAGGTCGCAACGCCACCGGCATTGGATGCCTTGCCGGGGGCAAACAGAACCCCCTTCTCCTGCAGGTAGGCGGTTGCGTCCAGCGTAGTGGGCATATTTGCACCCTCCGCAACGGCTATGACTCCGTTTGCCACCAGCGTCTTTGCGTCCTCCAGTGTCAGCTCATTCTGCGTCGCGCAGGGCAGCGCTACGTCTGCCTTCACACTCCAGACGCCGCGTCCCTCGTGGTAGATCGCGCCGGGTCTTGCTTCTGCGTAAGCGGTCAGGCGCGCGCGCCGGACTTCCTTGATCTCCTTGAGCAGTTCCACGTCAATGCCGGCGGGATCATACACCCATCCGGTGGAGTCCGAGCAGGTCACGGGCTTTGCCCCCAGCTGCCATGCTTTTTCGATGGCATAGATCGCCACATTGCCCGCGCCGGACACCGACACAACCTTGCCCGCAATGTCCGTGCCGTTGGCTTTGAGCATCTCCTCCGTGAAGTAGAGCAGACCGTACCCGGTCGCCTCCCTGCGTGCCAGCGATCCGCCGTAGGACAGTCCTTTTCCGGTCAGCACGCCTTCGTACACGTCGCGGATACGCTTGTACTGCCCGTACATATACCCGATCTCCCGCGCGCCGGTGCCGATGTCACCGGCAGGCACGTCGGTGTCCGCCCCGATATGCCGGAACAGCTCGGTCATGAAGCTCTGGCAGAACGCCATGACTTCACGGTCGGACTTTCCCTTGGGGTCGAAATCGGAGCCTCCCTTACCGCCGCCGATGGGCAGACCGGTCAGCGAGTTCTTGAACACCTGCTCAAAGCCCAGGAACTTGATGATTCCCAGATTGACAGACGGATGCAGGCGAAGACCGCCCTTATAGGGACCGATGGCGCTGTTGAACTGGACGCGGAAGCCGTTGTTGACCTGCACCTGCCCCTTGTCGTCCACCCACGGAACGCGGAACAGAATCTGCCGTTCCGGCGTGGTCAGACGCTCCAGCAATGCCTCGCGGCGGAACTTCTCCTCGTTTGCCTCCACAACGGGGCGCAGGGATTCCAGAACCTCCCTGACAGCCTGATGGAATTCGGGCTGAGCCGGATTCTGCGCGACTACGCGCTCAATGACCTCATCTACATACGACATAGGGGAACACTCCTTTGCTTTTTCGTTATCGGATCGTATTATACACCAAATCCGCCCGGAATGCAAGAGGGTTTCCGGAATTTCTGCAAGAAAAATAAAAAATATTTCATTTCACCGCCGTTTACAGGCTAAATTGTCAAATATCGCGATTGAAAATGAAGGAACGCAGTGTCAATCCATCATTTACAGCAGGCAATCAGGCTTCGCGCGCTCACCCTTCCCGGATCAGGCTCACGGCGCCGGGGTGACAGTATATGTCAACAACACTGCCACCTGCCGCCTCCTCGCCGTCCAGCGACCAGACAGTCGGCTCCGGGAAGGTGAACCGGGCATGCTTGGCGTGCAGGAAGTCTATCATGGGATTATCCGAGTAGTTGCTGGCAAGCAGAGAACCGATGATGCGGTTCAACTCGCTCGGTGTCCGCGGCTTGCGAATCAGGAACACCTCCAGTTCACCGTCCGTGAGCGAGACGCGGTCGGGCGGGAGCTTGACCATGCCGCCTGCCGAGGTCGTGTTGGACATGGCGCCGAAAACATATTCGCCCTCCAGTCTGGTTCCGTTCGACATCTCCACTATCAGGTGGCAGGGCGCGATGTTGGCAATATCCCGGATGCCGCCCAGCACATACGCCACGTGGCCCATGACATTCTTGGCGGTCTGAGAGGTCGCATAGGAAGTCTCGGTGAATGCGCCGAAGGAGGCTATGTAGGAAAAGAAGCGCTGATTCCCGCCGTCCGTCGGGCAGAATTCGCCGATATCCAGCGGGAAAGACTCCTTCCCGCCGGCAACGCGCGCGGCGGCGCGCAGGGCTGACGGCAACCCGATGCTGGTGGCGAAATCGTTGGTGCTGCCCGCCGGAATGTAGCCGAGCGTCGGGCGGTTTTCGGGCGGTATGTGCATCAGCCCGTTGAGCACCTCGTTCAGCGTCCCGTCCCCGCCGCAGCACAGGACGCGATCATAGCCCTCCGCGACGGCTGCCGATGCCAGCTCGGTTGCGTGTCCCCGGTACAGTGTCGTACAGACCGTGACCCGGCGGTCGGAGGCAGGCGTGCCGTCCGGGAGATGGTACAGTTCATCCAGAATATCGAACAGTCCGGATCGGGATTTCATCTTCCCGGATACGGGATTCAGAATAAGCAGAATATGTTGTGCTGTCATGCTTTTCCTCCATTCACAGTCGATTCTGTCATGCGCGTTCCTGCCGTCAGCGTCCGCAGAATCTCACCAGCCATAATCATCCCCATCACGCCGGGCACAAAGGGCAGACTGCCGGGCACGGCGCGCCGGTCGCCCCCCTCCTGCCGGACAGGCAGAGGAACCTCCTCTGAGTAGACCACAGTCTGATGCCGAATCCCCCGCTTCCCAAGCTCCCGCCGCAGGACGCGAGCCAGCGGATCGGTATTGGTTCTGAACAGATCGGCAATGCGGAACTGCTCCGGGTGGCATTTGTTACCCGCGCCCATCGCGCAGATAAGCGGCACCCCGGCTGCCTGACAACGCAGCACCAGCTCGATCTTGGCGGCGACCGTATCCACCGCGTCCGCCACGTAATCGAAAACGGAAAGGTCTATGCTGTCCGCGGTTTCGGGCAGGTAGAACATCTCATGCGCCGTGACGCGGCAGGCGGGATTGATATCCAGGATGCGTGCCCGCATGACCTCCACCTTGGGCTGTCCGAGGGTGGAGTGCAGGGCGACAATCTGACGGTTGAGATTGGAGAGCGAGACGGTGTCCCGGTCGATCAGATCAATCTGTCCGACGCCGGCGCGCGCCAGCGCTTCGCCCAGGTGCCCGCCCACGCCGCCCACGCCGAATACCGCGACGCGTGCACCGGCAAGATTGGCAACGGCGTCCTCGCCCCAGACGCGCGCCGTGCGGGAAAATGCTTCGGGAATGCGGTCGATGGATTCCATACTGTACAGGTTTCCTCCGAAAGAATCATGATACTTTGTATTTTACCACAACTGCGTAAAAATTTCAAGATTCTTCTTTACAAAATGCGGCACTTGATTTATAATGTGGGTATAGTTCGGATAAAAAATCGCACACCGATACGAAAGGAACGCCCACACATGAAAGAATTGTCTTATTTCCGCGAAACCAGGAAGGACAGCACCCTGCTGTACGACGGGAAGGTTCTGCACGTTTACAAGGATACCATCAACCTGCCGAACGGAAAGACCGGGATGCGCGAATACTGCCGCCACGGCGGTGCCGTCGCGGTTGTACCGCTGACACGCGAAGGCAAGGTGGTCTGCGTCCGGCAGTACCGCTACGCACTGGGACGCGTCACGCTGGAGATTCCCGCCGGAAAGCTGGATCACCCCGGCGAGGATCATACCGAGGCGGCACTGCGTGAGCTGCACGAGGAAACCGGCTACCGCACCCCCGCGCTGACCCCAATCGGGGAGCTGGCAACCTCCCCCGCCATACTGACAGAAATTATCTACATGTACCTTGCCGAGAATCTGGAGCCGGGCGAGACCGATCCGGACGATGATGAATTCCTGGAGCTTGTCGAGATCCCGCTGGAGGAATTGGTCGGGATGATCCTTGCCGGCGAGATACAGGACAGCAAAACGCAGGCTGCCGTTCTGAAGGTGTACCTGATGAAGCAGCGTGAGCAGGAGGCAGGCAGATGAATCAGGCAAATCCTGTCCGGACCGACCTTGCGCATCTGCGCACCGAGGCACGCAACCCGCGCACCCTGCACATCGACACCCTGCCTACGCCGGACATGGTGCGGCTGATGTGCGAGGAAAACCGCGTTGTGGAGGATGCCGTCGCGGCGCAGGCAGATGCCATCGCCGCCGCCATTGACATCATCGCCGCCCGGCTGGATGCCGGGGGACACCTGATCTACGTCGGCGCCGGGACATCCGGGCGGCTGGGCGTGGTGGATGCGTCCGAATGCCCGCCGACCTTCGGTGTGGATGACCGACTCGTCCGGGCTGTCATCGCGGGCGGGCACGAGGCGATGTTCCACGCCATTGAGGGCGCGGAGGACAGCGCCGAGCGCGGCGCCGCCGAGCTGGAAGCTGACGGCGTGGGTGCGGGAGACGTTGTAGTCGGTCTGTCCGCCTCCGGCGGAGCACCGTATGTGCTGGGTGCCCTGCGCCGGGCACGCGAGCTGGGCGCGATACCGATGGGCATCACCTGCAACCCGGAAAGCCGGATGCACCCCCTGTGCGATATCATCATGGCACCCTACGTCGGACCGGAGGTCATCACCGGCTCCTCGCGTCTCAAGGCAGGGACAGCGCAAAAGCTGATCCTCAATATGCTCTCCACCGGAGCGATGATCCGCACCGGCAAGGTTGTGGGCAACCTGATGATAAACGTCCGCCCCACCAACGTCAAACTGCGTGACCGGTGCATCCGCATCCTCATGGAGCTTGGCGGATGTGACCGCGATACCGCCGCCGCACTGATCGACGATTGCGGCGATATCCGGACAGCGCTCGGCAGGCTGGGCAAATAAAACAGGGGCGCCCCGGAGGCTTTTCCTCCGGGGCGCTTTGTCTCAGACCGTTTACGGGTTCCCTTGGTTCGGATTGTACAGTGCGAGCCTGACGGAACGCAGCCACTCTGACGTAACGACCTCGTCCACGTGCTGAATGAAAACGGTAACCGCATCCTTTTCATCGCACCAGCGCAGGAATATATCGTAAGGTACCAGTTCGGATACGTTCTGCCCGCTTTGCTGCCCGGCGGCATCGGCGGGTATTTCATAGTCGATGAAAGCTGTGACGGTACGGTCGCCGTCCTGCACCGTCAGGCGGATATAGTGCCATGTGTATTTCTCGTTTGTCTTGGTAATCATCTCGCACGGGACACCTTCAAAGGTCGTCTCCGTGTGCACCCAGTCCTTGCCTTCCTCCGTGGACGGATCAAACAACTCGTCATAGTTTCTGCTGAACCATCCGAACGGATCGGCTGTCGGTTCGGGATGGATCACGCGGTATGCGGCAATGTCCGTGCAGGATATTGTCATTACCATGTTTTTCCCTTCCGGAGGGTAAATAAAGTAACCGTACTTTGACCCCTGCCAGTAAGCGCGGAGGGAGCCGACGGTGCCGTCGGGCAGGGCGGGACAGTACAGCCGCGCCGTATTCACTGTCAGAATGCCGTCTTCCGTGCGGGAGAAGATGGTCTTTATTGTATTCTCGTGGGAAGAATCCACGCCGCGGGCGGCGGCGTAAAAGGCATCGACCGAGTCAAACAGGATCTCGCCCATCTGGCAGCCCTCCACCGTTGCGGTGGGCGTATTGCCGTTGACAAAATTCATGTAGTAAACGCCGTTCTTCTCGGTCACAGTGAGGCGGTCTGTTGTAAAGCTGCCGTCCGGCGGCGGCGTGACGGCGGCGGCTTCTGTGGCGGTTTCCGTATCGGCTTCCGTGCCGGTTTCCCCCTGGGTATACGCGGAATCTTCCGCCACCGATGCGGCAGCGCCGATTTTTTCGGAGAACTCTTCAGGAAGTGCGCAGGCAGCCAGGCACATGGCAAGCAGGATAGCGATTGAAAGCAGGGGGATTCGTTTCATGTGGATACCTCCTCTATATATATTCAATAGTCACCTAAATAGTTGACAATATACGGTTTCTCGAAGTGTTTCAAGGCAAGAGTCACAAAGAAACTGCGGAAGAGGTCCTTTACCTTTTAGGTATTTGTCATACTGTTCACAAATTATTTTCTCTTCGGTTCCACTGTATCTCTTCATTACGCAGTAATCTGGCTGATCATCGTGCCCCACATCGTCGTACACATCCCTTAATCCAAACACATGCGCAACTTCATGTGCCAAAACGGAAATTGTGAACGCAGGCAAATCTTCTTCGGATTGAAACCCCGAGGTAGTGAAGTTAACAATGTTGCTTCCAAACGCTACAGCTAAAGTCTCATCGTCCTGAAGAGGCATATGTTCTTTCATCCCCGAGGCAACAGTCACCTCCTTACAATACATTCCCCAAGGACGATCTGCCCATTTGACCACACAGTGGTTGTTTTCGCGACTGATAAGATCCACCATATAGAGTATGTGGGAGATATTCTTGTGGTGTAAAGAACATTGCCCACACAGAACCGGATCACAAGGGGCATTATTTCCACTTACACAATTGTCAATCGTTGCGTGAAAACGAATTCTCGAGTATGGTCGAATGGTAATACCAAATTCTTCTTTAAATACACTCTCGACAAATGCATTGGCGTTTTTAATCGCTTGCAAATACAAAGCAGTGTTTGCTTCTGCTATAGACTCGTCATAGTAAGTGTCAAGGCAATACTCCGTTCTAAACAAATCCCAATAAGAATTACTGGAATTAAAGTCGAAATACCGTAGATTGAGGCTTTGTCCTTCGCCAAAACTCACCGCGCTGAGCACCAATCCCGTTCCCTCCGCGCATTCGGGAACCAAAATATAGTACCCCCTTGCAGCAAAAAATTTCCATCTTGCGCAACTGTCCGAAAGCAATTGTAGTGGGGCAGGTCGCTCCTTCAAAATTACCCTTGAGTTAACCGAAGGTGTGGCAGAATCAACTGCGAGTATATAACCGGATAAGACTCCATGTGAAATGACAAAATAACCATCCCCCAAATCTTCTATGTTCCATTGTGTAAAATTGTACATTTGCTCCATCCCCGCCAAAGACGAGGAATGGGTAATTTGAGGCGTGTATGTTCGTCCAGACGTGAAAAACGGGCTTGGAAAGTCTGTTCCCGGGGATAGTCTGTAGTTTTGGGTACGCGAATACTTCAAAAAATACTTGTTTTCGAGAATAACTGCATCATTGACAACATTGACTGTACACTCGCCTCGTATGACGACATTAGTAGCAGTCAAATAATACAAACGAATGGTGGTTTTCCCGGGAGCGTTTGCGGTGACAACCCCTGTGTTGTAGACTACAGATGCAATGGACGGATCATCAGAAGACCAAACAGGATATACTTCCTGCGAAGTCTGCAATTGCAACGTTTGCCCGACTCTCAAAAAGGGGTGCTCTGGAAAAATACTCACCCAAACTTCGGACGAGTCTGACGACTGGGAGGACAAATCATTTTGAGGTGATGCCAACGAAGATGCACCGACAGGAACAACAAGGGCAACCACGAAGAGAATACCTGCAATCAACCGTAAAAAAGCCGTTCTTTTCATTTTATATCCGCCTTTTCTCATGACCGCGTTTTATCGTTGACTTTTTGAAAAAAGCCAAACACGGTTTTTTTAGTCACATCAAGCAATGAATTCATGATGTAACAGATAGCAAGTCATCGTTTGTATTCTACTCCAGTTATGTCAAAAAGTCAATGCACATTTTTAACAAAAAACACACATAAAATTGGCTATACTGCCGGAAGCAAAAAACGGACGTCGGCGAGGCGTCACCTCCATACCCATGCCACCAAGTCTTTATATTTGACATTTCGCGCAAAATGTGATACAATATGAAGAAAGACGGTCGGTAAAACGGCTTTGCCCCTGCCGGGGTCAGCCGCCCGACTGCCCCCCGATCAGGGGAACTGTCAAAAGGATACACGATCATGCAATACGTTTTTTCGGATAAAATTGCCAACCTGCGTCCCTCCGCCATCCGTGAGATCCTCAAGGCGCCGTCGGACGCGAACACAATCAGCTTCGCCGCCGGGAATCCGTCCCCGGAGTCCTTCCCTGTCCGCGACCTTGCCCGCCTTGCCGCCGATCTGTTCGCGCAGGAGTCCACCACCGCCCTGCAGTACGGCGTAACCGAGGGCTACGAGCCGCTCCGGCGTGCAGTCACCGAACGCCAGCGGAAAGTCTTCGGGATCGGCAGATCGGGCGCCGCCGGGGACACCTTCCGTGACGAAACTGTCATTGTTTCGGGCGGTCAGCAGGCAATCGAGCTTGCCTGCAAGGTTTTCTGCAACGAAGGCGATACGGTTATCTGCGAGGAGCCTACCTTTGTGGGCGCGCTCAATGCCTTCCGCTCCTGCGGGGCGCGTCCGGTGGGCGTCCCGCTCCGGGATGACGGTCCCGACATAGAAGCGCTGGAGCGACTGCTCCGGTGCGAGCCGCGCGTCCGGCTGATCTACCTTATCCCCACCTTCCAGAACCCGACCGGACTGACCACATCATATGAAAAGCGGGTGAGGATATATGAACTGGCAAAGCAGTACGGCGTCATGATCCTGGAGGATAACCCCTACGGGGAACTGCGCTTCTCCGGTGGGGATGTTCCCACCATCAAGAGCATGGACACCGAGGGGCTGGTCATTTACACGTCCTCCTTCTCCAAGATACTCTCCGCCGGTATGCGGGTCGGTTTCGTGATCGCGCCGGCGGCAGTGGCATCCAAGATGGTGGTCGCCAAGCAGTCCGAGGACGTACACACCAACCTGTTTTTCCAGATGCTGTGCTACCGCTACATGACCGAATGCGATCTGGATGCGCACATCGCCTCCATCCGCGCCCTGTATCGGCACAAGTGCGGGCTTATGCTGGATGCGCTGGACGCCGCCATGCCCTCCTGCGTCACCTTTACGCGCCCGGCAGGCGGACTGTTTATCTGGGTGACCTTGCCGGAGTATGTGGATATGCCTGCATTCCTGAAGGCGACCGTCGCGGCAGGACTGCGGGTTGTACCCGGTGCCACCTTCGGCTGTGACCCCGATGCACCCTCGCGCTGTTTCCGGCTCAACTACTCTACCCCCTCGGACGGGCAGATCCGGGACGGCATCCGGCGGCTGGGGACAGTCGTCCGTGCCGCCGTCGGGGATGATACGGAAGGAGACAGATCATGACACACTGCTATACGGATTTTCTTCTGCTGTGCGCGCTCGGCACCGCCAGGAAAAACGAGGCACTGGCAGATGCACTGACAAACACGGACGCACTGCTGTGCGGATGCCTGACGGAGGACACTCTGATTCACGGGCTGACCGTCCTGCAAAACGAGGGCTACATTTCCCTGCCCGGCGGCGAAGCGGACGCAGACACGGTCTGCCTGCTGACCGCCAAAGGCAGGCAGGCGATAGCCGTGCCGGTTCTGAGCCGTCTGTTCGGCAGGCGGGATGCCGCTCTTTTCGCGCGGGAGGATGCATTCCTTGCCGCGCCCACCGGGAACGGCGGAGCTACGGTCGTCCTGCGCCCCGGCGCGTTCGACACCGTGCACAGCCGCCTGCTCCGCGCCGCCGGAGCGAACGGGGATTACGACGGTGCGCCGTGGATCACGGTCGCCCGCTGTGAGGGCAGCATGGCGGTGACGCTCCGGGTTCCGGGCGAGGAGGGACCGGACGAATCGGATGACAGTGCTGCTGACAGCGGCACTGTCAGTAGCAGTGACAGCAACGGTGGCGGATCGTATGACGGCGCAGCCCCGGAGGACGCCCTCGCCATGTCCGATTCCGTCCGGGCAATTTACCCGGACGGGCTGTCTGCCGGGCGTTTCACGGATCTTCTGCTGGCAGTGCGGGACTTTTTCTGCGGCAAGCCGCAGGTGCGCAAGGCGGCATTGCCTGCCGGCACCGACCTGTACGCCGTTTCGCTGATCCGCGAGGATGCCGAAGCGGTCAGAGTCTCCGCCGCACCGATACGTTTCAACAAGCAGCGGTTCCGTGGCGGGCGGGACGGAGAACTGGACTACGCCCAGTGCGGCGATGACGTGCTGTACTTTACGGAAGACGGGTATCGGCTCGCCGGGGTGCTCTGCGCGGCATACACCTCGGTGTGGGAGTTGCTGGAGGACGGGGAGCGCGCGGCGCTGAACGAGCTTCGGCGGCACATTCGGTGACTGTTTGGTTGCCGGGGTGTTCAAAAACTCATTTTGAGTTTTTGAACACCCTTTTTTGCAGGCAGACCGCGCCCCGACACCGCCGGAAATCCGGCATGAACCGGACAAGCGCCGCATACAATCGGACAGACCACAGGTCACCTCCGCGCCCCCGCCGGGACAATCCGCCGGCACCCGCGGAGGTTCTCCCCAAGAAAGGACGATACCGTATGCAGACGCTGACCCGCTCCGCCGTTTCGGCGGGTTCTGCACATCCCCATCCCCTGACCCCCGCCGAAGTGGAAGCATCCCGCCGCCGGGGCGGAAGTAACCGCCTGACGCAAAAGCCGCGGCGGGGCTTCTGGCGCAGGTTTCTCGCCAATCTGGGCGATCCCGTCATCCGCATCCTGCTGTGCGCCCTGGGGCTGAACCTGCTGTTCGCCTTCCGGGGCGCAGACTGGTTCGAGACGGGCGGCATTGCGCTGGCAGTCTTTTTGGCAACGCTGATCTCCACGCTGTCCGAGCACGGCTCCGAAGCGGCGTATGCCCGGCTGTCCGAGGTCTGCGCACGCACTGTCTGCCGTGTCCGGCGAGCGGACGCCGCAGGGCAGGAAAGCGTGCGGGAGATCCCGACGGAGGACGTTGTCTGCGGGGATATCGTCACGCTTGCCCCCGGCGAGCAGATCCCGGCGGACGGGCACCTGCTGACCGGTGAATTGGCAGTGGATCAGTCCGCCATGACAGGCGAGAGTCGGGAGGCACGCAAAAGTCCTGCTCCGTCTGACGCCCCCACACCGGAGCGGCTCTCACCCGCCGACTCCTCCTCCCTGCTCCGGGGCTGTACCGTGCTGTCCGGGCAGGGGGAAATGCTGGTCGAGCGAGTCGGCGACCGGACGTTCCTGGGCGAAATATCCGACGAGGTGCAAACCGACACGCGCGAAAGCCCGCTCAAGCTACGGCTGACCCGGCTTGCGGGGCAGATCAGCCGGATGGGCTACCTCGCCGCCGCGCTGGTGGCGCTGATCTTCCTGCTGAACGCCTTTCTGTTCGACACCGGGTTTGACCGGGCAGTCATCCTTGCACGGCTGTCCGACTGGCGCTGGGTCTGGAATACCTGCTTCCATGCCGCCACGCTGGGGCTTACCGTACTGGTCGTGGCTGTACCGGAAGGACTGCCCATGATGATCGCCGTGGTGCTGTCCTCCAACATCCGCAAAATGGTACGCGACCAGGTACTGGTGCGCAAACCGGTCGGGATTGAGGCGGCAGGAAGCATGAACATCCTGTTCACCGATAAGACCGGGACACTGACCGAGGGGGTGCTGTCGGTCGGCTGTGCCGTGCTGGGCAACGGGCAGGAATTTCCCGACCTTGCGGCTCTGGCTACCGGCGCGCCCGGACTGTACGCCTGCATAGCGGATGCCTGCATGACCAATACGCAATCGGTACCCGGTATCCCGGCAGACGGCATCCCGGGCGGAAGCCGGAAAGTCGCGGAAGCCCCCCGCCTGCGGGCGCTGGGCGGCAATGCCACCGACCGGGCATTGATGGACGGCGTGCTGGCAAATCCGCCGCTCCCGACGCCGCCGACCGGGCGCGTGCTTGCCCGCCTGCCCTTCGACAGCACGAACAAGTATGCCGCCGCACTGATCGGGCGGGGCGGCAGTCGGTACCTGTATGTCAAGGGTGCGCCGGAGCGCCTGCTTCCGTGGCTGGATGGTGCACTGGCACCGGACGGAAGCCGGCTGGGGCGGGCGGACGGCTACGATCGCGGCGGATTTGAGCGCCGCATCCGGGCAATGACGCGTGCCGGCGGTCGCGTCCTCCTGCTGGCACAGAAAGAAATTCCAGCCGGGCAGCCTGCCCCGCGCCGGCTGTCCCCGGACGGCGGCGGCTGGGAGGGACTGACGCTGGTCTGCGCACTGCTCCTTGCCGACCGGCTACGCCCGGAGGCACCTGCGGCGGTGGAAAAATTGCGCCGGGCGGGTATCCACGTGGTCATGATGACGGGGGATAACCGCGATACCGCCAGTGCCATCGCGGGTTCCTGCGGCATTCTGGGCGGCGGCACCGATCTTGTGCTGGAGAGTCGGGAGCTTTCCGACATGACCGACAACCGCCTGCGGGAGCTTCTGCCGCGCATCGCCGTCATCGCCCGCGCGCTCCCGACAGACAAATCCCGCCTCGTGCGGCTGGCGCAGGAAGCGGAGCTGGTGGTGGGTATGACCGGGGACGGCATCAATGACGCGCCGGCACTCAAACGGGCAGACATCGGCTTTGCCATGGGCGCCGGGACGCAGGTCGCCAAGGACGCCGGGGACATCATCATTCTGGATAACAATCTGTCCTCCATCGCCCGTGCCGTCCTGTACGGACGCACCATCTTCAAAAGCATCCGGAAATTCATCACGCTCCAGCTTACCATGAATCTGTGCGCCGTCGGCGTATCCATGATCTGTCCCTTCATAGGCATTGACGCGCCTGTCACGGTCGTACAGATGCTCTGGATCAATCTCATCATGGACACGCTGGGCGGTCTTGCCTTCGCAGGCGAGGCTCCGCTGGAATCCTACATGAAGGATCGTCCCAAACGGCGCGACGAGCCGATACTCAACCGATACATGATCCACGAAATCGCGTGGTTGGGGTGCTTCACGATCGGACTTTGCCTGCTGTTTCTCAAGCTGCCCGCCGTAGCGGCTCATTTCCGGACTGCAGAGGACAACATCTACCTCATGACCGCCTTCTTTGCTCTTTTCATCTTCGCTTCGGTTTTCAACTGCTTCAACGCCCGCACCGATCGTCTCAACCCGCTGGCAGGGCTGTCCGAAAACCCCGGCTTTACCGGCATCATGACCGCTGTTCTGCTGGTACAGATCCTGTTCGTCTACCTCGGCGGCTCGGTCCTGCGCACCGCCCCGCTGACGCTTCAGGAGCTGAGCTATACTTCCCTGCTGGCGCTGACCGTCTTCCCCGCAGAACTGCTGCGCAAGATCCTGCGCCGACTCCGCGGCAAAACGGAAGGGTATTGAAGAAAAAAGTCCATGTAGCCAAAAAAGGAACCCCCGCAGGGTTCCTTTTTGGCTGGCGTCCGATGCTCAGTCGGGCTTTGTCTCGCTGAGGTAGCGGGTGCCGATATAGCAACGCTTGCCGTTATACTCAATCACGACATAATTGCCGTAGTCCTCCAGAATGACCACGCGGTCGCCCTTCTTGAGGTATCCGACGATGTTGCTCGCGGAGCTGAAGTCCGGCGAGGAACGCACATTGAGCGCAGTCGCGGTCACGTACCGGACAACAGTCTGCTGCGGTTCCTGCGCGGTTTCCGTGGCAGTCCCGGTCTCAGTCTCAGCGGGCACATCGACATCAAACAGGTCGCGGAAGGACACAGCCCGACAGGTATCCGCGCCGGTCGGAACGCCGATGGCTTCGGTATCACCGTAGCTGTATGAGCAGATGATCTCCACATCCTGCCGGTAGGTATCGCCTTCGACGGTATATGTCATCGAAACGCGGAAGGAGGAGTCGGCAAGACTGCCGTTCGCATTCAGTGCGGCGGCGCCCGTGACCTCAGTCAGCGTCACATTGTCCGCAAGCGTTTGCAGGGACTCCAACAGCGCATCGCGGTACTGATCCCGGACGCCGGATACCGTGACCGATTTGCCCGATGCGTTCAGCGTCTGAACGGCGACAGGATCAAACGGCAAAAGTCCCGGTGCGATGACGCTCTCATATATCCATGCGACCTGCGGCGCGGTCAGCGCGGGCACCTTCACGCCAGCGTCGGTCAGGTAGAACGTGCTGCCCTGCAGCGTATAGCCACCGGTTCCGGACTGCGTGCAGTTTCCACCTACCCGGCGCCATTCCACGCTGTTTTTGACTTCGGTGGACTGCCCCGCGCCATCGGTCAGGCGATTGACGCAAACGACAGTCACATGGGCGCCGTCGGTATTCGCTGTCCGCACGGCGGCGGCGATCAGCATCCTTTGCGGCTCCGTAGGCACATCGACCGGCTCCGTTGCGGTCGCGGTTTCCGCGGAAGTGGGAGGCGCAGTAGCAGGATCACGCGTGGTCTGCGTGCTGTCCGGTTTATTGGTCGAAGGCACAGGGGCCTCGGTCACCGAACTCGTTGCAATCGGAATATTGGGCACTTTCGGATAGACGACAGAAGCGGTTTCCCCGTCCCCTTTCGTTTCTCCGCAGGCAATGAGGGACAAGACCAGCGCAAGGGTTGCGACGGCACTCACAAGGGACACAGCAGCTCTGATTTTCACGGGATATTCCTCCTATACGAAAAAATTCAGGAAACACCGAGCCTTCCAGCCGCCCGCACCTTCCCTGCCCCCGCGTACGCTGAGACAGTCGACCGGCACCTGCGTCCAAAGTGAACGGTGCTACTTTCGTACTTCTGCTCAATTTGCTCAATAATTATATCATACCTGCGTACAAAAGTCAAGTGGCATATTCAATTCAAGCAGTTTCATTGACGCAGGGAACCTCTGAATAATCCGCATCTATACTCACGCATAGGCGCCCCCCTGCCAAAGCCAAAATTTCCCGAAATATATTGACAAACGAGAGGAAACGTGGTATGATATCAGCGTGGTTACGAAATGCTGTTGCATCGTTGGTCATTTGGTGACGATGGAGCGATTTGATGATTACCGCAAATACTGTGTTTGGAGGTGTTGTTATGCATAATAGAATAGTTTTTTATTTCAGGATACTGTTTATGCAGGCGGCACCTACGTTTGGTGCGGTGTAAAATAGTTGCCGGTGTGATATACCGAGGCAGGCTGAAATGAGAATTATTCATTTTGGTCTGCCTTGTTCTTTGTTGACTGAAATGAATAAAGGTCATTTTGCCTTGGCTTATTCATGCAACCTGAAATGGAGTTGATTCATTTCAGGTTTTTGCTTTTTTAGTAACCACAAACTTTAATTTACGAATTCAATAATCGAAAGGGTGAGGCTTATGAATCGTCTGAAACACTATCTGTTAAACATGCAAAGCAACACGACCACATACAAGGAAATGTATGACGGTAAATCAATCCTTGTGCTTCCCAATCCCGATCAGGATCCGGAAGTTCAATATGATCCTGTATATTGGCATGAGGACATATCCTGCGAAATCTCCTATACTCACAAATTGGCATACAGTAAACCGACGCTCACATGGAGCATCCCCGTTGAAAAGCTGGGCTTTGATACGGTTACATCTGCCGCGGCGGATTATTGCCTGCGTGCTTTTGTACCATATATTGACGAGCTCAATACCGGACTTTATAACCGCTCCCGTCCCGATGACGAAAACGGAAAGTATTATATCTACAAGCCGGGAGGAGAGGTGCTTGTACGCAACACGGCGTATTTTGCTCTTCGTCTGCAGAAGGATTATATCAGCGGAAGCGGAAACACGGTATATTTGCTGGACGATGACGTTTCCCGTCCTCCGAAAATGTGTCTGTGCATCCGGATGCAGGTACAACTGCCCAAAGGAAAACTCAGAAAAGCAATTCAAATGCTTTGCCGCGACCTGCCCGCCGCTGTGGATATGTTTATCGCGCAGTTTGACATCGTAAAGTTCAATCAAACCATCGCACTTTCGACCAAACAAGCGGACATCCGAGCGTGGCTTGAAAAGAGTGACTACTGCGCTTTTATTGCCAATGGCAGTATTCTTCCGCGTGCCAAGGCGACCGATCTGCCTCTTACGGGTGCTATTCCGTTTTGCTCGACACCGAATGACGAAATTGAAGTTTGCGGTGTGCGGGGTATGGCGATCCGGCGCGGGGTAACCGTCATCACCGGTGGCGGCTATTCCGGAAAATCCACCCTGCTCGATGCCATATCCGCGGGTATCTATGACCATTGCCTTGGCGATGGTCGCGAGCTGTGCATCACCGACGCTTCAGCCATGACCATTTCGGCGGAGGACGGGAGATCCGTCAAATCGGTCAACATCTCTCCGTTCATCAAGTGGTTGCCGGGCGGAAACACCCGCGATTTTTCCACCGATCACGCCTCCGGCTCAACCTCGCAGGCAACGAACATTATGGAAGCCGTGGACTGCGGTGCGAAACTCTTACTCATCGACGAGGACCGAAGCGCTACCAATTTCATGATCCGTGATCGGATGATGAAGGAATTGATAAAGCGGGAGCCCATTACCCCGTTTACTGACCGCGTAGGCGAATTGTACGCGTCCTGCGGAGTTTCCACCATATTGGTCATCGGCGGAAGCGGGGAGTATCTGGCTGTGGCTGACCGCATCTACTTGATGGAGGACTACCTCATCCATGATGTGACCGGGCGCTCGCGGGAAATATGCGAGGCATGCGGTGTTTCGCCCGATCTGCCTCCCAAGACCTCGTGGACGCAGGCGCGCACGCTCTACTCAACAAACTTCACTTCCTACCCCAAAGGGAGCGGAAGTGAGCGGCTGGAGGTATCCGATATGGGCTTTATCTTCATTGGCGATGAGAAGATTGACATTCGGGGGCTTCATGATATTGTGTCCAAGCGACAGCTGGATGCCCTCGGGTATATGCTTCGCTGGATTGAGCTTCGCACCACCGATTGTCGCGTTCAGCTTGATGCCGTTATCGATGCACTCTATGATACGATTGCAGCCGAAGGTCTGGACACGGTGTTCTCGTCCTTCTTTACCACGACAGAACGTTTTCTTGATTTGCCGCGGAAGTATGAACTGAAGTCGGTTATCAATCGTATGCGAGAAATTACCTTTCAGGCAGGTGATGTGCAGTGAAGGATGCCATTGTCAGCACGGAATAGGGAGTGACGGCAACGTCATACTCCTGCAACCGACCAATGAGTTCTCCCGGACCGCGATTTTTGCTTTCACCTTGAGAATTTGCGAAAAAACTTTTCCGAAACCTCTTGACAAACGCCTCTGACCGTGGTATAATGTGCAAGTCGTCACGTGAGGCCCCATAGTCAAGCGGCTAAGACGTCGCCCTCTCACGGCGAAGGCGTGGGTTCGATTCCCGCTGGGGTCACCAAACGAAACAAATCCGAACTATTTCGCAGGTCGAAATTGGTTCGGATTTGTTTTTTTACTGTCTGCTTGGCAAGGGGCGCACCGCGCGGCGCGCTCCTTGCCGTTATGTTCTGCCGGTTTCGCATGGATGCGGAATATCAGGGCTCCCCTGGATAGCAGGCATACGTTCTCCAAATGGTTTGATTGTTCCTGATTGATGTCAGTTTTTTTCGAGTACTCGGAAACATATCTGCCGCAAAAATGGGCGACATCTAATCCAGCGTCTAAACCTTGTTTGTTCACGGGAACAGGTCTGCCTGCATCCCACGCTACGAAAAAGGCTCCTCACCACTGGGTTTGTTTTCAGTGATGGGGAACCGATTTGTCATGTGTTATCAATTTGAGGATTGATTATTTTTGTTTTTCTCTCCTGTAAATTCTGCAAAAACCCCGAGTACTGTTTATTGTAGTTGTCGATTTCGTTTAACAGAATGTCGATATCCTCGTGAGCTGTACTAGTAAGATCAAAAACGATATCAGATGCGTTATCGGATGCTTTCCCAATATAATCTTCCAAGTTTTCTTCATACGCTTCCATAGCATATTCTTCCTGAAGCTGTGTATTTATGTAGTTTTCTGGATCGAAATCAGCCAGTTCATTTAACGAATCCCACGTTGTTATTTCCTCAATTCTTCTGCTTAAAGTACATAGTGATTCATAAAAATCATTAGCTACATCAAGTTCGCAATCGTCTCCTTGCGTAATAACATCTATGGCGTCATACATCTCACTGGCTACCTTTACCGATTCGGTAACAATTTGACCAATATGTTCTAACGTGCTACGAGAAAGGAAAGCCTCATGCTCATTGTAATAATACCATTCTCCGTCGACGTCATCATGTAAGATATAGGCTTCCTCATATAGCTTGTTTCTTATATTGAACAAGGCGGAAAGTGCAACATTCGCCTCAAGCAGAAGCGAAGTAAAATCATACTCGTAATAAGGGATAGCAGCTGATTCAATTTCCGGTAATATTTTAGATTGAATAAAAGCAATAAAGTCCTTATCTCGTGATATGAAACCACACTCTGTATTTTTGGCGCTTTCTTCTGAATAATTGGCTGATCCAACATAAGCGACATTGTTGGTCATAATAATCTTTCCATGATTTGAGAAATCAAAGAACACTTTCGGTTTGATTCCAAGCTTTTCTGGATTAAGTTTGAATAAATAAAGGTTGATTTTGTTCCTTGCTTTCTCACGAAAAGCATCACCATAATATGTTTTCCATCGAGCGGGAATGTTAGTTATAATATTTATTTTGCAATGCTGCCCAGCCCTGCGCAGTCCGTTTACGAGAGCTTCTTTTTGCTCAGAAATATTATATGTTACGATCGTTATTTCTTCTGCAACACACATATCATCGAGTACTTCTTGATAACCCAATTCATCTTTTGTGAAAACGAACTTAGCATTTGTTGTATCAAATTCTCGTTTGATTTTTCTCACCTCAATATAATATAATAACATCTAAATCCGCGCACCGACATACCCATTAGGGTTGGGTGGGTTAAACTGCTGTCAGTAAAAACATCTAATCCACTCACTCAATTTTTGTCGACCTGTTTACGCCTTGATAGATATGTTCTCTCGCACAATTTCGGCAGTGAGCGATTTGAATGTCAGCTATAACGCGAAAAAGCCATGCAAACAGGCAATTTTCAGCCGTTATTCCTTACTCCTTGACATCAAAACCACCGTCTCCACATGCCCCGTCCGCGGGAACATATCGACCGGTTGCACCTCGCCGACAGCATACCCGCTCGCGCGAAAGAGAGCGCAGTCGCGCGCCAGCGTTTCGGGATCGCAGGAAACGTAAACAACGCGGGGAACGCCCCGGCGGGCAAGTTCCCGGATCAGTTCCGGCGTGGTGCCCTTGCGCGGCGGGTCTATGATTACGATATCCGGTGCGGGCGCCGCCCCCGTGTCGGCAGCGGCAAACAGCGCGGCGGCATCCCCCGCGTCGGCGCAGAAAAAGTGCGCCGCATCAGGCGGAATCCGCCCCGCCTCCGCATTCAGGCGGGCGTTCTGCTCCGCGCACGCCACCGCCTCCGGAACAATCTCCACGCCCGTCACCTGTGCGGGGCGTGCGTTGCGTCCGGGGGATAGCATGGACAGTCCGATGGTTCCCGCGCCGCAGTAGAGGTCCCACAGGCTCTCGCCTCCGCGAACCTCCGCCATGCGCGCAGCCGTTTCATACAGCAGCTCTGCGCCCTCGCGGTTGACCTGATAGAATGAACCCGCCGACAGCCGGAAGCGCAGTCCGCACAGCGTGTCCTCGATCCAGCCGGATCCGTACAGCTTCCTGTATTGCTCACCCAGCACCACGTTGGTATTCCTGCGGTTGATGTTGAGCAGGACACTGACCGTGCGCGGCTGTTCCGTCAGCAGGCAGTCCACCAGTCGTGCCTCTGCTGCCCGCCCGCCCGGCAGACCGTCGGCGTTGATGACCAGGCAGACCATGATCTCTCCTGCCGCCGTAGTGCGCAGGTAGATATGCCGCAAAATCCCCGCACCGGTTGTTTCGTCATATGCGGGAATGTGCTCGCGGTCACAGAAGCGGCACACCGTCCCGACCACACCGGCAAACGCCGGCGGTTGGAGTGCGCAATCGGCGCACGGAATCAGCCTGTGCGACTTCGCGGCATAAAAGCCCGCCTGCATCCCGTTTCTGCCTGCCTGCACCGGGTACATCCCCTTATTGCGATAGCCCGCCGTCCTGCCTGTCGAAAGCGGCGGCAGGACACGGACATCTGCCAGCCCCGCCTGCCGGAAGGCGCTCTGCACCCGCCGATGCTTGGATTCCAGCTCGGCGGCGTAGGTCAGATGCCGGAACACACAGCCGCCGCACGCCTCCGGCGCGGTACAGAACTGCGCCGGCTCACGCAGGGGCGACGGCGTTACCACGCGAACCAGCCGCCCGACCAGATACCCCGCAGTCTCCTTGATGACGGCTGTCTCCACTGTATCGCCCGTGACAGCGCCCCGGACAAAGATCACCTTGCCGGCAGCCCCGCTGCCGGCGTCCGATGCTCCGGGGGCATCCCCGTCCGCAGGCAATCGCCCGACGCCGTAGCCGAGGTTGCTCAAATCCGTGATCGAAACGGTATATACCGTGCCCGTCCCGGCGGATTTTCCCGCCCTGCCCTGCGTTGTTTTTCTCCTGTCAGACATAGAATTCTGCTCCGTCCTCCAACCGCAGGCAGCCGAGTCTGCCGCCCTGCGCCAGTCCGCAGTTAATGAAAATAATGCCGTTCCCGCGGTAAATGCGCGGCTCGGTATTTTGCGTCTCGGCGGTGGGCATATGCCCCACGACCGTGATTCTGTCCGTAAAATATGTGTCGGCAGGATCCGGCGACTCGGAGAAGAAGTCCTCCGGTGCCAGCTCGTCCAGATCCAGATTGGGCGTAAAATCGTATATGCCGCGATGCAGCAGCAGGTAGTCCCGCCCGCCAACCGTCACTTCTTCATACAGCGGCATATCCGTCAGATAATCCAGCACGCCCTCGCGGTCGTCATCATCCAGCTGGCGGTACTCCTCCATAGTGGTGCGACCGCCGTCGCGGATCCAGTCTGCCATCTCCTCCGCAAAATCCGCCGGTCTCTCCCCGGTTTTCAGCATTTTCTCGTATGCCGTCAGCAGGCGGGCGGCAGTGTAGTCGCGGTCGCCTGCAATCGGGTAAACGTTGATGCGGGTGCTCAGATCCTGCACCAGTTCCACGGGTTGCGGACCATAGTCCACGATGTCCCCCAGCACATACATCACATCCCGCTTTTCGCTGAAGCTGATCTTCTCCAGCAGGTCGCGGAATACATCAAGATGTCCGTTCAGATCGGATACTACGTATGTCATGATTCGGTCTCCTTTCCGTTCAACGCAGGATGGTTACAGCAATGCATAGCATCCGTCGCCGCTCATGGTCAGCGAACGGCGGAAAAACGCCGTCAACGCCTGCACCATATAGGCGGTGTCGGCGGCGCCTGCCGTTTCATACGAGGCGTGCATGGCAAGCTGTGCCAACCCGATATCCACCGTGGGTACCGATACCTGCGTGCCGGAAATGTTCCCCAGCGTCGAACCACCCGGCATATCCGCCCGGTTGGTGTAGACCTGTACCGGCACGTCCGCCTCGTCGCAGATCAGCCGGAACAGCCCGGCAGTCACGGCATCCGATGTGTAGCGCTGGCTGGCATTATATTTAATGACCACACCGCCGCCCAGCGTCACGGCGTGGTTTTTGTCGGCAAATTCCGGGTGATTGGGATGGATCGCGTGCCCGTTGTCACAGGACAGCATGAAACTGGATGCAAGCCGCATCAGGTACTCCTCCCTCGTCAAGCCCCGCTCGGCGGCGACACGCACCAGAACATCCGAAAGGAAAGTGGACGCCGCGCCCTGCCGCGTCTGGGAGCCGACCTCCTCGTTGTCGAACAGGCACAGCACCGGCATGGCGCATCCGGCGCGGTCATCGTCCTCCCCGGAACGGATGAACGCCGTGACGCAGGAAAAGGCGCATTGCAGGTCATCCAGCCGCGGCGCGGCAATCAGCCCGTCCCACTCGACACCGGGCTGCGGATTGTACAGGTACAGATCACAGGTCAGAAGATCCTCCGGATCGGCGTCCGCCGCCAGCGCGACGCGCTCCCGCAGGTCGCCCGCATCCGCGGCTGTTCCCGCCAGGGGTACCATGTCCACTGCGGGATTATAGGATGCGTTATCGTTAGCGGCACGGTTCATGTGAATGGCGACAGACGGAATGATGGCGTTCGGCACGGTGTTCCCGTCCTGATCATGTCCCAGATCGACCGTCCGCGTCTCCAGTCCGTTGGGTGTGCGCACAACGGCACGTCCCGCAATTCCCAGCGGACGATCCAGCCATGTCGCGCACAGCATCCCGCCGTACTTCTCCGTGGACAGCCGGACATAATTCTTGTCCGTGATGCCGGCGTTCTCCTTGATCTTGAAGGTGGGCGCATCGCCGTGCGCGGCGGCGATCATGAAGCAGGGAAACTCCTCCTCCGGCACCCGGAAGGCGATGAGCGATGAGCCGTTGCGCGTGACGAAATACCCCTCCCCCGGACGCAGTTTCCACGATTCCGTCTCGGACAGGCGCGTATATCCCGCGTCCTCCAGCATATCTGCCGTATGCGCCACCGTATGGAACGCGGTCGGACACGCGTCTATATACCCGAACAGTTGCTGATTGATACCCATAACGATTCTCTCCTTACCTTATCCGGGGGTCTGTCCGCTCCCGGCATTTTTCGACTCTATTATACCATGCCCGCCTGCGGCTGTCAATGCATTTCCGGACAGAAAGCGGGAGCCGACAGAACCGTCGGCTCCCGCAGAACGGGCATCCTATTGCTCCTTGCGGCGGCGCAGAACCACCGCAAACATTGCAGCCACCGCGATTCCGGCAGCCACAAAGGGCAAGGCGACTCCGACAAGTCCGGACTTACAGCCGCCCGCAGAAGCCGGCGCCGTTTCGCTGTCGGCGGACGGAGCGGAAGCCGACTCCGACACGCCGGTATCGGAATCAGGCACCTGACTGTCCTGCCCGGTCACGGTCTCGGTCGCAGTAGCGGTATCCGACTCCGCACCCGCGTTGGCGGCAGTGCTGACGTAACTGAATTTGAAGCGTCCGCCGGGTGCCGCATCGCCGGAGGTGTAGAAGTCCAGAATATCGCCGGAAAAGCTGTGGTATACGGGTCTGCCGTCACCGGTACCGGTGTCGTCAGCATCGTGTACGTTATCCGTCCAGGCAAAATTCACCGTGAAATCGTAGCCGGACAACCCGATGTCGGACTTGCGCACCCGAACGGTCATGTACCGCCCGTCCACCGTGTAGGCGCAGTCGGCGACCTTCTCGGAGGCGTAGCCGTCCCCGGTGAAACGCTCCAGCACGACAGTGTCCGCCGAGGCGGCGGATTTGTTGACCACATAGTCAAAGGTGTTCCAGCCTGCATTCTGCCCATCGCAGTCGATGTACAGGTTCATCCACAGCGGGTCAGTGTAGGGCGTAATGTCGGACGCGCACTCCACATGGAAATACAGGTACTCGCCGTCCCGTGCAAGCTGGGCACCGATGATGTCATTGCGCCCGGAATAGTCGCTGTAATGCGTCCCGATGTACCCGTCAGAGTTCCGGTCGCCCGTATTGCCGATGGAGGCGGCATAGTAAGGCTCCACCGCGCTCCACTGCGTCTCGCCTGCCGTCAGGTCGATGGACGCCTTCTGCGAGGGCGTCGGAAGCGCGCGCACGCCCTTGTAGCGGCGGACGAAATTGACAAACTGGTAGTAGTAGGTATCCCCCAGTGCGCCGCGTGACGGCTCCAGATCGCGGGAATACTCGTTGTTGAACTGATCCGGGAAGGCATTGGTCACGATAGAGTGACCGCCGTCCGGCCACGACTCATAGCGGCTGGCGCACCACTCATTCCAGCCGGTCACGAAAATGACCTTGGGATCCTTCTCCAGCGCGAACTCAAACTGCTCCGCAAAGTTGTAGCCCCAGAGCGTGCTACCCGCCTCGTTCAGATGACTCTTATCCTTGGTGTACGAGCGCCCCATGATCGGACCGCCGCTCATCGCCGCCAGCTCGCCTGTCTCATAGTTGGCATTCTGCGCGACGCCGACAGACATCTCCTCGATGTTCTTCCGGTCAGACGAGCTGTAATGTGCCGCCTGCGGATAGGTTGACAGCCAGCCCCATGTGCCAAACTCCCGTTTGCTGAAGTATGACGCATACCCGGGGCGGAAGGTGAAAAACTCGGCGATCTGTTTATCCATCACCGAATCGGACAGGCTGGAGGGGTACGCCGCCAGCATGGGCTTGCCGTCCAGATAGTACCACAGCGAGCGGTACTTGCCGTCATGGAAAATGTTGGTATAGAAATGATTCAGCTGGTACTTGGTGGCATCGCCAGCCGCAAAGGGCATGAAGTAGGAGATCTTCGGTGTATTCACCCCGTCCTGCTGGGCGCGGAGCCAGGTCTCGTACAGCGAGGGGTAGGCGTCCGACCAGACCAGCGTTGCGTTGGTGTTGTCCGAGAACACGACATCCACGCCCGCCGCCGCCAGAAGCTCCGCCTGCCGGCGCTGTACCCACACATCATCCGAGCGGTAGTAGCCATAGATCGGCTGATCCCAGAAGTACTGCGCCCCGGTCGCCGACGGCCAGCCGGCATAATTGAAGTCATAGAGGTAATCCTCCAGCGGGATGCCCGCCGCCGTCTGCTTATCAATGAACTCCTGCACGTTGAAGGGCGTGCGCAGTCCGGCAAAGGTGGCGTGCCATATCCAGTAGAACAGCGCGAGCGTCCGATCCGTGCGCTGGTCGCCCACCTCGGCGTTGGACAGCGATGTGCGCCCCAGCGCATCGGTGAACACCCATGTGTCCGGCATAAGCTCGGCAGTCAGGTAGCGGCTGGTAGCCGGCAACCCGTAGCGGGTCAGATCCTTCATGCTCTCCCTGATCTCCTCATAGACCGGCGCACGCTCGCCCTGGGCAGGGCTGATGCCTGCCAGCGGCTTGTCCGTACTGCCGAAGTAATGCACATTCATACGGGCGGCGTTGGAGACCTCGATGCCGCCCTGATAGTTGCGGACGTTCTCCGGCGCGGTCGGCGACGTCCAGACACCGATCTGCTCGTTCGCGTCCTCGCTGATATTGGTCAGCCGGAGGACGTATTCGCCCGCATCCATATTGTGCCCGAATTTCAGCTTCAGCGTGGCGTTGTCGTTGAAATCAATGAAGTCCTGCGTTGCCAGCGCCTGCCCGCCGACTGTCTTGCTGTAGCTCTCCGTCCAGCGGAACAGCTCCAGCCGGAAGGAGCCCTTATTGTTATTGTAGCTGGGCGCCGCCACGGTCACATAGTCAAAAGGAACCGTCATGCAGAACTGGATGGCGTAATCGGTATACACCTGCACCGGCGTGTTGCTGTCCGCCTCACAAAGCGGCACTGTTCCTTCCGGCACGGACAGCTCCACGCCCTCCGGCGCGAGTTTCAGTGCATACAGATTGGGACCGGCGGTATCGGTCACCAGCGACAGGGTATGCTCCCCGGCGGGCAGCTTCACAGTTCCGGGCGTGCTGTCCTGCCATGTGCGCCAGTCAATGCCCGGCACCTGATTTGCCAGCGGCTCCGTGATCTGCTCTCCGTCCAGAAACAGGCGGAACGTTCCGTTTGCGGTGTCTTTTGCCCAACCGCTGACCACGCACCAGCGGTATGTACCGGCTTTCTCCACCCGCACCTTCAGATCAATGCGATCGCCCGGGCGGACGCGGTCAAAATAGGGGTCTCCCAGTGTGGTCTCCACATACAGTTGCCCCTCGCCGCCGTCGATATGCCCGAAGGCTTCGCAGGCGTTGGCGAGCACAATGGTCGTCAGTGCGGTCGGGCTGACTGCTATGGTGTCTGCCGCAGTAATTCCGAGCGGCACAGTGCCCCCAAGCAGGACGGTTGCCAGCAGGAGCGCCAGCACCCGCGCGGTGAATTGTCTCTTGCGTTTCATGTGTGTTCCTTTCCCGAACGGGCAACGCCCGCTGTCATGTTGTTGGGTTCATTATACCATGCCCCCGGGCGGTTGTCAATATCCAATTTCCCTTATCCGGCCTAACGGTGCATTTCTCTGAACGCCCACCGGACGCCGAAAATACCGCTGTCCGGGAAAAGCCCGGCAGGATATTGACAACCGCCCGGGGGCATGGTATAATGGTGGCACGCACCGACAAGGAGGCTGAAACATAGGATGAAAGATATTTCCCGCAACCTGACCATGCTCTGTGACTTTTACGAGCTGACCATGGCAGGGGGCTACTTCCGTTCCGGCATTGGCGACCGGATCGCCTACTTTGACCTGTTCTACCGGGACAATCCGGACGGCGGCGGATATGCCGTTGTCGCAGGACTGGAGCAGATCGTGGACTACATCCGGAACCTGCATTTTACCGAGGAGGACATCGCCTTTCTGCGCGGCAAGGGCTGCTTCGACGAGCCGTTCCTCGATTACCTGCGCAGCTTTCGTTTTACCGGCGATATGTGGGCAGTGCCGGAGGGGACCTTCGTGTTCCCCGGCGAACCGCTGATTACGGTTCGCGCTCCTGCGATACAGGCGCAGTTCATTGAGACCTACCTTTTGATGATTGTCAACCATGAGTCGCTGATCGCTACCAAGGCGGCACGCATCACCCGCGCCGCAAAAGGACGGGCGGTCAGTGAATTCGGTTCCCGCCGCGCGCAGGGGGCGGACGCCGCCATTCTGGGTGCCCGCGCCGCCTTCATCGGCGGGTGCAGCTCCACCGCCTGCACTCTGTCGGACGAGGTGTTCGGCGTCCCGGCGGGCGGCACCATGGCGCATTCGTGGGTGCAGATGTTCGACAGCGAGCTGGACGCCTTCCGCACCTACTGCGAAATATACCCGCACAATGCGACCCTGCTCATCGACACCTACAACGTGCTGGACTCCGGTCTGCCCCATGCCATCGCGGCGTTCGACGAAGTACTGCGCCCGCGCGGCATCACGTCCTGTGCAATCCGCATCGACTCCGGCGACATCACTTACCTGACTCAGAAGATCCGCGCCCGGCTGGACGAGACCGGCTGGCAGACCTGCAAAATTGTGGTTTCCAACTCCATGGATGAGTACATCATCCGCGAGCTGATCCGGCAGGGTGCCTGCATCGACGCCTTCGGCGTGGGTGAGCGGCTGATCACTGCCAAGAGCGATCCGGTGTTCGGCGGCGTCTACAAGCTGTGCGCCGTGGAGGCGCCGGACGGGACGATTATTCCCAAGATCAAGATCAGCGAAAACGTTTCCAAGATTACCACGCCGCACTTCAAGAAAGTCTATCGCCTGCGCGGACGGGATACCGGCAAGGCGGAGGCGGATCTCATCTGCCTGCATGACGAGACCGTGGACGATTCCCAGCCGCTGGAGATATTCGACCCGCAGAACACGTGGAAGCGCAAGGTTCTGACAGACTTTACGGCGGAGGAACTGCTTGTGCCGGTCTTCCGGAGCGGCGAGCTGGTATACAGTCTGCCCACACTGCCTGAGATTCGCGCCCACTTTGAGGCGGAGTGCGACGGGATGTGGGAGGAGGTACGTCGCTTCACCAACCCGCACAACTACTACGTGGACCTCTCCCAGAAGCTCTGGGATATCAAGCAGGCCATGCTCAACAGCCGGACACACTGAGGTATACGCATATGACCGACCCGATCTGCCCGGCGGGCACCCTGCCCCGCCCCGACCCCCGGCTCTGGCTGGGATGCACCGTGACCATGGAGACCGACCGCCCCATCGGGTACACGCACACCAAAAACGGGCACACCTTCACTTACCCCGTCAACTACGGCTACATTCCCGGTGTAACGGGCGGGGACGGTGAGGAGCTGGACGTGTATCTGCTCGGAGTGGACAGACCGGTCAGGCGCTTCACCGGCATCATCATCGGCGCGGTGGTACGCACCGACGATGAGGAGGACAAACTGGTCATGGCACCCACCGGAGTACACTGCACCGCCGCAGAGATCCGGGAGGCTGTGCATTTCCAGGAAAAATACCACAGCTCGTACATCCTGACAGCCCCGGAACAGTCCCGTACCGCAACCACCGAATGATTAAAAGGAGATTGTCCCATGAAACGAACGCTCACCGCCTGCCTGCTGCTGGCAGGACTTACCCTGTCCCTGCTACTCGCATTCCCCACGCCCGCTTCTGCAAGGGAGACCCGAACCATCCTGAAAAACGGAGACTTTTCCTCTTCCGAAAAGTACTGGAACTTCTGGACGCAGGACCCTGCAAACGGAAAAAGCAAGCTTGTCAAGGACGGAGGCAAGGACGGCTCCGCCGGCATGAAGATCACCAACAGCCAAGCTGTCGCCAGCAGCTTGGGGCAGTTTGCCAATTGCAGGCAGGGCAAGACCTACATCATGTCCTGCGATGTCCGGACGGAGAACGTAACCGGCGGAACCGGTTTCTGCCTGGGACTTGCCACCTACGACAGTCAGGGTACCAACCTGGGCGAGCAGGTCAGCTCCTCGGTGTTCGGCACCACCGACTGGCAGACCGTGACCTTTATTTTCACAATCACCAACAATCCGGCTCAGGTCAACGTCGGCGCCCGGCTCTGGTTTTCCACCGGGACGGCATATGTTGACAACATCACACTTAAGGAGATAATCGAAATGCCTTCTGTCAGCTCCACCTATGATTTAACGCTTTCGGCAACCGCCAATCGCCATACGGTCAATGCGCTGGGGTGCGAGTGGGACCCCAAGCTGCTGCTGCCCGTCAACCGTAACCACGGCGTCACCGACGAGGATCTGGACTTCATCAAGGGCAGAATGCAGGCTCTCGGTATACAGGCGGTGCGCATGATGGTCACACCGGACTGGTTCGAGAAGCAGAACGACAACGATGATCCGTTCACCGCCAACCCGGACGGATTCGACATGGACAATGACGAAATGAACTGCCTCTTTGCCTATCTGAAGGTATGCGAGGGGCTGGGCGTGCGGGTCACGCTGACATGGTGGGGCGCCCCCGCCGGACACTGGCTGGCTCACCCCAACATCGGCGACTGGATCGGTGCCCCCAACGATGCGGAGGAAATGGCGGAGAACATTTCCTACCTGCTGCAGTACATCCGGAAGACGCTGGGCTACAACTGCGTCAAGGAGCTGATTATCCAGAACGAGCCGAGCTACTCCTTCCACGTGGAGGGCGGTGCGGTTGACCTCGACCTGTATGTTGCCTGCTACAAAGCCATGTATAAGCGGCTCAACGATATGGGTATGGGCGACATCGTGCTGGTCGGCGCGGACGATGCCCAGAACTTTGGCTGGTTCTGCAGTGCAGTCGAGGCACTGCGGGACGTGTGCGGCAAGTTCAACTCGCACAACTACGCATGGAGCTACAACCATCCCTTCCTTGACGTCGTGTCGCAGGAGTTTGTCTCTGTCCGCACGGCTCTGGCGGGCGATACCCCCTTCTTCCTTGGTGAGTTCGGTGACGGTTCCGGTATCGGCGCCTACTATGCCGCTTCCACCGAAACCTACGGGCGCGGGCTGTACATCGCGTCTGTGGTGGTCAACTCCTTCAAGGCAGGTGCCGCCGGCGCGTCTTACTGGCCTCTGCACGACGTGTACTACTATCAGGGTTCCGTTGAACCGGGCACCGGCGCAGGCGACAACGGCGGACTGATGGGCATGGGACTTATCGGCTACAAAAAGGACGGCGCCTGGAGCTTCCGCCCGTCCTACTACGCCTACGGTCTGCTGTGCAACTATATTCCCTTCGGCTCGCAGCTGTACAACATCACGGGCGACACCGACCATGTGGTAGACACGATTGCAGCCAAAACACCGGACGGTCGCTGGAGCGTGATTGCAGTCAACCGCTCGGGGGCTGAGCAGACGCTCAATATTTCTACCGGAGAGGCTGTCGGCACCGTGCTGAACCGCTACCTGTTCACCGAGAGCGCCCTGCCCACAGACGGCACCATGATCGCCGCCTCCGGGCGTGTGGCACCGGCGGACGGTGTGTATAGCTTCACGGTCCCTGCCAACAGCTTCGTTGTGCTGTCCTCGATCGGCATGAGTGAGCAGGACATGACCGTGGAAACCGCTACGGAAACCGACCCCGCTACGGAGCCTCCCGTCTCCGCAACCGAGCCCGAAACGGCGGACAGCGTGTCCGATACCGCAACGGAGGCAACGTCCGGCGGCTGTAAGTCTTCCTTTGCCGGCGCGGCGGCTATCCCGGCACTGCTGACCACAGTCGGCGCGGGCGTTGCCGCGGGCAAGCGGAAGAAGGCGCGGGTCAATGCCTGATGCGTTGCCGAAAGAACCGGATTCACTGAGGTACCCTTCATGAAAGCACTTATTGTAATTGATGTTCAGAACGATTTTGTCACCGGTGCGCTCGGCACGAAGCAAGCGGTTGCCATTTTGCCGAACCTCAAAAGCAAAATAGATGCCGGCATTGCCGCCGGGGACGAGATCATTTTTACCCGTGATACGCACGGGGCGAATTATGCGGACACGAACGAGGGCAGGCACCTGCCTGTTCCTCACTGCATCAAAGGAACAGAGGGCTGGCAGGTCGTCAGGGAGATCGACCGCCCCGACTGCGTGCATATCGACAAACCGACCTTCGGGTATACCGATTGGGCTGCCCTGCTCGGCGGCAGGGAGATCACGGAGATCGAGATCGTCGGCGTATGTACCGATATCTGCGTTATTTCCAACGCGCTGATTCTGAAGGCGCTTTTCCCGGAGATTGACATCACCGTTGATGCAGACTGCTGTGCGGGCGTCAGCCCCGAAACGCACCGGGCGGCGCTGACTGCCATGCAGTCCTGTCAGATCCGCGTTGTCGGCGCGTGATTCCCTCCCCCTCTCTCTTTGCGGACATGAGCCTTGGTTCTTCATGATCTGCGTACGCAAAAGGCAGGCGATACTCTCGCCTGCCTTTTGCGTACGGGAATCACAGCGGCGCGTCCGGTCGGACCGCCGTCTGCGGAACAGTCAGTTCATATACGTCACGGTCTGCCCGCGCGCTATGTACATGACAGACGGCGGCTGGCTGTTCCCATCCAACCCAAGGAGGGTACTGACCGTCACCAGCTCGTAGCCCTGTGCGATCAGCTTGTCTGCCGCACGGATGAAAATATCCACCGAGGACATATACAGGTCGTGCATCAGCACGATGGCACCGTCTGCGGCACTGTCCAGAATCAGCTGCACCTTGTCGTTCACGAACTGCTCGTATGCCGCCCGACGTGCGGCGTCCTCCGAAAACTTATCCGCCGTCTTGGGGTGGTTGCTCCAGTCGGTGGTGTCAATGCTCCACGCCACCGCCGTATATCCCAGCGAGGCGGTATATGCCAACTGTTCCGCCGTGACGGCGCCGCCCACCGGACGGTACAGTCGCGGCTTGGGCACTCCGGCGGCAGTGATCGCCGCGGATGCCCGGTTCAGCGTATCGGCAATAAACGCCTGATCCTTGCCCCGGAAGGAGTCGTGATTATAGGTATGCGATCCGATCTCACAGCCCAGCGAGTCGGCGCGGCGCAGTGCCGACGGGTACTCCGCGGCGCGACTGCCCACCACAAAGAAGGTCACGTTCGCCCGATGCCCCGCCTTCTGGAGCGCCTCCACCTTGTCCAGCACATAGGTGGTATACGGGTAATAGCCTGCGTCCAGGTTCTCGGCAGGCGCCTGCGGACCGTCGTCAAAGGTAAAGGCAATGCGTTTCTTTCCGGTCGGCTCATCGTCCTGCCGGGCAGTGGTACCCTCCGCGGCAGAGGAAGCCGCGTTCCGGCTCTGCTCCTCGGCGGTGATGAAAATAACGCTGCACCCGGTGCCGCTCAGGCAGGCAACTGCCAGCAGGCAAACTGCCAGCAATGCCGCACCCAACCGTATGCCGCGGGCATCTGTTTTTCTGTCTCTGCGTACTGTCATGGTATTCTGAATCCTCCGCTACTCAAATCAGCTTTTTGCCAGCCTCAAATGCCGGGGCTGCCGCTTTACCGACGTGCCGGTACAGGTTCCGGATACCGTCAAACACAATGGCATCCAACCGGTCTGTGTCGGGCACTCCATCCGCCCCGAGGACAGACTCGTCCACGCTGACGTTGACAATATCCCCGATGCAGATGCCGTCCTCATTGAATCTTACCAGCCGGCACTCCAGCGCCAGCGGCAGCTCCCGGATGACCGGCGCGTCCACCGTCTCCGCACGTTCGGTATGCAATCCTGCCCGCGCCAGCTTGTCCGGCACCTTCCTGCCGGAGACCATCCCGACATAGTCGCAGGCTTCGGCGTGGGCGGCATCGGCTATGCTGACCGTGAACGCCCCCCGCGCACGGATATTCCCGGTCGTGCGGTGATCCTGGGACAGGCAGAGCATGATCTGATCCGTGTCGTAAACGCCGCCCCATGCGGCATTCATGGCATTGGGCGTACCGTCCTCGTTGTAGGTCGTGACAATCAGCACCGGCATGGGGTAAAGCCATGTCTTCTTCCCGAAATTCTTTCTCATTTTCTCTTATATCCTCCTGATTTGTTTCATCTGACGACACTTCCGGCGGCGCAGCCGTGCCGCCGTCTTTGCGCGGTATTGCCTTTCCGGAGCCCCGGCAAGTCCCCGGAATGCACGCTTCCCGCTTTTCTCAACTCCGCAGGTACCTGCCCCATGCGTCCCGGTAGGCAGCATAGGTGCTCCGGCGACGCTCATCCAACGCGCGCGTCTCATGCCACTCGCGCACAACGCGGCGGTATGCGGTCGCGGTCGCGCCGTCAACAAGCCCGTCGGTCACCCCGCGCCAGCCAGCCTCGGCCGATCCGTACACGGCGCCCCGCAGGCAGGCGAACTGCCAGTCAAAGCTGTCCGCAATGGCGCGGATACACTGCCGCTCGGCACCACGCGCCGCGATCTGCTCCCGCAGTTGCCCGATCCCGGCAGACAGCGCCGCCAGCATATCCATGGCGGCACCGAACGCTTCCCCCGCTCCGGCTACCGCCGCCGCGCGGCAGGTGCGGAAGGTTTCCTCCGGCACAGTCCCTTCCTTCAATGACAGCCACAGTGCCGAGAACACGCCGCCCGGCGCCGCGTCCCGATCAAACAGCTTCTCCCGCTCGGCGGTGTACGCCGTCTGCAGGGAGCCGAAGTGCCCGGCATCCGGTGTTCCGCCGTGCCCCCACGCCGCACCGACTGTCTTCAGCAGTGCCGGCAGCGTTCCGCTGACTGCATCCAGGAAATCCGGACAGTCTGCCGCATCGCCGCGCCCCAGCGCCCAGCTCTCCCCTTCCCACTGTACGCGCGCCAGGCTGTCGGCGAGCAGGGTACGCAGGTCTGCAAGTCCGGCGCGACGCGCCCGCAGGATCTGCTCCAGCCTACGGTTCAGATCGACGCAGCAGTGATACTGTCTGTCCGCGCGCGCCGCGTCTTCCTCCGGAACATCCGCCCGTCCCGGCGCACCGGGCGCGCACAAGAGCGGGCGCAGGGTGATCCAATGCTCCGCAAGAAACGCCCGCATCAGGCAACAGCTTCGGTCAATCTGTCTGCGCGGCAAATCATTGACGGCATCAAACCGCCGCAGTTCCCGGTACACATCGCCAAGCGCCAGACCGCGTATCGGGTCGTCACTGCCCTCCGGCGGCGGTGCCAGCACCTCCTCCCGGAAGCTGCTCTGCGTTTCGTCCTCCTTCTGCGACAACCCGCGCAGGCGCTCCTGCACAAGCTCCTCCAGCACACCAACCGTCCGATCCCGCAGATCGGGACGGTTTGCCAGCAGGTTGCGGACAAAGTGCCGCTCGGCTTCCGCGCAGGTCATCCCCTCCGTGCGCGGACGCGGATCATACCCGTCCGGCAACAGAGCCGCGTCCTGCTCCAGCACGCGCAGGCGGGCAACGCAAACGTCGCGGAAATCCTCATACCCGGAGCCGGCGCCCGTCAGAACCGTCATTGCCCCCGATGCGCTCGCCTCCCCTGCGGCGAAGTCAGCCAAGCCCTGCGCCGCGCGGGCGCCAAGCTCCTGCTCGGACCCAGACGCCAGCACAACGCGCAGAAGGCGCTCCTCCAGCCGCAGTCGGTCACGGACCGGCACGATGCCGTCCTCCTCGGTGTCAGCCCGGAATGGCGCACACACGCTGTCCGAAAGCAGAAGCAGAGCACACGGCTCCGGGTGCCGCAATACCAGCCGCCGCCCCGCCATGGCATCCCCGGTTTCGGGAGAGACACGCTCCGTGCGCTGTGTCCACAGGGGGAACAGCCCCTCTCCGTCCAGCAGGAACACGTTGAGATCCCCTGCCGAAAACAGCTCCAACGTATAATCACCGTCCTCCTCACCGGGCTTCACGCGACAGGCGCAGAAGGATACTTCGAAATACTCCGGACTGACTGCCGGCAAGCCGCGCCGCCGCCGGGCACCGCCGGCGGAGTCCCGGTCGGTCAGATTGCTTTGCAGGCGTCCCAATTCTTCGGAGAGACGCAGTCCCAGCTCCCGGCAGACATCGGGAAAGGCGTCTGTGCCGTTGCCGTCACGCCGGAAGGTCTCGACATACCCGTCTCCCTCCTCCGCGGCGATCAGGTAATCCGTGCCGACCGCCTCCGCCAGCGCCGCGCAGAACCGCGCCAACGGATGCTCGCGCTGGCGGGTACAGTCCCCGAAGGTCATGCGCAGGATGTCCTCCCGCACACCGCCGGGGCGAAGCATGGGAAAAGTCTCCCGCATCAGCTCCTCCGTCCCCCCCTCACAGGCGGTGTACAGCGGCATACTGACGCCGCCGGCGGAGGCGAATCCGTTTGCCGCTATCAGCAGATGCCGCGTGGCGGCAGGCATGGCATCCGTCAGCAGCCCGTAGGATGCCGGACTGCCGCACAGAAACGCCGTCGGCAACCACCGCGCGGCAAACGGCATCTCCTCCGGATCCTCCTCGTCGGCGGATATATCCCAGCCGGGGCGGATGCCGTCTGCGGCTTCTGCCGCGTCCGTCAGTCTGTCCTCAGCGTCTGTATACATAGCATATCTCCTCTCCTTCTGTTGCGGGGTAAAGGGCGATACCGCCTCCCCGGTCGGTCAGCCGCCGCACGGTGCAGGCGGGCTGTGTATCCGTCCGCACCGTGGGCAGACGGGGCTGCCGTCCGGGGACAGGCGGGTGATATTCCGGAAATTCATACGTCGCTCGGCATCTGCCCGCCGCGTATCTCCGCCCCGCTCCGGTACGGTCTGTACTGCGGTACGGCGGACGGGGATGCGTCCCTCCGGCGGACATATGCCGGTCGTGCGGTAAGCAAGTCCCGTCACGGGACAGAGGCACCGGGCTATGCGGGTGCGGCAGGCAGGGCAGTCACGCACCCAGCCGTCTGCCGTCACGCGCAACGCCCCCAGCGGATGTCCGCAGAAGGGACAGTCTGCATCGTCCCCCGCCTCCGGCTCGGAAGCATACACCATGGCGCGCAGCAGAAGCTGCTGTACACGACGGAAGGACTCGATGTCGGTCAGGCTGAGCATCAGCCGCCCCGCGGTGCCGAACGGATCCGTCGGCAGATACTCGTCCGCCGGGCAAACCGACCGGAATGCCCCTGCCGGATCCTCCCCGTCCCGCACGCTCTGCCGGACGGTGGGCAACAGCAGGATGCGGTAGGTCAGATCGCGGCGAACCTCTATCAGGATGCCGCGCGGCGTCACGCCGTCCGCCGGCGGTTCTCCCTGCACTACGGTCAGACGCAGCGACCACGCCCCGAAGGTGAGACGGATATCCATATCACAAAAGCGGATTGCCTGCTCCGGCGGATCCGGTGCAAAGCTGAAATGTCCGGCGGCAAACAGCGAGAGCGCCTCGCAGAAGGCAAAATAGCCCTCCGCCGACAGCCCGCCCGCATCGCCGGACACGGTCTCGGTACCGATACCGTTCTCCGCGCAGAAGCACAGCAGGCTGTACACGCAGTGGTAGTCGCGGTGCATCCGGAACAGATTGGAACGGTGCAGGACAAACCGTCCTGCATAGCGGCTGCACTGCCGGATCAGCGGGCAGTCCATCCGGGAAGTCAGCGCGTCGTATAGGTATTCCATCCGCGCAAGGCACCGCTGTGCCGTATCGCGGTACGCCTCCATGCCCCGCATATAGCCCGTGCGCAGTTTGCCCACCGCCAGGACATAGTACAGGTGACTGCCGCGCTCCAACAGGTTGCGGCTCAGGATATCGTCCGCGTACAAGAACTCCCGCACGGTGCGGATATGATGCCGCAGGAACGCCACAGTCTGCAGGATCAGCCGGGTAAAGCCTATGTTTTCGTACAGGGCATACTCGTCCTGGTTGGTCACGGTCAGCAGGCACCGGGGGCGGATACTGCCCGCCTTTGTGATGTCCTCCCACAACTCACTGTGTGCGGAAGCGTGCAGGATGGAGCGGTTGTTCACCACCCGCACCGACTCGACCGGCAGGATCTCCTGCTCGTCCTTCAGATGAATGATCGGTTTGGCAAACACCCGCCGCAGGGCAGGCAGGGTCCGGAGCATTTCATCCAGAATGCGCGACAGACGTGCAAAGTCAAAGTTGTCACGTATGGAGAACAGGTTGATATGACTGACCGTCGCCCGGTCAAAGGCGGCATAGTCCGGCGGGGTGCAGTCGGCGGCGCGGGCATATGCCGCCAGCGCGTCATACCCGTCAAACCGCGCTCCCTCCGATCGGTCTTCGGGCGGTCTGCGTCCCTCTGAAAGCGCGGACATTACAGGAACTCCTCATTCAGTCCGCGGACAAAGTCGGCGCACCGATGCAGTCCCAACCCGTCAAACTCGGCAGCCAGCGCCTCCCTGTCCTCCACGTTCCGGTTCTCCAGTTTGGCGACCACCTCGCTCAGCAGGATATTCTCCAGTGCCTCATTCAGGCGGCTGGCGGATGAAGGGAAGCAGGCGCAGTAAATCCGTACATAGTCCTCCATCTGCCGGGCGACCCGGTTGCCGAAGGACACATTATACGGTGCCAGCAGTTCCTCCACGCGGCGAACCGTCCCGTTGGTTTCCACGTCAAAGGGGAAGGAATCCCGCGCCTGCCCCAGCAGGGAAAGCAATATCGGGCAGGACAGATACCGGGGCGCCTGCACTGCGCCGTAATGCTCGATCCGGGCGGCACGGTGGCGGAAATTCATGGTATGCGCGCGGTCATACACCTTGTCGCTGATACCGAAGGTGGATTCGTCACGGTTGGCAGTGCCGACAAACCAGACATTACGCGGGATGCGTATGGTATGCCCGTCGATCAGTCCCCGGTAGGGGCGAAGCTCGTGATCCGACACGCAGTACAGAGGCGTGTTGAGCAGCTTCAGCTCCCGCCTGTCCTCCTCGTTTTCCATCAGCGAAAGGAAATCCGAGAAGTAGTACTCGATGCGCGAGAGGTTCATCTCATCCAGCACGATGAGCGTGACGGTATCCGGATCCAGGCAGGCGCGGTACAGTGCCTGCGTGAACTTGCGCGGGGTATATGTCCGGCTGAACTCGTTGTAGTAGCCGAGCAGTTCGTTCTTGTCGCGCCAGGAGGATTCCACCTCCACAATCTCGCAGTTGCCCATCAGCGCCTCGCACACGATCTTCGGCAGGCTGGTCTTGCCCGTTCCGCTCATGCCCTGCAGGATGGTCAGGCGCGATGCGCCCAGCCCCGCGATGAAATCCGCAATCTCCTCCTCGCGGTAGGACAGATGCAGGCGGCTGTCCCGGGCATACGACACCACGAAACGCACCACGCTCTCCAGCGTCGGCGACGGAAACGCCTGCTCCCGCCGCACATCGGCATCGGCGGAAAGGCGACTCCGCCTGCCGTCCAGCTCCGTGAACGCCGGGCAGGGGTCGAAATCCGGCTTTTCCGTATCCGGCGCGCCGACTGTTTTCCCGGCGACCGCCCGCGTACCCCGTCCCTCCGTCCGGGCACGTTCGCGCTCGTCCCGGCTCATGGGCGACAGAATCAGCAGGACGCCCAGCAGAAGCACTCCGATCAGCATCGGGTAAATGGCATCGCTGGACAGTTTGTACGTGACCTGCGGCAGGTACGGCGTCAGCTGATCCGGCAGGAGCATGAAGATAAGCTCCTCGTTCAGCCCCTGCACCACCTCAAAATACTTACAGCTGACGCCGACCAGCAGAACCGCCGCCATATCCGTGGCGATACCCGCCACGCAGAGCCGCGAAAAGAACCGGGATCTGCCGAGAAATGCCGAGACCGACACAAGCAGGAACACCACCGTCAGCGAAAGCAACAGCATGACAAGGAAAGCCATCTGGTGGTATGCCTTGCCGAGCGGTCCGTAGGTCTGGAGCAGGCGGACGCCGTTGATGCGCCGGATAAACGTGCCGAAGCTGCCCGTATAGCGCACCGTGATAAGATTGGTCAGCAGGGTGGAGCAGGCCAGCACGCTGAAAATGACCTTAAAGCCCAGCAGTACATACTGCCACGCCCGTCCGGTTCCGCCGTGTGCCGTGTCCGGTTCGGCAAAGCAGACTCCCTGCACGCAGGCGGTCAGGACAGCCAGCACAGCCGTCAGTGTCAGCGGCAGACTGCCCCCGGGGTAGTACACCTTCCCGTTCATGTTCATGACAAAGGTCAGGATGACGCCCGCAAGGAAATACACCCCGGTCAGTCCCAAATTGCCCAGCACCACGCCCCGCGCCCGACGCGCGACCTGCACCGCCGGAGCCGACAGCCGGCAGAGCAGCTGCACCAGCCGGACAAGGCTCGCTGCCAGCAGGATAAAGCACACCGTGAAGGCAGCGAAAGCCGTAACATCCCGGCTTCCCGTCCGCAGAGCGTCAAGGGGCGTCACCGAGACATCCTCCGGAAAGCGCCCCTTGGTCGGCGTATAGGAAACAAAGGGCGTGAACAGCACGGTGGCGGCGGACAGGAAGGATGCCCCCGCCAGGATTGCCATCATCAGGCGACCGTGCCGACCGCGCGCCAGCTCTTCCTCCCCGGAGGCTCCGCCTGTCGGCGAAAGACCCGCCTTCCGGTCAGCCAACGCGCACAGGATATGGTAGGCTATGCCCGCCAGCGACAGCAACACGCCGAACACCGCCAGCGCGATGCCGCCTGCGCTCAGTCCCATGGCACCGCCCGCGCCGAGAATGATGCCGTCTGCGATCAGGGAAACGGTACAGGGTGTCAGCAGGGATGCCCGACGGAGCACCGCAGACAGAATGCCGCTGATGCAGAACGCTGCCACGACAAGTACCAGCAGGACAATCCCGCTGCCCATAAGTGACGCGGAGGAGAATCCGTCCGCAACGGCAGCTGCCGCCGCCCATACGGATACTTTCGTGTAGTAACCCGCCGCACCGTCTGCCGGCGGCAGTTTTGCCGTCAGCAACAGGACGCCGGTCAGCAGGATCAACGCCAGCAGACCGATTGATACATACCTGCGCACAGATGGCTTCGTCATGGTATCCATGTTTGTTGCGTCTCCTTCAGTGATTATTGCAGGCTCCGGCGCCTGTCGGAATGCGTCGCCCCGCCGGATGGCGGGACGACGGGGAAAGCGGCTCAGCCGAGCTTGGGCAGGATCTCCACCCGGTCAAGATTCTCGCCGGTCAGATCCAGGCGGAGCATCCCGTCGGCGTCCACGGTCGCCTCGCGGGTATCGGACGTACCGTCCTGCGCGTACAGCGTCACCTGAAAGGTCGTGAACCGCGGCGGCTGATAGCAAAGCTTCATCGCAATCGTGCCGTCCTTGCAGAAAACCGTCAGACTGCCGTTGCGGTTTTCCTCCAGTCCGTAGGCGTGCCCGCCGTAGGTCGTGGAGACAACGCCCATCGTTTCGTAAACATCATTGAAGGCGGGAACAATATGCAGTCCGTCTGTCTCGGCGGACACGCCCATCAGCCCGTAGATATACGCCGTCGGAACCAGTCCGCTCTCCGGGAACTCTCCGATAAGTCCCTCCAGCCAGTTGGTGGATCCGGGCACCGTATCATCCGATTTCAGCCGGTGGAATTCGTACACCCGTGCGATCTGCGCATACCGGTCGGTGACTGCCTGCGCGCCCTGATACTTCAGGCGCGCCATCAGTTCATAGAACACCGGGTAGAAGATATACCCGCCGTTCTCACAGTGTGCGCCGTAGGCGGCGGAGCCGAACGGGTCGATGCCGGCGGGTCCGTGCCACCACACCTGCCCGGTCTTCCGGTTCTCCTCGTTGTTGATTGCCAGCGTATTGGTGACAGCCGCCAGACGCAGGTCGGGGTCAAACGCCTTCATGCGGCGCCACTGTCCCGTCTTGCGCATCAGAGTCAGGTAGGACATGACGTCCGCCCCGGTGCGGGTATCGCCTTCGACTATGCGGGTTCCGTCAATCCACGAGAACACCGATGCCGCTTTGTCCGCGTCGCCCAGCCCGTACTTGAGCGCCTCGAAATTCAGGAAGGTAAGACCGTAATCCACCGCATTCCCGTTGATGTCGATGCAGGCGACGTACCGTCCCGTGGCATCGGACCAGAAGGTGCTGTCATACTTCTCCCGCACCGTCCGGCTCAGCTCGGTCAGTGCCGGAATATTATCCAGATATGTTCCGCCCAGCATCCCGTAGATGCCAATCATTGCCTGCGCCGCCTCATAGAACAGCGCACTCTCGTAGGCATCCAGATTACCGAAGCACAGGTTGTCCCAGTAGTTGGAGGAAGCCGAGCGCGGCAGTCCTGTATTGTCCCAGCAGGTCTTGCCGGTTGCCCGGACGTAGTCAAAGCGGGAGCTGCCGTCCTCGTTCAGGAATGTGGAATCCTCCGTAAGGCGGATGAGCCCCTCCTCACCGTGGAGCCTGTAATAGATGTAGTTCCAGGCGGCTTCCACCTTTTCCAGCACCGTGCGTCCCCGGGAGGAATCCAGCTCCGCGTACTCACCGCCCGCGGTGCCGTTGTCCGTCGCGTGCAGGAATTCCGTGCTGTTCTCCCAACTGATAACATCGTACACGGCGGCTATGTAGCGGAAGGTGCCGTCATAGTGGAGGCAGTAGGTGTCGCCCACCTGCCAGTAGGGATACGTGGACCAGGACCACATATAGCCGTTCTCGGTCTGCGGGAAGGACTGAATCTTTCCCTTCAGCTCATTGATGTAGTTCGCGTCGCCGCTCCACATGATCTTCTCGGACATCCACTCAAAATAGGTCGGCTCATTGCCGAAGCGATAGACCAAGCTCTGCCCGTCGTCAACGGCACCGAACATATGCCACATGGCGTTGCAGACGTAGGCAACCGAATCGTTCTTGTCATTGTAGAAGGGCGCGTTCGTGTATCCGGTGTTGAAATCCTTCGCATCGAAGGAGTACTGCGCCCCGGACACGACCGTTCCGGAAGCGGCATAGGTCAGCGGGACTGTCAGCCCCTCGCCGGTTCCGCCGTCGGCAAGCAACTGCCGGAAGGCATTGTCAAAGCCCGCCAGGGACGGGGCGGATACCGCCAGCGTCTGCTCTTTCACCTGCATAGCAAAGCCGCAGTCGCCGATCTCCGCCGTATCTGTCGCGCGGCGCAGGACTATGCGCACGCCCATGTCGCCATCCTCATCCGTCCGACTGACCGGCAGCTCGGCGCCGGTCAGCTTCCTGATGCTGTCGCGCAGGGTGTAGGCTGCATACAGGCAGGCGGCATCATCCGCCTCATACACGATGCCTGCAATCACGCCGCCGCCCGCCAGCGTCAGGGTATCGGGCGCGGGCGCGGTTGCGGATTCGGTCGATGCGGCGCCGGTCGTTTCCGTCTCACTCACGCTCCCGGCAGTCGTTTCGGTAGCGGAGGCGGAGGTCTCCGGGCTGTCCCCGCCGGGAGTGCAGGCAGACAGTCCGCCGCACAGCACAAGTCCGGACAGCAACGCCGCAACCGCACGTCTGAAATCTGTTCTGTTTTTCATGGTAATATCCTTCCTTTCAGGTGTTGTAATCGGGGCGTTTGCTTATCGCCCGTACAGCTGATTGAGTTCCCGGTAGTACGCCCGGTCGATGCCGGCGAGCTGGTCGCGCGTGATGCGGAAGCACCAGTTGCCCTCGGCTCTGCCGGGGACGTTCATGCGCGTGTCCGCACCGAAGCCGAGAATATCCTGTATCGGCAGGACAGCCAGTCCGGCAGTGGAAGCAAGCAGCGTGCGGATGACGGCACGGTACGCTTCCGGGCAGTTCCAATCGGTTCCGGTAAACCCGCAGTAGCGCAGGATACGGCGCCGGGTGGTGGGATCTGCCTCCCAGATGAAACCGAGCAGTGTATTGTTGTCGTGCGTCCCGGTGTAGGCGGCGCAGTTCCGGTCGTAGTTGTAAGGCAGGTGGATGTTGCCGGGATCTCCGTCAAAGGCGAACTGCATCACGCGCATACCCGGAAATCCGCTGTCTTTCACGAACTGCCGGAGTGCTTCGGTGGATTCGCCCAGATCCTCCGCCAGCACCGTGACCTCCCGCCCGGTCGCGGCACGGATGTCCGCCGCCACGTCCCGGAGTGCCTGCACCAGCGGCATACCCGGTCCCGGCTCCCAGTACCCTTCCCGGGCGGTCTTGGCATCGGCGGGAATGCTCCAGTAGGATTCAAACCCCCGGAAGTGGTCAATACGCACCCCGTCAAACACCGACAGCATATGCCGCATACGTGCCCGCCACCAGGCGTACCCGTCCTGCTCCATGCGTTTCCAGTCGTAGAGCGGGTTGCCCCATAGCTGCCCGTCCTTGGCAAAGTAATCCGGCGGACAGCCCGCGACTGCGGTCGGCGCCCCCGCCGCATCCAGCAGAAACTGCTCCCGGTTGGCAAACACGTCACAGGAATCGTAGGAAACGTAGATCGGCATATCGCCCAGTATCTTCACGCCCCGGTGGGCGGCATAATCGTGTATCGCCTGCCACTGACTCATGAAGCGGTACTGGATAAAGCCCCACGCCTCATACTCCTGCTCATCGCGGGCGGCGGCATCCTGCCACCGGCACCACGGGAGGTCACCGTTGGCGCGGCGGCGTGCCATGAAATCGCAGAACTGTGCCAGGTACGGGTTATCCGTCAGGAACGCGGCGACCCGCGCCCGCTCGGCGGCATCCGTGCGCTCCGCCGCCCGGCGGAGCAGATCCAGCCGTGTCCGGTACAGATAGCCGTACTCGGCGGAGAAGGGAGTCGTCTCCCTCACCGCCTCGACCTCGGCGGCGCTCAGAAGCCCCTCCTCCCGCAGGCGGCGGATATCCACAAAGTAGGGATTCCCGCCAAACGCGGAAAAGGATTTGTAGGGCGAGTTGTACTCGTCGCTCATGCAAAAGGGCAGAACCTGCCACCAGCCGAAGCCGCAGTCCGCCAGAAAATCAATGAATTCCCGCGCCTCCTGCCCGAATCCGCCAATGGAGTCGGAGCCGTACAGCGAGGATACGTGCATCAGCACGCCGGAGGAACGATGAAGCTGCATTCCGTTTTCCTTTCTCTTCTCTTTGAAATCGGAAACGCCGGTTTACCCGGCGGCTCCCTTTTCTTCGGGGGACGCCTCAGTGCGCCTCAAACCAGTTCTTCCCGATGTGGGCATCCACCGCCAGCGGCACAGACAGGGTAGCCGCGTGCTCCATGCAGTCGCGGAGAATATCCATCGCCTGCGCGGCGCAGTCGCGCTCCGACTCCAGAATCAGTTCGTCATGCACCTGTAAGATCATGCGGGCGGGAATGCCAGCCTCCGCCAGGCGCTTATGCACCCGGATCATGGCAAGTTTGATGATATCCGCCGCCGTACCCTGAATGGGACTGTTCATGGCGACGCGCTCGCCGAACTTCTTGCGCATTTTGTTGGATTCCGCCAGCTCGGGGATGCGGCGCCTGCGTCCCGCCTTGGTTGTGACGTACCCCTGCTCGTAGGCAGACCGCACTATATCGGACAGATACTTTTCGATATCCGGATAGCTGTCCATATACCCGGCGATATAGGTCTTGGCTTCGGAGCGGGAAATGTGCAGATCCTCTGCCAGGGAGAAGTCGCTCATGCCGTACATCAGCCCGAAATTGATTGCCTTCGCCTTCTTGCGCATCTCGACCGTCACCGCATCCGGCGCAACCCCGAACACGCGGCTTGCCGTGTCGGTATGAATGTCGAACCCGGAGACAAACGCCTCCCGCATGGCACTGTCCCCGGCGATATCCGCCAGCAGGCGCAGTTCAATCTGGGAGTAGTCCGCATCAATAAGCACCATATCCGCGCGCGACGGGATGAAGAACTTGCGCATCTCGCGTCCCAGCTCGGTGCGGATGGGAATATTCTGCAGGTTCGGTTCGGCAGAGGACAGCCGCCCCGTGGCGGTTCCGGTCTGCTTGAAGGTAGTATGGATGCGCCCGTCCCCGTCCGCGACCTTAAGCAGTCCCTCCACGTAGGTGGAGCGCAGTTTTGTATACTGCCGGTAATCCAGAATATCGTCCACAATGGGGTGGTAGTGCCGCAGCTTTTCCAGTATCTCCGCCCCGGTGGCGTAGCCGGTCTTGGTTTTCTTTCCTGCAGGGAGCATCAGCTCCTCGAACAGCACCTCGCCCAACTGCTTGGGGGAATTGATATTGAACGGATGACCTGCAAGCGCGTACACGCGCGCTTCCATGTCGGCGATCAGGGCGTCCAGGGAAGCGCCGTAGCGGCGCACCGCCGCCCGGTCGATCTTGAACCCGACCTCCTCCATGTCGCACAGGACTGACGCAAGCGGCATCTCAATATCGGCGAATACGCTCCACTGCGCCGTCTGATTCAGCCGCGCCGTCAGGCTGTCCGCCAGCGGGAGCAGGAGCGGCAATGTGTCCTCGCCCCCGGCAGGCATACGCCCCAGCCACGTCAGGAACAGGCGTTCCGGCGCATAGTCTCCCTGCCCTTCCCCCGCGACGTATGCCGCCAGCATAACATCGTAGGCGCAGTTGCGGAAGCGGATACCCTTCGCGTCCAGCTCCTTATACAGCGACTTGCAGTCATAGCAGACAAACTGCCGGGCGGGGTCGCCAAGGAACGCCGCAACGCCCTCGCCGGGTGGGCAGGACAGTCGCTTCTCCCCGTTCCACAGCTCCAGCGTTCCCGACTCTCGGTCGAATGCCAGCGCCCAGCGCCCGGCAGGCAACGCCGCCAGCTCCTCCGGACGGACAGGCGTCGGCTCCGCGGCAGACGCGACCGGTGTGCCGATCGGTTCTGCCGGCGTGGCATCGGCACACGGAGCGGCAGGTGTCCGAGCCGCCCCGGCATCCGCCGCAGGCACGGAAGCCGCCGCACTGTCCACCAAGCCGAAACGCTTGAGGAACGCGGAAAATCCGTAGTGCGAGAACAGCCGCCCCGCCTCGTCCCGATCCATCGGGCGGCGGGCAAGCCCGTCCAGCGAAAGCTCCAGCGGTACCTCCCGGCAGATCTCTGCCAGCCGGCGCGACAGGCGCGCGCTGTCCTCCCCTTCCTCCAGCTTGCGCCGCAACGACGGCGTGAAACCGGCGGTCGGCAGGGCGGCGTACACGCCGTCCACCGAGCCGTATTCCGCAATCAGCTTGAGCGCCGTTTTCTCCCCGACGCCCGGCACGCCGGGAATATTGTCCGAAGTATCACCCATGAGCGCCTTGACGTCCACGAACCGGTCGGGCGTAATGCCGTAGCGGGCGGTGAAAGCCGCCTCATCCATATCAGTGGTCTCGTTGTTGCCCGCCAGCAGGACATGGACACGCGGACTGATAAGCTGCAGCGCGTCCCTGTCTCCGGTCAGCAGGTATGCCGTGCAGTCGCCGCTCTCCTCCGCCATGCGTGCCAGCGTGCCGAGAATATCATCCGCTTCATACCCCTCGTGGGACAGGATATGCAGTCCCAGCATGGCTGCAAAGTCCCGCGAAACCGGCATCTGCTGTGCCAGCTCATCCGGCATTGCACGGCGCCCTGCCTTATACGCATCATACATCCGGTGGCGGAACGTCGGCGCCTTGAGATCGTAGGCAATGGCGGCATAGTCCGGCTCCAGCGCCTCTATCTGCTTTGACAGGATGTTGACCATTCCGAACAGCGCGTTGGTCGGGAATCCGTCCCGGTTTGTCAGCATCCGGATCCCGTAATACGCACGGTTCAGTATGCTGTTGCCATCTATACACAGGAGCTTTTTCATAATACCTCCGCTTATTATAACCCGGGTACAGTATACCACAGAACGCAGTGGTTTGTCAAGGATTTTCCGGCAAAGTGACGGAGCGCGGGGGAGCGTTGGGGGGCTTGAAAGAAGTACGCAACTCCCAAGAACTATTCCCGAACGAAAACATATTTGACAAAACGCCGGATTTGTGGTATAATACTATACTGTAAAGTTGTGTCCGGGAGGATAATACCGGGATGGTGAAAATAACAGAAGTGACCGGAGGGAGCCGCGCAGACCGCCACGGAGTGCGCGCGGGAGACTTTCTCTGCACAGTCAACGGGCGCGAGATCACCGACGTGCTGGACTACCGCTTTTTCCTTGCCGATACCGAGGTGCGGCTGGGACTGATGCGGGACGGCAGTCCGCTCGAGATCGTCATTCATAAGCGCGAATACGACGATATCGGACTGGATTTTGAAACGCCTCTGATGGACAGAAAGCACTCCTGCGAGAACAAGTGCATCTTCTGCTTCATCGACCAGCTCCCCGCCGGAATGCGGGAGACGCTGTACTTCAAGGACGACGACTCGCGCCTGTCCTTCCTGCACGGCAACTTCGTCACGCTGACCAACCTGCATGACGCGGATATTCAGCGCATCATGGAGATGCACATCTCCCCCATCAACGTCTCGGTGCATACCACAAACCCGGAGCTGCGCGTCAAAATGATGCACAACAAGCGGGCTGGGCTGGTGCTGGAGTATCTGCCCCGGCTGGCAGCGGCAGGCATCACGCTCTGCGGACAGATTGTGCTGTGCCGCGGCATCAACGACGGCGCCGAACTGGATCGCTCCATGCGCGACCTGTTCGCACTGGGCGATGCGCTAGAAAGCGTGTCCATCGTTCCCGCCGGGCTGACACGCTACCGCCAGAAGCTGTTCCCGCTGGAGCCGTACACGGCGGCTGAAGCCGGGCGCATCATCGACCAGGTAGACGCCTTCGCCGCCGGATGCCGCGCGGCGTGCGGTTCGCGGAAGTTCTTCTGTGCGGACGAGCTGTACCTCACCGCGGGGCGCCCCCTTCCGGGCGAGGAGTACTACGAGGAGTTTGCCCAGCTGGAAAACGGCGTCGGCATGATCACTTCCCTTGTGTCGGAATTCAACCGGGAGATGGCGTTTCTGGATGAGGACATCGCCGAATTCCGGGCGGCACGGGAAGCGGCAGGGCTTCCCCCGCACCGATGCATCTCCGTCTGCACCGGCGTCGCCGCCTACCCCACCATCCGTTCGCTTGCCGCCCGACTGGAAGCGGAAACAGAAGGGCTGGAGATCCACGTTTATGAAATCATCAATCACTTTTTCGGAGAAACCATTACGGTCGCGGGCTTGCTCACCGGCAAGGATATGGCAGAGCAACTGGCAGGGCAGCCACTCGGCGAGGAACTGCTGATACCGGAGAACACGCTCCGGGCGGACGAGGCAATGTTCCTCGATGACATGACGCCGGATCAGCTCTCCGCGACGCTCGGCGTCCCGGTCACACCTGCCAGAAACGACGGCTCCTCCCTCGTCCGCCAGATGCTGGGCATCGAGTAACACACCTCCCCATCAGACAGAAAGGAACACGAACCCATGTCAAAACCTATTATTGCCATCGTGGGACGCCCCAATGTGGGCAAGTCCACGCTGTTCAACAAGCTCATAGGCGAGCGGCGCGCCATTGTTGAGGATACGCCGGGCGTCACGCGCGACCGCATCTACGGCGAGACCGAGTGGCGCGGCAGGCAGATGGTCGTCATTGACACCGGCGGCATCGAGCCGAAAACAGATGACATCATACTGTCCCAGATGAAGGTGCAGGCACAGATCGCCATTGAGGACGCAGACGTCATCATTTTTCTCTGCGACGTCCGCACCGGTCTGACCGCCGCCGACCGCGATATTGCGGTCATGCTCCAGCGGAGCGGAAAGCCGATTATTCCCGCCATCAACAAATGCGACAGCACGGGGAGCCTGCCCTATGAGTACTACGAATTCTACGAGCTTGGCTTCGATCAGGATCCCGTAGCAGTGTCCTCCATCCACGGGACAGGCACCGGCGACCTGCTGGACGCCTGCGTGGAAAAGCTCCGCGACTGGGAGGACGGTGATCCGGCAGATGCCGGCATCCGTGTTGCCGTCATCGGGAAGCCGAACGCCGGAAAATCCTCTCTCATCAACCGTTTCCTCGGCGAGAACCGCATGATCGTTTCGGACATCGCGGGCACGACGCGTGACGCCGTGGACACGCGTTTGGTTTCGGAGCATGGCACCTTTACCTTCATCGACACCGCCGGCATACGGCGCTCCTCCCGCATCGGCGACCAGGTTGAGAAATACTCCGTCCTGCGTGCCCACATGGCAGTCGAACGGGCTGACGTGTGCCTGCTGCTGATTGATGCCTCGGTCGGTATCACCGAGCAGGACGAAAAAATCGCCGGCATCGCGCACGAGGCTGGCAAGGCGACCATTATCGTGGTCAACAAGTGGGACACGGTAGAAAAGGACAACGGCACGGTCAAGGCTTTCACCGACCGCATCCGCACCTCCCTTGCCTATATGCCCTACGCACCCATCGTGTTCGTGTCGGTCAAGACCGGACAGCGCGTGGACAATCTGTACGATCTCATCAAATCGGTGTACGAGCAGGCAAACCGCCGGATCAATACCGGTGCGCTCAACGACGTGCTGGGAGAGGCAATGATGCGGGTTCAACCGCCCACAGACAAGGGAAGGCGGCTGAAGATCTACTATATGACGCAGTCTTCCGTGGCGCCGCCCACCTTCGTGCTGTTCTGCAACGACGCGGAGCTGTTCCATTTCTCCTATCAGCGCTACATTGAAAACTGCCTGCGCACCGCCTACGGCTTCGCGGGCACACCGATTGTACTGGTCATCAAGCAACGGGGCGAGGATCCGGACATTCAGGTGCGCCGCCCCGGGAAGGAAGGCAATAACGAATGAATTTCTTTGATCACGTCAAGATATACGTAAAGGCAGGCGACGGCGGCAACGGCGCCATTGCCTTCCACAGGGAGAAGTACATCTCGCACGGCGGTCCCTCCGGCGGCGACGGCGGCAACGGCGGCAACATCGTGTTCCGCGTGGATCGGGATGCCAACACCCTGCTTGCCTACCGTTTCAAGCACCGCTTCGTGGCGCAGAACGGCGGGGACGGATCCGGGGAGAAATTCCACGGTGCCAACGCCCCCGACCTTGTGCTGTCGGTTCCGGCGGGCACGCTCATCAAGGACGCCGCCACCGGCAAAATCATACACGATATGTCGGAAAATGACGGCGCGGACTATACCTGCTGTCGGGGCGGGCGCGGCGGCTGGGGCAACAAGCACTTCGCAACCCCGACCCGGCAGGCGCCTCAGTTTGCCAAAAACGGCACCAAGGGTGAGGAACGCGAGCTGGCGCTGGAGCTGAAGCTGATCGCAGACGTCGGACTGATCGGCTACCCCAGCGTGGGCAAGTCCTCCCTGCTCGCCTGTATCAGCGCGGCACGCCCCAAAATCGCGGACTACCATTTCACCACGCTGTCCCCCAATCTGGGCGTAGTGCAGGTGGACGGCGGGCAGGGCTTTGTCGTTGCCGACATTCCCGGTCTGATTGACGGTGCCGCCGAGGGCGCGGGGCTGGGGCATGACTTCCTGCGGCACGTGGATCGCTGCCGCCTGCTGCTTCACGTGGTGGACATCTCCTGCTTTGAGGGACGCGACCCCATTGAGGACGTCCGGAACATCAACCATGAGCTGGAAAAATACTCCCCCGCACTTGCCAGCCGCCCGCAGATCATCATAGCCAACAAATGCGATGCGCTGGATGAATCGGTCGTGGATACGAAGGCGTTCGAGGAATTTGTGGACGCAAACGGCTGGGAAATGCTGTACGTCTCCGCCGTGACGCATGAGGGCATCCCGGAAATGATACACCGCGTATCCGAGCGCCTGCGTCTGCTCCCGCCGGTGACCGTGTATGAAAGTGAGCTTCCGCAGGAAACTGCCGAAGCGGCGGGCGTCCGGGAAACGGTTATCCGCAGGGAGAACAACACCTTCTTCGTTGAGGGAGACTGGATATATAACCTCATGGGACGCATCAATTTCGACGACTACGAGTCGCTGAACTACTTCCAGCGCGTGCTTCAGACTGCCGGCGTTTTTGCCATGCTGGAGGAGCGCGGCTGTCACGACGGCGACACGGTTTCCATCTACGGGTTTGAATTTGATTTCGTCAAGTAAGCCCCGCGCAACGCGCAGGGATCCCCAAACAACGCTACAATCAATCATGAAGGAGAAAGCGGCATGAATATCTGGCACGACATTGACCCGGCGGAAATCACCCCGGAGGACTTCACCGCCGTGGTGGAAATACCGAGAGGCAGCTCCTGCAAGTATGAGCTGGACAAAAAAACAGGACTTGTCCGTCTGGACAGAGTCCTGTACACCGCCACGCACTACCCCGCCAACTACGGCTTTATTCCGCGCACACTCGCCGATGACGGCGACCCGCTGGATGTGCTGGTGCTGTGCACCGAGTCCCTCTACCCGCTGACGCTGGTGCGCGTCGCCCCCATCGGCGCCATGCGCATGATAGACAGCGGCAAGCTGGACGACAAGATCATTGCCGTCCCCTTCTCCGACCCCACCTATCTGGGCGTCAAGTCCATGGATGAGCTACCCCCGCACGTTCTGGCAGAAATACGGCACTTCTTCACGGTCTACAAACAGCTGGAGAACAAGCAGACCGCAGTCCGCGAGATGTTCAGCCGCGAGGAAGCCGTTGAAATCATCCGCACCTGCATTCGGCAGTACAGCGAAGCATTCAGCGAAAAAACGGAGGCGCGCCAGTTATGAATCGGTTACTGACCATGTTCCGGAACGGACTGAAGCCTGCTTTCCGGCGGGAGCGCGTCATCTGTCGCGTCCTGGCGGCGTGGTGCCTGTTTGCGGCGTTCGTCCTGATGACAGGAAGCAGTGAGGAAACGCTCTTCACATCGCTCTCCGCCTTTGGCGCGGACGTTTCGACCGCTCTCCTGCTGGGCGGTATCGCGCTGAATTTTGCCCTGCTCTCGGTAGTCGCCGCACTGCTGCCCACACTGGAAACAGACTCGTGGTTCCTTTTGCTTGGCGCAACGGTCTGCGTTGCCAGGTGGCTGACAGATTACAGCAAGAAAGGAAAGAATGAATTCCTGTTCCTGCTGGCGGTGCTGGTCGCCTACACCTTCTTTCTCGTTTACTTCCTCCGGGTAAACCATCTCCTGCTGGACAAATGGCAACCCGGCAAGCGCACCGTCACAACCTTCGCGGTGGTATGCGGACTGATCGGCGGCGGCGTTATTGCGGGCATCACCTGCCTGCGCTATGCCACCTTCTCCTCGCCCAACTTTGATTTCGGTCTGTTCTGCCAGATGTTCCACTACATGAAGGTCAAGGGACTGCCGCTCATCACCTGTGAGCGTAATGTTCTCCTGTCGCACTTCGTGGTACACCTGTCGCCCATCTACTACCTGATTCTTCCCTTCTACGCTCTGTTCCCCTCGCCCATGACCCTGCAGATTGCGCAGGCTGTATTGGTCGCAAGCGGCGTGATTCCGGTACTGCTACTCTGCCGCCATTACAGGCTGGGCGGCAAGGCAACCATGCTGGTCTGCCTCATCTACTCGCTATTCCCCGCCCTGGCAGGCAGCTGTTTTTACGATCTGCACGAGAACTGCTTCCTCACGCCCATACTCCTGTGGCTGTTTTGGAGCTTTGAGAAACAGAAGACCATACCTCTGTATGTCTGCGCGGTGCTGCTCCTCATGGTCAAGGAGGACGCCGCGGTTTATCTGTTGCTGTTCGCGCTGTACCTCATTCTGTCGCGGCGGTCGCGCCTGCATGGCGCCATTATGGCGGTCATGGCGGTTCTTTGGTTCGGCATCGCCATGCTGATCCTGACCAAAACAAGCGCGCACTGGTCGGAATACTACGCCGGTCTCGGCGTGGAAGCCAATCCATCCATCGCGGGACCCATGATCAACCGCTTCAACAATCTGATTCCGGACGGCAGCGAGGGTCTGCTGGGCGCCGTGCGCACGGCGCTGGTAAACCCCGGCTACCTGCTGACTCAGCTGTTCACCACATCGAAAAACGGATGGGAAAAGTTCATTTACGTCCTGCAGATGATTCTGCCGCTCGGCTTTATCCCGTTCTGCTCCCGTAAGCCCTCGCGCTGGCTGTTGCTGACCCCCTGGCTGATGAATCTGCTGACCATGTACCAGTATCAGTACGACATCGGGTTCCAGTATCACTACGGCATCTCGGCGTTCCTTATCTATGCCATGATCCTGAACTTGCCGGAGCTGAGGACACCTACGCGGCGGGGGCTGCTGTCTTTCGGGGCGGTGGCGTGCTGCTGCATCTACCTTGTGACCGTCATCCCCAAGCTCGGTTCCGGTATCGACCGCTGGAACAGCGGCAAGGATACCTACCGGCAGATGGACGAGATTCTGGATACCCTGCCGGAGGACGCCTCGCTGTGCGTCTCCACCATGCTTCTGGCGCACGTGCATGACCGCGATGTGCTGTATGAGGTGGGGTACAACATCACAACCGTCACGAAGGACGGCGTAAAGCAGAAGGGACTTATCTACGACGACGCAGACTATGTTGTGCTGGATCAGCGCTACAATAACACCGACTACCTGAACGTGTACCTTGCAAACGGCTATGAAAAGGATCCGGACTACGCGCAGTATGAGAAGCTGATTCTTGTCCTGCGGCGGGTCGCGGCGTAACGCCGGCGGGCGTAAGCGCCTATACTGAAACCGAAACACAAGGAGGTTTTTGCCATGTCGCATTTTGAATCCGTCGGGACGTCCGCCCTTGCGGGCGATCTGATCCAGCGCATCGGGGACGGCTGGATGCTCATTTCGGTCGCCAACCGGGAAACCGGCATCCCCAATACCATGACCGCCAGCTGGGGCACGGTGGGCGTGCTGTGGAACAAGCCGGTGCTGACCTGCTTTATCCGTCCGCAACGCTTTTCCTACCCGCTCGCCTGCCGCGAGGCGAGGATGTCCTTTGCATTCCTGCCGGAGCAGTACCGCGCGGCGTTGCAGTACTGCGGCACACACAGCGGGCGGGACGGCGACAAATTTGCCGCCGCCGGACTGACGCCCGCCTTCACATCGGATGACAACCCGGTTCCCTACCCCGCCGAGGCATCCCTGGTCGTGGTAGGGCGCAAGCTGTACGAGGACGACCTGCGGGAAGGTAATTTCCTTGATCCTGCCCTGTTCCGCAACTATCCCCACAAGGATTTCCACCGCTTCTTCATCTGCGAAATCGAGCAGGTGTTGGCGAAGCGGGAAGGGTGACAGTCACACAAGGTGACAGTCACGCAAGTGACCGTCACGCAAAAAAGAAAGGAAAACGCCATGCAAACCCGTACCGAACACGATTCCATGGGCGAGATACAGGTGCCCGCAGACCGCTACTGGGGTGCGCAGACACAGCGCAGTCTGGACAATTTCCGCATCGGCGAGCGGATGCCTGTCGAGATTATTCACGCCTTCGGTCTACTCAAGAAAGCCGCCGCGCTGGCAAACCGGGAGCTTTGCCCCGCCCGCATGACCGAGGAGAAGCTGACCGTCATCCGGCAGGCGTGCGACGAGGTCGCCGCCGGAGCGCTGGATGACCACTTCCCGCTGGTCGTATTCCAGACCGGGAGCGGCACGCAGACCAACATGAACGCCAACGAGGTCATCAGCGCGCGTGCGAATGAGCTTGCGGGGCAGCGGCTCTGCCATCCCAACGATGACGTGAATATGTCACAGTCCTCCAATGACACCTTCCCCACTGCCATGCACATTGCGGCACGGCTGGCTGTCCTGCACAGCCTGCTCCCGGCGATGGATCGCATGATCGCCGAGCTGATTCGCCTGGAGGAGGATAACCGCGGCATCGTCAAGACCGGTCGCACGCACCTGCAGGATGCCACGCCCATCGCCTTCTCGCAGGAAATATCCGGCTGGCGCGGAATGCTGGAGACAGATCGGCGGCAGATTCTCTCTGCCGCCGAAGAGCTGGCGCATCTGGCACTGGGCGGGACTGCCGTCGGCACCGGGCTGAACGCCCCGGCGGGATTTGATGCCCGCACGGCAGAAATACTGTCCGGGCTGACCGGCGAGCACTTTATTCCGGATCCCAACAAATTTCACGCGCTGACCTCCAAGGATGAGTTGGTCTTTGCGCATGGAGCGCTGAAAGCGCTGGCTGCCGACCTCATGAAAATCGCCAATGATGTGCGATGGCTGGCAAGCGGTCCGCGTTGCGGGCTGGGTGAGATCCGCATCCCGGAGAACGAACCGGGGTCGTCCATCATGCCCGGCAAGGTCAATCCGACCCAGTGCGAGGCTGTCACCATGGTGGCGGTGCAGGTCATGGCAAACGATGTTGCTGTCGGGCTGGCGGCATCGCAGGGCAATTTTCAGCTCAACGTGTTTATGCCGGTCTGCATCGACAACTTCCTGCGTTCCGTCCGCCTGCTGACGGCGGCGATCGACTCCTTCCGGATCCACTGCCTTGCGGGGCTCACCGCCGACCGCGAAAGAATGGCACACAATCTGCACGCCTCGCTCATGACCGTGACGGCGCTGACCCCCTACATCGGCTACGAGAACGCGGCGCGTGTCGCCAAGCTCGCCCACCGGGACTCGGTCACACTGCGTGACGCCTGCCTGTCACTGGGCTACATGACCGCCGCGGAATTTGACCGCGTGTTCCACCCGGAGCAAATGGTCTGAGCAGCCCCGCGCAGTTGTTCCATTGCCATGGTGAAAGTCTGAACAGCGTATTTCGGCGATTGAGTCGGTCACAAAGGGCGTTTCCGGACAGCAAATCCGGATAAAGGGGCTGTATCCGGCAGCGCACGACATCATCAAAAATGATGGAGGTTACATACAATGGATGAAGCAATCCAGAAAAAAGCAATTGTACAAGCAATGTCGGAGATTGAATGCTATCCGATCATTCAGGAAGACACCGATGTTCAAGAATACACTAAAGTCCCTTTGGGACAAATTTCTGCTATGGGAGCAATATTTGCCTCTGTTGCACCAGCGCTTCAAAATGCTGTTCAAAACATGACAACATCTGGCGTGGGTGAAAAACTTTACAAAATGATTGTTCCGAATGGAATAAAGGGCACAGTTAATTCGGTTGGTAATATCACTAACACCAGCGGTACAATCATTGGGCGCGCAAGATTTGTCGAAGCAGGCGCATCCACCGCAGGAACCGTTGCTCAGATAAATCCCACGGTCTTGCTTATGGCTGTTGCTATCACAGCTGTAACTAAAAAGCTCGATCAAATAGAAGCAGCACAGAAGGATATTATCGAATTTTTACAGTTAAAGGAAAAGGCAAAGCTGAGGGGGAATATTGCCGTTTTACAAGAAATCCTATACGAATACAAATATAATTGGGATAACGATAAATATAAGAACAACAAGCATATTCAAGTTCAGGAAATCAAGCGTGATGCTGAACAGAGCATAATTCTCTGCCGTAGTCAAATTGAAAAGAATGTCCGCAAGAAAGGTTGGTTACACAGCGACCAAAACGTCAAAGCAAAAATCCAAAAAGTTCAGGATGAGTTTAAGGATTATGAGCTTGCGATGTACATTTTCTCCTTCTCGTCATTCCTTGAGGTAATGTTGCTTGAAAATTTTGGCTCGGAGTATCTGAATACGGTTACAGATAAGATTCAGTCGTATGCCAGTAAGTACCATGACCTTCGTGAGGAGTGTTATCAGATGATAGAAGGTGATTCCAAAACCTCTATCGAAGCGTATACTTTGAAGGGATTTGCAAGTTTGAGCAATTTGCTGGGAAAGGGTATTGCAAAGATACCAAAAATCAGCGACACTCAAATGGATGAGAAATTTATTGAGTTAGGTGACAAGGTGCAAAACAAAAGCGAAAAACGTACCGAAAGCACTATGGAATATTTTGCGCATGAACAATGTACCTGTGTGAATCCGTTCATTGATAATATAAACATGGTGAACAGAATCTACAACGAACCCATCGAATTGCTTTTCGACAACGAAAATATATATTTCAGTTTGCCCGAAAGGCGTGTTCATAGCAACTTCCGAAATAATAGCCACCCTTGACAATTGCAGCAAAGAATGGTACAATATGGCATATGGGGTAGGAAGATAAGAAAAATGGGCAAAATGCCGCATAATGAGGCGAGGGAGTTGCTGGTTGAGAGCTACGAAAAACGCATAACGCCGAGGAGATCGCCGAGATATTTGGTGTGAACAAATATACCGTCTACCACTCAAGGAAGCGGCAGAAATGCTTCGTGCCACAGGCATAGAACTGCGGTATCTGCCGTGATACCGTCCCGGCATGAATCCGATCGAGATACTGTGATCGAAGGTAAAAGTGCTTTTGCGCCAATGGGAATGCCGGGTTTCCGGACTTTTGCCGAAAATGGTGTCCCGGGCGTTTTCCGGCGTCAGTCGGCAGGATTGTACAGGCTGGTTTGGCATAGACGGATATTGTCTGTGAGTTTGAGCGTTTCTATAGAATACACATGTGGAAGTGGAATGCAATTGAAGTGGGAGATATTGCAAGATGTATAAAAACGTTATAAAGAGACTTATTGACTTTATTCTGTCGAGCATTGCCATAATCGTTTTGGCACTGCCGATGCTGATTATCTCTATTGTGATAAAGATAGACGATCCAGGCCCGGTTTTGTTCAAGCAGAAACGAGTCGGTAAGAAGAAAAACGGCGAGATTACATATTTTATGATCTGGAAGTTTCGCAGCATGAAGATATCCACACCGCGCGATACCCCTACACATCTTCTTGATAATCCGGAACAGTATATTACCCGTGTCGGTCGCTTTATCCGCAAGACCAGTCTTGATGAACTTCCTCAGTTTTATCAAGTGTTCACATCGAAACTGTCTATAGTTGGTCCCAGACCCGCTTTATGGTCGCAAGAGGATTTAGTGGCAGAGCGTGAGAAGTACGGAGCGAATGATATTAAACCCGGCATCACAGGATGGGCGCAGATCAATGGTAGAGACGAGCTTGAAATTGATGTGAAAGCAAAGTTTGACGGTGAGTATGCCGCTGCCTTGAACGCAGGAAAATTCAAAGGCTTTGCGATGGATGTGAAGTGCTTCTTCGGAACCATTGTAAGTGTACTAAAGTCTGACGGTTTTGTCGAGGGTGGTACAGGAGAGATGAAGAAACAAGAAGAAGAGAATATTGAGCAAAAGGTGACAACAAAATGAAATTAGTAAGCGTTGTTGTTGCCACATATAAACGAGAAGCAGAACTCAAAAATGCACTTGAATCTTTAGCCAAACAAACTTATCCCAACATGGAAATTGTTTTGGTTGATGACAACGGTAACGATGAGTGGAACAGTAAAGTATCAGAAACAGTAGAAGTGTTTCGAAATCGCTACCCTAAGATCAAATTAGAGTGTATTGTAAACAATTCCAATCAAGGTTCTTCAAAAACGCGAAATATTGGCATACATTCGGCTAATGGTGACTATATAACATTTTTGGATGATGATGACATCTACCTGCCGGATAAGATACGCAAACAGGTAGAGTTTATGGAAACGAATCAATGCGATTATTCGATCACTGATTTGATCCTTTACAACGAGGATGACAAAAAAATCAACAGGCGAATTAGATCTTATATTAAAGAAACAACTGTAGAATCACTAAGATTGTATCATCTGAAGTATCACATGACCGGAACGGATACAATAATGTTCAAAAAAGAGTATCTAATCCAAATCGGCGGTTTTGCGCCAATAGATGTAGGTGATGAATTTTATTTGATGCAGAGAGCCATCGAGGAAGGCGGAAAATTTGGATACCTTCCGGGATGTGAAATCAAAGCGTACGTTCATACCGGTGACGGCGGTTTGTCAAGCGGAGATGGGAAAATTAAGGGCGAAAATGCGCTCTATGAGTACAAAAAAACTTTTTTTGATCAGTTAGAAGCAGGTGATATTAGATATATAAAAATGCGACACTACGCGGTAATTGCTTATGCTGAATTGAGACGCAAGAATTATGTAAAATTTACATCAAATGCCTTGAAATCGTTCTTTGCTTCTCCCTGTAATTTTTTCACGATATTAAAACGGTAGGAGAAGCTTGTGAAAGTTATTGCATTTACTTTCAATGACGGAAGATCAGATAATTATGGGAACCTCTAAGGTTACGGGTCTGCGGGCAAAATCCATCGTATATATTGACAGTGAAATCGGAATTGATGACAAAAGAATAAAAGATCTGGGAGCGATAAAGAATGATCGTTCTTCTTTTCACTCGCCGTCTTTACGGGATTTCTATGCCTTTATATCTGATGCAGATTTTGTCTGTGGACATAATGTTGTTCATCATGATCTTGCATATCTGACTCCGCATTTTGAAAAGCCGCTTCGGTGTGAACCGGTTGATACACTCTATCTGTCACCGCTTCTTTTTCCGTGCCGCCCCTATCATAAGCTTGTTAAAGATGACAAATTGCAGGTCGATCAACTTAACAATCCGCTAAATGACGCAGAGAAGACAATGCAACTTTTGGCGGATGAAGTGAATGCATTTCAGCGGCTTTCATCAAAGGTGAAGCAGATATATTGTTGCCTTTTGTACGACAAATCGGAATTCAAAGGCTTTTTTGATTATGTAGGATTTGTTCCATATCGTTCAAATGTGCCTAAACTCATTCGGGAAGAATATGATGGAAAAATCTGTGCTAACGCCAATGTAGAGTTGATAGTTCGGCACTATCCCGTCGAGCTTGCCTATGCACTTGCATTGATCGGTGCTGCGGATTATCATTCGGTTACGCCACCATGGCTGACAAGAAATTACCCCAAAATCGATAACGTTGTAAAATATCTTTGCCATACACCGTGCAAAGATGGCTGTGCGTATTGCCATGATAGACTGAATATTTATAAAAAGCTCAAACAGTTTTTCGGCTATGATAAATTTCGCACGTATGCCGGAGAACCGTTACAGGAACGGGCAGCCCAGGCAGCGGTTGACGGAAAATCCTTGCTTGCCGTTTTTCCGACCGGAGGGGGAAAATCCATTACTTTTCAGTTGCCGGCACTGATGGCAGGCGAATGTGCGCACGGGCTTACTGTCGTGATCTCTCCGCTTCAGTCATTGATGAAAGACCAGGTGGACAATCTGAACGAAAAAGGGCTTGTCGATGCTGTAACTGTAAATGGATTGCTCAGTCCTATTGAACGTGCCGAGGCACTTGACCGTGTTGCAAACGGGCTTGCTACACTTTTGTATATTTCGCCGGAACAGCTCCGTTCCCGCACGATCGAAAAATTATTACTTTCCCGCAATGTGGTTCGATTTGTAATCGACGAGGCTCATTGTTTTTCAGCATGGGGACAGGATTTTCGCGTGGATTACCTATATATCGGAGATTTTATCCGTGAATATCAGAAGAAAAAGCAGTTACGGAATCCGATTCCCGTATCTTGCTTTACTGCCACGGCAAAACAAAAGGTCATTACAGATATCTGCGATTATTTCCGTGTAAAACTTGGCTTGGCGCTTGAACTTTTCACATCGACCGCAGACCGCGAAAATCTGCACTATACTGTGCTTTTTAAGGAAACGGAAGAAGAAAAATACAACGCCCTTCGTTCATTGATTGCACAGAAGAATTGTCCGACGATTGTATATGTTTCCCGCACAAGACGCACGATTCAGCTCGCAGAAAAATTGACGAGCGATGGCTTTCCGGCAAAACCTTTCAACGGGAAAATGGACTCTAATGAGAAAATCACAAATCAAGAAGCGTTTATAAACAATCAGGTGAAAATCATTGTTGCCACCTCTGCTTTTGGTATGGGCGTTGATAAAAAAGACGTCAAGCTGGTTATTCACTATGATATTTCCGATTCGCTTGAAAACTATGTTCAGGAAGCAGGACGTGCCGGACGGGATCCGAGCTTGCTTGCAGAGTGTTATGTTCTGTTTAATGACAATGATTTGGACAAGCACTTCATGCTACTCAACCAAACGAAGCTCAGTATCAGTGAAATTCAGCAGGTTTGGAAAGCGCTCAAGGATATGACCCGTGAAAAGCCATGGGTTTGTTGTTCTGCTCTTGAGATTGCAAGATATGCGGGGTGGGATGACTCGGTAAACGAGATCGAAACACGTGTAAAAACTGCTGTGGCTGCTTTGGAAAATGCCGGCTACGTTAAGCGCGGTATGAATGTGCCGCACGTATATGCCACAAGCATTCTCGTAAAAGATATGGCGGAAGCGTCTTTCAAAATTGAGCGTTCGCCCGTTTTTAATGGTAAACAAAAAGAAAATGCCAAAAGAATAATAAAATCTCTGATATCCAGCAGAAGTATTGCTGATGCCGGAAACGATGATGCAGAATCACGCGTCGATTACCTTGCGGATATTCTCGGTATTCCAAAAGAGGATGTGGTCACTTCAATCAATCTGATGCGGCAGGAAGGGCTTCTTGCCGACAGCATGGATATGTCGGCATACATTCTGAAAACGGATACAGAAAACCGTTCTGCGCAAATTTTGAACCGATTCGCAAAACTGGAAGAATTTCTTTTGAACCGAATAGCGGAGCAGGGCGCAGATTATTCATTGAAAGAATTAAATGAAGCGGCTCTTGCGGAAGGTGTTACAAGTTCATCGGTCAAAAACATTCGCACCCTGCTTTATTATCTTACAATAAAAGGCTATATTTCAAAAGGCAGCAGAGATGTCGATCCGGATAATGATTCATCTGAACCGAATCAACATGCGCTGATTACGCCAACGATGGATATTCCGAAGTTGCTTGATAAATTCCATCGCAGAATTGACATCTGTCATTTCCTTGTCGAATATTTTTATGATACGGCGCAGACCGTCATCGATGCCCAAAGCGATATGGCTCCCGTGCAGTTTTCTCTTGTGGACGTATGGAGAAAATACAAAGAAATGCCGAGGCTTGATGTCGGTATTGCGGAAACGAGCCTTGTCGACGTGGAGGATGCATTGCTTTACCTTTCAAAAATCGGCTCTATGAAGTTGGAGGGCGGATTTTTGGTTCTTTATAACGGCATGGAGGTCAAGCGTTTGATTCTTGACAACAAAATCCGTTATAAGGCTGAAGATTATCGTTCTCTCAGCGAATATTATAAACAGAAAATTCAGCAAATTCATATTGTCGGCGAATACGCAAATTTGATGGTCAAGGACTATGATGCCGCTTTGCAATTTGTACACGATTATTTCGGAATGGATTTTAAGCGTTTCATTGCAAAGTATTTCAAAGGAGAACGCGCAAAAGAAATCAATCGAAATATTACACCCGAGAAATATCATCAGCTTTTCGGCGAGCTTTCCGATCAGCAGGCAGAAATTATCAACGACTCCGATTCACGCTATATCGTAGTAGCGGCAGGCCCGGGAAGCGGAAAAACAAGAGTGCTTGTGCATAAGCTTGCATCCTTGCTTCTTTTGGAGGATGTCAAGCATGAACAGCTTTTGATGGTAACCTTTTCCCGTGCAGCGGCGACCGAATTTAAAAAGCGACTTATGACTTTGATCGGCAATGCCGCAAACTTTGTTGAGATCAAAACTTTCCATTCCTACTGCTTTGATTTGCTCGGAAAGATTGGGAGTCTTGACGGTGTAGAAAATGTCGTGCACGACGCTGCTCAAATGATTGCAAACGGCGAGGTGGAGCAAGGCAAGATTACCAAAAGTGTTCTCGTTATCGATGAAGCACAGGACATGGATACAAATGAATTTGCCCTGATACGTGCTCTGATGCAAAATAATGATGATATGCGGGTGATTGCCGTAGGCGATGACGATCAGAACATATATGAATTCAGGGGTTCGGATTCTGCCCATATGCAAAGTCTGATTGATGAATACGGAGCCACACAGTATGAGCTTGTCGAGAATTATCGCAGTAAAGCTAATATAGTAGCACTTGCCAATCGATTTGCCGAGAGTATCAGCCATCGCATGAAGCGGCATCCTATTGAGGCAGTACAAAATGAAAACGGAACGGTACAGATCATAAGGCATACTTCCGACAATATGGAAGAGGCAGTTGTTCGACAAATCATAGAACAATATCACGGTGGAAGAGTCTGTGTGCTAACAGGGACAAATGAAGAGGCTTTGCGCGTCATGGGACTTCTCCTGAAAAACGGCGTCCGAGCAAAACTGATTCAATCTCTTGACGGTTTTCGGCTATACAATCTTGCCGAAGTGCGTTTTTTTCTGCGCTGCATCGACAAGGGCTTAAAAACGCCGGTGATTGGAAATGACTTGTGGAACAAGGCAAAAGAAGAACTTGCACGTGTTTATTCGGATAGTATATGCCTTGAAAATCTTGCGAATATGATTTCGGAATTTGAAAAGGTCAATACATACGGTAAATACCGTACAGATCTTGAGGAATTCATAAAAGAATCGCAGTTCGAAGATTTTTATACCGACGATCGTGAGACGGTATTTGTTTCCACCATTCACAAATCCAAGGGCAGAGAGTTTGACAGCGTTTGGCTTCTTCTGAATCATACTGTATTACGTAACGATGCCGAACGGCGAAAGTTGTATGTCGGTATGACGAGAGCTAAGGACAACCTGTATATTCATTGCAACAACGGCATATTTGATACATACCAAATCAGCGGTGTCGATCAGTTTGTTGATGAAGAACAGTATCCGGAACCGCAAGAGATCACGCTACAATTGACACATAAGGACGTTGTTCTTGACTTTTTCAAAGACAAAAAAGAGATTATATTCAAGTTGCATAGTGGGATGCCGTTGTCCATAAAAGACGAGTTTTTGTATTCGGAACTTGACGGACGTACTGTTAAAGTTGCAAAAATGTCAAAGGCACGTATGCTGGAACTTGAAAAGCTGTTGGCAAAAGGATATCGTCCGTGCGGTGGTGAAGTGCGGTTTGTTGTAGCATGGAAAGGCGAAAGTGACATAGAAGAAACGGCAGTTTTACTCCCCAACCTGCATTTTAAGAAAGATTGATGAGATGATAAAAATCATGTTCGTCTGCCACGGTAACATCTGCCGTAGTCCGATGGCAGAGTTTATTTTCAAGGACCTTGCGAAAAAGCAAGGCGTGGCGGATCGCTTTTTAGTCGCTTCTTCCGCTACAAGCCGGAAGAAATTTGGAACGGAATGCGATGGCAAGCGTGCGGTGCAGTTGCAAAAGAGTGACTACGGCAAATACGATCTGTTCATTTGAATGCAAAAGAAGGGTAATTACAAGCAAACATATAAATCGCGCGTGCGACCGTTTTGACGGCAATGTGGGACATCAGAAACTGCACCGCTGGAAAGAAAGCCCCGCCGAAGCGGGGCAAAAAACTATCTTTTTTCGATTGGAATCCAAAGCTCGCGATATCTTTGATTGCGCTTCTCTCCCCCGTACCAATGTGTCACCACAAGCTCAGGAGCATTTTTCAACTGATATCCTGAATTTGGCAGCCATTCGCTTGCGATTTTTTTCCTCAGCTCAAGGA
>ERZ857840.194-NODE-194-length-102445-cov-28.537308_pt1 | contig 102445 bp, 116 predicted proteins | sample MGYA00519760_ERZ857840 | MGnify/ENA primary metagenome ERZ857840 (study PRJEB31778, sample SAMEA3449371) | human gut metagenome | biome: human gut; feature: human-associated habitat; material: faeces | place: United Kingdom | collected 2010/2012 ... | reverse complement strand
CGAAGTTCAGGCCCAGATCCTGCCCCTCCGCCTTGCGGATGGTGACGGTACGCACGTCGCCCGCTGCTGTTTTCAGCTCCACGCGGGACAGGGGGTCATAGCCGTAAAAGCGGTAATCCAGTACGTCCACAATGGGGTGGCCGTTGATGGTCAGAAGCTGTTCGCCCACCTGTATACCGGCTTTTTCCGCAGGGCTGTGCCGGTCAATGGTGGTGATGATGGTGCTCATAGCTGCATCCTCTCTCATAAAAGGGCATACGCCCACATAATAACCATCCTATTATAACGGATTTTTCCAAGGGACGCAAGCTATTTATCCCGCAAAACAGATACAGTACAACCGGCGTCGAAGCATTTGTAAAACGCCTCATTTCGATGCTTGTCATGAAGAAAAGTGTGGGGACATAGCTGCTTTACGGAAGGGGACGGAGGCGGCTCGTGCTTTGAAGCGGCGCGATATGCCGCCGGCGGTAAAAAAAGCAGGAGGGAAGCTACGCTTCCCTCCTGCGTGGACACATAAGAATTTACTTGTCCGCTGCCACAGACTTGACGACCTTGACTTCGCGGCCGTTGTAGGTACCGCACTCCGGGCACATTCTGTGAGGCAGATGCAGAGCACCGCACTTGGGGCATGCCACCAGAGCGGGAGCTGCCAGCTTCCATACGGAAGAACGTCTCTTATTGCGTCTTTGCTTGGATACTTTTCCCTTAGGGACTGCCATGTTGACACCTCCTTGGTATTAACTGCCTGAGCAGCAATTTATAATGGATTCACTCGTCCTTCTGCAACAGCTGCGCCAGCTTGGCCAGCCGGGGATCCACCGCCTTTTTGCAGCGGCAGCTCTCGCGGTTCAGGTCGGCACCGCAGCCGGGACAAAGTCCCTTGCAGTCCTCAGAGCAGAGAAATTTCGTGTCCATATCGAGGATAAAGGCGTCCCGCGCCAGTTCCGTCACATCCACCTCATCGTCGTCCAACAGCACGATGTCGTCATCCTCATCGGACTGACGCTCCTCGGCCAGCACACAGGCATAGTCTGTGGATTTCTCCTGATCGAACGCCTGGGCGCAGCGGTCACAGATGCAGTGGAGCGTGGTGGTGATCTGAAGCTCACACAGCAGCATACCCGCCTGATTCCGCAGCTGGCCGTCCACAACAACCGGTCGCGTTACAGGATAAGTACCGCCGAACTCCAGATCGGAAAGGTCCATCTCAAAATGGATCTCCTGCCGGGAGCCGGGGGTATGCAGCAGCTTGTTTACGTTCAGACGCATAGTACACCTCGCAATGACACGAGTAGTATTATAGCCGAGAGAAAATCCCTTGTCAAACATTTTCTCACAAATATTTTGACTTTTTTCCAAAACCGGATACAATGGACGGAGAATAGGAGGGAGGTACGCCTATGCGGGAGCTGATCATCGGGAAAAATGACGCCGGCGCGCGGCTGGATCGCTTTGTGTCCAAGGCACTGCCGCTGCTGCCGCCGGCACTGCTGCAAAAGTACATCCGCATCAAACGCATCAAGGTCAACGGCGGCCGCGCCCAGCGGGACCAGCGGCTCACCGAGGGCGACGTGGTGCAGCTCTATATCAACGACGAGTTCTTCGACAAGCCGTCGGAGGAGAATATGTTCCTGACGCTGTTCAAGCCGCAGGTGGACATTGTGTACGAGGACGAGAACCTGCTGCTGGTCAATAAGCGTCCGGGCTTGGTAGTCCACGCCGACGAGACGGAGAAGGTGAACACCCTCATCAACCACATTCAGGCGTACCTGTACCAGAAGCGGGAGTGGAACCCCCGGTGGGAGAACGCCTTTGCCCCGGCGCTGTGCAACCGCATCGACCGCAACACCGGCGGCATGGTCATCGCCGCCAAGAACGCCGAGACGCTGCGGATCATCAACGAGAAGATCCGGCTGCGGGAGATCGACAAGCGGTATCTGTGCATCACCGTGGGGCGTCCCAAGCCGCCGGAGGGGCGTATCGAGTGCTTCCTTCTGAAGGACGAGCAGAAAAAGCAGGTGTCCGTCTACCACAAGCCGGTACCCGGCGGCAAGACCGCCGTCACGGACTACCGCACGCTGGAGACGCGGGGCGAGCTGTCACTGGTGGAGGTGGGACTGGAGACGGGGCGCACCCACCAGATCCGGGCGTCCTTTGCCGATCTGGGCTGCCCGCTGCTGGGGGACGGCAAGTACGGCCGGGGCGATGTGAACCGCCGGTACGGGGAGACGCGGCAGGCGCTGTACGCCTACGAGCTGACTTTCGACCTGCCCACGGACGCGGGACTTCTGAACTACCTGCGGGGCCGGACATTTACGGTGGAAAACGTGCCGTTCCGGGCAAAATATTTCGGCTGAAAACGTCGTGCGGGGCTGTTGATGCGGCTCCGCACGATTTTTTTCTAAAAAACAGGAAAATCCATTGACTTTCCCGGAGCTTTTATATATAGTGTAGCTGCTTTCTTTCGACGAAAAAAGCGGCGTGGGAACAGACGCCGGCGATTTTCACCGGAGGGAGGTTATTTTATGAATGAACGGGGGAGGATAAATGTCCAAAGAGTTGATTCGCCTGCGGAACCTCTGCATGGCGTTTGACGACGAGCTGGTTCTCGATAACATCAATCTTTATATCAACGATTCCGAATTCCTCACACTGCTTGGGCCCAGTGGCTGCGGCAAGACCACGACGCTGCGTATCATCGGCGGGTTTACAACGCCCACATCCGGTGATGTGACCTTTGACGGGGTGAGGATCAACGACGTTCCGCCTCACAAACGGCAGATCAACACGGTGTTCCAGAAATATGCGCTGTTCCCGCATCTGGATGTGTTTGAAAACATCGCCTTCGGCCTGCGTATCGCCAAAGTGCCGGAGGAGGAGATACGGCAGCGTGTCACCGAAATGCTGGAGGTGGTCAGCCTGAAGGGCTTTGACCGCCGCCGCATCGACCAGCTGTCCGGCGGCCAGCAGCAGCGGGTGGCCATCGCCCGCGCACTGGTGAACCGTCCGAAGGTACTGCTTCTGGACGAGCCGCTGGGTGCGTTGGATCTGCGTCTGCGCAAGGATATGCAGAACGAGCTGAAGCGTATCCAGCAGCAGATGGGCATAACGTTTATATATGTGACCCACGACCAGGAGGAGGCGTTGACCATGTCCGACACCGTGGTGGTGATGGACAAGGGCCGCATCCAGCAGATCGGCACGCCGGAGGATATCTACAACGAGCCGAAGAACGCCTTTGTGGCGGACTTCATCGGCGAGAGCAACATCCTCAACGGCGTCATGGTCCGGGATAAGGTCGTGAAGATGTACGGCAAGGAGTTCCCCTGCGTGGACGTGGGCTTCGCCGAGAACGAGCCGGTGGATGTGGTCATCCGCCCCGAGGACATCGACATCGTCCCCGTGGAGCAGGGCCAGCTCATCGGCACCGTCACCAACGTGACGTTCAAGGGGATGCAGTACGACATCATCGTGGACTTCCGGGGCTTCAAGTGGCTCATTCAGACCACCGACCACTCGCCGGTGGGCGCACGCATCGGCGTGAAGATCGACCCCGACGGCTTCCACATTATGAAAAAGAGTGAATACTCCGGACTGTTCGGCGACTACTCCTCCTATTCCGAGGAGTATGAGGAATTGGCGGACGCCAGCGTGGAGCTGGAAGAGGAGGAGAGCGAGGATGAAGACTAAGCTCTCCCGTTTCGCCGTACCCTATGTGGTATGGATGGCCATTTTTGTGGTGGCCCCCATCGTCATCATGGTCATCTACGCCTTCTCCAACGGGGAGGGCGGCGCCACGCTGGACAACTTCGTGCAGATGGGCGGCTACGCCGCCGTGTTCGGCCGGTCCTTCAAGCTGGCGCTGATCGCCACGGCTGTCTGCCTGCTCATAGGCTACCCGGTGGCGTACCTCCTCAGCCGGGAGGGCGCGTCCTTCCAGCGGACGGCCATGGTGCTCATCATGCTGCCCATGTGGATGAATTTCCTGCTGCGGACGTACTCGTGGATGACCATTCTGGAAAACCACGGCCTTTTGAACCAGCTGCTGCAAAAGATCGGTATTCTGGCGCTGTATAACCACCTGACCGGCAGTGAGCTGGAATATTTCACCCTCATCAATACGCAGGGCGCGGTGGTGCTGGGCATGGTGTATAACTACCTGCCCTTCATGATCCTGCCCATTTACTCCGTCATCATCAAGCTGGATCACTCTTTGCTGGAGGCCGCCCGTGATCTGGGCGCCAACAGCCTCACCGTGTTCCGCAAGGTGGTGCTGCCCCTGTCGCTGCCGGGCGTGCTGTCTGGCATCACCATGGTGTTCGTCCCGTCGGTGTCCACCTTCGCCATCAGCCGGATGCTGGGCGGCGGTACGGAGCTGCTGCTGGGCGACCTGATCGAGCGGCAGTTTTTGGGCGGCGCGTACAACCCGCAGCTGGGCGCGGCCATCTCGCTGGTGATGATGCTGGTGGTCGTGGTGTGTATGCTGGTAATGAATCGCTTCGGTGAGGGCGAGGAACAGGCGGTGATGCTATGAGCCGTAGAAAGACCAACAGCTTCGGCGACCGCCTGCTGATGGTGCTGGTGGGGCTCTTCCTCTATGCACCCATCATCATCCTCATTGTATTTTCCTTCAATGCCGGCAACAGCTCCAGCGTGTGGAAGGGCTTCTCCCTCCACTGGTATCAGCAGCTGTTCCACAACCGGCTCATTATGCACAGCGTATATACCACGCTGATGGTATCCCTGCTGGCAACGATCATCGCCACCATCGCCGGTACCTTTGCCGCCATCGGCTTTTTCGCCATGCGCCGCAAGCCCCGGGAGACACTGATGGCGGTGAACAATATCCCTATGATGAACGCGGACATCGTCACCGGCGTCAGCCTGTGCCTGCTGTTCGTGGTGTTCTTCAACGGCTGGGGCGCCTTTGCCGGCTGGGTCAACAGCTGGCAGACCGCCGTGGTGCTGCCGGAGCGGCTGACCATGGGCTTCGGCACCCTGCTCATCGCCCATGTGTGCTTCAATATTCCCTACGTCATTCTGGCTGTCGGCCCAAAGCTGCGGCAGATGGACCGCAATCTGGTGGACGCGGCGCAGGATCTGGGCTGCACATGGATGCAGGCGTTCTGGAAGGTCATCATTCCGGAGATCAAGCCGGGTATCGTGTCCGGCGCGCTGACGGCCTTCACCATGTCTATCGACGACTTTATCATCAGCTACTTCACGGCGGGCACCTCGTCCTCCACGCTGGCGATGACCATCTACGGCATGACGAAAAAGCGCGTCAGCCCGGAGATCAACGCCATCTCCACGCTGCTGTTCGTCACGGTGATCCTGCTGCTGGCGCTCATCAACATCCGGGAGAACCACCACAGCCACCACGCCCATCACGCCGCCCGCGGCGATGCGCCGGCGCCTGTGCGTCCGCCCCGCAAGCACCCCGGTCTGGGTAAGAAGCTGGCCGCCGGCGGTCTGGCCTGCGTTCTGCTGGCAACCCTGATCGTCACCGGTACGGCGGCTCGCAGCGAGCGTGTGGTGAACGTCTGCTCGTGGGGCGAGTATATCGACGAGTCCCTCATCACGGAGTTTGAAGAGCAGACCGGCATCCGCGTCAACTACCAGACGGCGGAGAGCAACGAGGCGCTGTACTCTCTCATTAAGATGGGCGGCGCGGACTTCGACGTCATCGTACCCTCGGACTACATGATCGCCCGGCTCATTCAGGAGGATCTGCTGGCGGAGCTGAACTACGACAATATCCCCAACTTCCAGCTGATGGATCCCCAGTTTACCCACCTGAGCTTCGACCCGGAGAACAAGTACACCGTACCCTACACCTGGGGCAGCGTGGGCATCATCTACAACACGACCATGGTGGACGAGCCCATCACCAGCTGGGGCGCTATGTTCGACGAGAAGTACGCCGGACAGGTGCTGATGATCAACAACTCCCGCGACGCGCTGATGGCGGCTCTGTGCTATCTGGGCTACGATATCAACACCACCGACGAGGCGCAGCTTACCGAGGCCTTTGAGCTGGTGAAGAATGCCAAGAGCAAGGGCGTCTATCAGGCCTTCGTCATGGATGAGATCTTCGGCAAGATGGAGGGCGGCAACGCGGCCATCGCCATGTACTACGCCGGCGACTATCTGACCATGCTGGAGAACAACGAGGATCTTGCCTTCGTCATCCCTGAGGAGGGCAGCAACTGGTTCGTGGACGCCATGTGCGTCCTGAAATCCAGCCAGCATATGTCCGAGGCGGAGGAGTGGATCAACTTCATCGCCGGAACGGACGCCAATCTGGCCAATATGGACTATATCTGGTACGCCTCCCCCAACGCCGAGGCGCTGGCGGAGTATCCCGCGTACTACGAGGAGACGTATGGTGAGCCGCTGGACGAGGAGATCTACAACATCATGGCCATCCCCGACGAGGAACGGGAGCGCTGCGAGATCTATGTGAATCTGCCGCAGGAAACGCTGAAGTTCTATGATAAGCTGTGGACACAATTAGGAGTATAAAGGAGGCAGCAATATGATCGAGATCGGCATGACTCATACCGTGGAAAAGACCGTCACCGCTGATATGACCGCCAAGGCCGTGGGCTCCGGCGGACTGGAGGTGCTGGGTACCCCCTATATGATGGGCCTGATGGAGTGCGCCGCCATGTGGTGCGTGCAGAATGAGCTGCCGGAGGGCAAGGGTACCGTGGGCGTGGACATCGCATCCAGCCATCTGGCGCCTACCCCTGTCGGCATGAAGATCTCCGCCACCGCCGAGGTGACGGGCGTCTCCACCAACGGCAAGATGATCTCCTTCAAGATCACCGCCTCCGACGAGGACGGCCTGATCGGGGAGGGCACCCATACCCGCGCCATCATCGACAATGCCCGCTTCATGCAGAAGTGCAGCGACAAGCTGCACAAGGACAAGTAACAAGCGCACGGAAGAGCCGCCCCATCGGGGCGGCTCTTTTGCACATATCACAGGTGTGATTGCACCGGTGTGGGCTCTTTTGCGCCCCGCCTCTTGCGGCGGGACATCGTATCTGCTACAATATACAGGTTAAGGACGCAGGGTGAGACAGCCCGGAAGGGGGGAGAGCATATGCGGGTATTGGCTACCATGGCGCTCTCCTTTGCGGCAGGGCTATTTCTGGTGCTGGTGCTGCCGTGGAGCGGCTGGTATCTGTGGGCGGCGGCAGGCGTCTGTCTGCTGGCGCTGACGCTGTGCTTATTGGCTCGGCGACGCCGCTGGTTCCGGCGCAGCCAGCTCCTCTTGTGGCCGCTGGCGGCGGCATTGGCGTATTTTGTCGTCTATCAGGCGGCGGTACAGCAGCCGGTGCTGGAGCGCTGCGGAAAGGCGGGAGAGTTCACCGCCACCGTCTGCGCGTGGCCGGAGGAGGCAGCCCACGGCGGCAAGGTCACCGTGAGGCTGGACGGCTTTTTCGGCGCCAAGGCCGTGTACTACGGCGGCGGCGATGTGCTGGCGCTGGAGCCGGGACAGCGCTTGTCCGGCACGGCGTGGTGGCAGGATGCCGCCAGCATCCATGGTACGGAGCTGACCCAGTTCACGGCGCGGGGCGTGTACGCCCTGCTGTACCAGCGGGAGGACGTGACCGTTACCGACGGCAGCAGGGGCGGCGTCCAATGGCTGCCGCTGCGGGCCGTCAAGGTGCTGCGGGAGAAGATCGCCGCCGTGTGGGACGACCCCTCGGTGCGGGGCTTTCTGCTGGCGGAGCTGACCGGCGACAAGTCGGAGCTGCCGGAGGGCGACGCCGTGGCCATGCAGGAGACGGGGCTGGCTCATCTGTTCGCCGTGTCCGGCCTGCACTGCGGGTTTCTTGTCACGCTGTTGAGCCTGCTGGTGCCGTCGGGCAGACGGCGGACGCTGTGCGCCGTCACCATCCCGGTACTGCTCTTCTACATGGTGATGGCGGGACTGTCACCGTCTGTGGTGCGCGCCTGCATCATGCAGATATTTTTGCTGATCGCGCCGCTGTTCCGGCGGAGCAGCGACGGGCTTACCTCTCTGGCGGCGGCACTGGCTGTGATCCTTCTGGAGAACCCCTTTGCGGCGGGCAGCGTCAGCTTGCAGCTGAGCTTTGCCGCGGCGCTGGGTATGGTGCTGCTGGCGCCCCGGCTCTACCGGACGTTTGCCGGCGAACATGGCGGCCAACGCCGCATTCTGCACGCCGGGTGCTCCTTTATCGCGGCCAATCTGGCGGCAACGCTGGGCGCTATGGTATTTACAGCGCCGCTGCTGGCGTGGTATTTCAACATTTTCGTGGTGGTAGCGCCGCTGGCGGGGCTGTTGGCGGTGCCTGCCGCCGGATGGAGCTTTATGGCGGCGTTCCTGTCCGCGCTGCTGGGCTTTGCGTGGCTGCCGTTGGGCAGGGCGCTGGGCTGGATACCCTTTGCGCTGGTGAAATATATCCTGTGGCTGGCCAAGGGGCTGACGGCCCTGCCGTTCCACGCCGTTCACTTCGATAACCGCTATCTCATCTACTGGATGCTGTACACCTACGCCGCGTTTATCGGCTGTGCCGTCACGGAGGACAAGCGCCGCAAGTACGCGGTAGCTGCGGTACTGTCGGCGCTGATGCTGGCGGTGTCCGTATGGCTGGGCGGCCAGCGGTACGGCAGCATGGGCGCAATGGCGCTGGATGTGGGGCAGGGCGAGAGCGTGGCCATCTGGTCAGAGCATACGGCGGCGCTGGTGGACTGCGGCAGCAGCAACAGCTACGTGGACGCCGGCGGCGTGGCGGCGGACCGGCTGGAGAGCATGGGCCTGCACCGGCTGCAATGCGTGGTGGTGACCCACTACCACGCCGATCATACCAACGGCCTGTATGCGCTGCTGGCGCGGCTGCCGGTGGACACGCTGTACCTGCCGGATATCGAGGACGAATACGGCGTGCGGGGGCGGCTGGTGTCGCTGGCAGAGGAGAAGGGTACGGACGTGGTGTTCGTAACGGATACGGAAAAGCTGACACTGGGGGAGATGACGCTGACAGTCTACCCGCCGGTGGAGGCGGAGGGCGACCTGAACGAGCAGGGCCTGACGGCACTGGCGACGGCGGGGGATTTTGATATCCTCATCACCGGTGATATGGCGGGTGCCACGGAGCGGCGGCTGGCGGAGACATACGCCCTGCCGGACGTAGAGGTGCTGGTGGTGAGCCACCACGGCTCCCGATACGGCTCGGATGAGACATTTCTGCAAGCCATCCGGCCGGAGACAGCCGTCATCAGCGTGGGGGACAACAGCTATGGACACCCGTCTCAGGAGACGCTGGAGCGGCTGCGCCGTGTGGGGGCGGACATCTGGCGCACAGATGAGCAGGGAACGGTGTGCATCACCGTAAACGGAGGAGACTGATATGGCGAAGAAGGAAAGCCGCGGGCGAAGCGGCGGCTATGAGGCGCTGCGCGCCGCCATCAAGGCGGGGGTACCGGCCAATCTGTATATTTTTTACGGCGAGGAGCGGTATCTCCTCCAGAATATGGTGCAGCAGCTGAAGGAGCTGCTGATCCCCGGAGGGTTCGAGGAGTTCAACTACCACCGCTTGGGCGGCAAGGGACTGACGGTGCAGGAGCTGGCGGAGACGGCGGAGGCCATGCCCATGATGGCGGAGCATACCCTCGTCACGGTTACGGATCTGGACATCTTCAAGCTGGACGAGGGACAGCGCACGGCGCTCATCGAGTTGCTGTCGGATTTCCCGCCCTACTGCACCATGGTGTTCCTGTACGAGCAGGTGTCCTACAAGCGGGACGGGAAGATGAAGAAGTTGTGCGCTGCCCTGAACGAGCACGTGCAGGAGGTGGAGTTCGCCCAGCAGGAGCGCTCCGACCTGCTGAAATGGCTGAAGCGGCGGTTTGCCGCCGCCGGCCACGACATCGACCAGACAGCGGCGGATCACCTGCTGTTCACCTGCGGCAGCCTGATGCGGGGGCTGATCCCGGAGATCGAGAAGATCGCTGCCTACGCCAAGCACGAGCGGATCACCATCGCGGATATCGACGCCGTGGCGGAGCCGGTGCTGGACGCCCGCGTTTTCGACATGACCAGAGCCGTCACGGAGCGGAAATACGACCGGGCTGCCGCCGTCCTCGGCGACCTGCTGCGGATGCAGACGGAGCCTATCGCCATTCTGGCGGTGTTGGGCAAGGAGCTGCGGAAGCTGTACACGGCCCGACTGGCGCTGGACGGCGGCAAGGACAGCATCTGGCTCAAGGAGCTGTGGAGCATGACCAGCGACTATCCCGCTAAGATGCTGCTTGGGGCGGCGAAAAATGTGGATCACGACTGGTGCCGGCAGGCGGTGAAGCGCTGTCAAAGGCTGGATCGCCGCATGAAAAGTGAGCGCGGTATGGACGATGAGGGCGAGCTGAAGCTGTTCCTCATGGAATTGGCAGGTGAACGATGAAGCCCCGCATCCGTGAGGTCATCGTGGTGGAGGGCCGCTACGACAAAAACACGCTTTTGCAGGCGGTGGACGCCGTGGTGGTGGAGACAGGCGGCTTTGCCGTGTTCAACGACCGGGAAAAGACCGCCTATCTCCGCCGTCTGGCGCAGACGAGGGGGCTGATATTGCTGACCGATCCCGACGGCGCCGGCTTTGTCATCCGCAACCATCTCAAGGGCGTCATCCCGCCGGAGAAGCTGAAGCAGGCCTATGTGCCGGACGTATACGGCAAGGAGCGCCGCAAGCGCAGGGGCGGCAAGGAGGGCAAGCTGGGCGTGGAGGGAATGCCGCCGGAGGTGCTGGTGGAGGCTCTGCGCCGGGCGGGCGCCACGTTTGAGGACGGTACCGACATCCCGCAGCGGGCGGGACTGACCAAGGCGGATCTGCTGGAAAAGGGCTTGATCGGCCCGGACTCTGCCGCCAGACGCGCCGCGCTCCAGCAGCGGCTGGGACTGCCGTCCAGACTGACCGCCAATGGCCTTTTGGAGGCGCTGGATCTGCTGCTGACCCGGGAGGAATTCGACGCACTGTGACTTTTTTGCGGGAAGGACGGTAAACCTCTTGCAATTCCCGGCGGCGGCAGGTATAATTATAAACCGCTTTATGCACAATTTACGATTACGACAACAAGGAGTGTGAGAAAGATCATGGCCGAGGAAATCAAGACCCCTGAAACCGAGGAGTCCGGCAAAAACTTTATCCTGAATTTCATCGACGAGGACATCGCAGAGGGTGGTCAGTTCCAGGGAATGACCGTCCACACCCGTTTTCCGCCGGAGCCCAACGGCTATCTGCACATCGGTCACTGCAAGGCGCTGACCATCGACTTCGGCACCGCTGAGAAGTACAACGGCCTGTGCAACCTGCGGATGGACGACACCAACCCCACCAAGGAGGACGAGGAGTTCGTGGAGGCCATCAAGCAGGACATCCACTGGCTGGGCTTCGACTGGGGCGACCGGTTCTTCTACGGCTCGGATTACTTTGAGGAGGACTACCGTCAGGCGGTGCTGCTCATCAAGAAGGGGCTGGCGTATGTGTGTCAGCTGACGCCGGAGGAGTTCAAGCAGAATCGCGGAGACATCGGCATCCCCGCCGTGTCCCCCTACCGCGACCGGCCTGTGGAGGAGAGCCTGGATCTGTTCTCCCGTATGCGCGCCGGGGAGTTCCCCAACGGCGCTATGACGCTGCGGGCCAAGATCGACCTGACCAGCGGCAACTTCAATATGCGCGACCCGGTGATCTACCGTATCAACCACATGAGCCACCACCGGCAGGGCAACAAGTGGTGCATCTATCCCATGTACGACTTTGCCCATCCCATTCAGGACGCGCTGGAGGGCATCACCCACAGCCTTTGCTCGCTGGAGTTTGAGGCCCACCGCCCCCTGTACAACTGGGTCATCGACCACTGCGAGCTGCCCGCCCGTCCCCGGCAGATCGAGTTCGCCCGTCTGGGCATCGACCACACGGTGATGTCCAAGCGAAAGCTGCGCAAGCTGGTGGAGGAGCACTATGTCTCCGGCTGGGACGATCCCCGTATGCCCACGCTGTGCGGTCTGCGCCGCCGGGGCTATACCGCCGCGTCCATCCGCAATTTCTGCGAGCGCATCGGCGTGGCCAAGTCCCCCAACGTCATTGAGTACGGTTTTCTGGAACACTGCCTGCGGGAGGATCTGAACGCCAACGCCGAGCGCACCATGGCGGTGCTGCATCCGGTGAAGCTGACGGTCACCAACTATCCTGAGGGGCAGAGCGAGACGTTCACCGTGGAGAATAACCCCACCGACCCGGCGCAGGGTACCCATGAGATCACCTTCTCCCGCCACCTGTGGATCGAGGAGGACGACTTCATGGAGGTGCCGGTGCCCAAGTACAAGCGCCTGACCCCCAACGGCCCGGAGTGCCGTCTGAAGGGCGCGTACCTCGTCACCTGCACCGGCTGCGTCAAGGACGAGAGCGGCCGGGTGGTGGAGGTGCTCTGCACCTACGACCCGGATTCCCGGGGCGGCGACCCCGCCGACGGCCGCAAGGTCAAGGGCGCTACGCTCCACTGGGTGGACGCGGAGAACTGTCTGGACGCCGAGGTGCGCCTGTACGACAACCTGTTCTCTGACGCTACGCCCGACGGCCCGGACAAGGACTTCCTGGACTGCCTGAATCCCGACAGCCTGACGGTGCTCACCGGCTGCAAGGTGGAGCCGGAGATGCGCAAGGTGGCGGAGGCCTTCGACAAGCAGGAGAACCGCACCGGCGTCAACGCCCCCACGTTCCAGTTCATGCGGGTGGGCTACTTCTGCATGGACAACCGGGACTGCACGGCGGAGCATCTGGTGTTCGACCGCAGCGTGTCCCTGAAGGACAGCTTCAAGAAATAAGAAAAAACAGCGCCTCCGGTCATGCGGAGGCGCTGTTTTTCACCCGAACCACCCCTTTTTCCGGCGGGGCGGCGGTGGCTGCCGCTTCTGGAACGGCTTGTCGATGAGGATGATGTCATCCCCAAACTTTCGGATGCACTCCCATGGAATGTAGAAATCCTCGCCGCGTCCGAACAGGCCGAAAAAGCGGCACGGCCCGAAGACGATGATGCCCTTCACCGTGCCCTCCGGCACCTGTATATCCAGATCGCCCACGAAGCCCAGCCGTGAGCCGTCGCAGAGGTTGATGACCTCCTTGCGCCGCAGCATGGAAAATTTGCACAGCATCGCACTCACCCCGTTGCAGTCTATGCGCCGCGCCGCCTGTCCCATACTGTCGTTTCCGGGAACATTCCGCCCTGCGGAATAGCCGCTGCCGCGCCGGGAAATACTGCCACTATCACAGTGGAAGGACGGGCGCTCATGCGGGGGAAGGTAGAGATCTGCGGCATCAACACAGCCAGACTGCCGGTGTTGAAAAACGACGAGATGATGGCGCTGCTGCGCCGTACCAAGACCGGCGACAAGGCGGCGCGGGAGCAGCTGATCTGCGGCAATCTGCGTCTGGTGCTGTCGGTGCTCCAGCGGTTCCAGAGCCGGGGGGAGAATGTGGACGACCTCTTTCAGGTGGGCTGTATCGGCCTGATGAAGGCCATCGACAATTTTGACATCAACCAGCCGGTGCGGTTCTCCACCTACGGCGTGCCGATGGTGTTGTGAAGATGAAAAAACTCTGAGGCTGGTATTCCGAGGAGCGTGTTTTCGTGAAAACCAAACTCTACCTCCTACAAAACGAAGCATTTGACGTAATTCTTGATTATTTCAAGAACAATTCTAACTCATGTTCTATGAGCGACGACCTCTGCCTTGCTTTGAAAAAATTGGAGGAAATCAAGCAAAATAACCAGTCCCTTACGTGGAAACAGCTCGGTATAATTGCTTCTGTTGAGAGCTACCTCGCAAACAGTGATGGTAAACCTCTAACGAGACAAAGTTTCCTTGAAAACCATTCACTTCCGTCTGCGGACGTTTTTAAGAACTCGTTTGGTAAGACATCTTTCAAATGGCTATTGGAAAGATATCCTTGTCATACAAAAAAATCTTCCACAGATTTAATTTATGGTGGAAAGGCGTATGATGATGTGGATGAAGTAAAGGATGCTTTTATAAAAGAGTATTACAGAATAAGGCCTGCAACGCAGCACGAGTTCAACTCAAAGAAAAGTAAAACTATCCCATACTGGGAGTCCTTAGCCGCACGATTTGGCATTGCGTCATGGATAGCCCTTATCGACCTCTTGGAGCTGCCGAGGTACAACAAGCGTGGTGACAATCCGCTGAGAGTTATAGAAACTAATTTGTGCATAACGGACGATAGGGTGTCCTTCGCAGGGAGGAAAAGACCTCATGTGTTTAGACGAACATTTTGGACAAAAGAGCTTATTCGTCAGCGTGTCGAAGGTTTCATTATTCAAAATGGACGTACCCCAAGCAGGGAAGACCTCCTTGGCATCCCTGAGTTGCCTTCGCCGGAGACATTCAATAATGTGGTGAAGATGAATTGGCGGCTTTGGATTAAAGAAACATTTCCTGACTGTATTCCCGATAACTGGCGGTATGACCTGTTATCCAGCAAGAAAATAGACAAAAAGAAGTGGCTGGAACTATTCAAAAAGGAATACAAGAGAATTAAGCCGGCAACGGGCAATCAGTACAATCAGCAACGCACTCAAGGAACGCCAACATGGAACACAATCGCAAAACTCATAGGAGAAAGCGAACACAAATGGAGCAACATGAAAAAGGTTGCAGGGGTAGAGGATGTTCCCATTTCCACCAATAAGCCGTCCACGTAAAAAAAGACCACCGTAAGGTGGTCTTTTTTTTGTATTTTGTGGTTCTAAATTGACTCGTCCTCCGTCTCATCCAAACGTTTGATGCGTTGAAAGCCATTTGCAGAGACCTTCTTTCGACTGCCATCTGCTCTATGGAAAAAATCGCCGATAATAATGCCTTCTTCAACGTATCGTTTTGAACTCGGATGGTTTCGAGTTCCGCCCCACACCAAGAAAGAACAAAGCCATCTTTCAGGAACGGTTCGGTGGTTCTTCGCCTGAGACTGTTCCTTCCTGCATCTTTCAACGTCTTCATTGATTCTCTTGTCTGTAAGAGAAGCAAGATAATCAGTATCTAAAGAGTAGAAGTCGGTTCCGTTGAAATACTTGCTCGTATGGTGCCATGACGCATACTGCAGAACCTTTGTCCGCAAGAAAGAAAGCGGGGCTTGCTTGAGCTTTTCAATGTTGCATTGAAGAGACAGCGTTCCGTTCAAAACCTCGGCCTCGATTGCGTTCAGTATGGCTGCTTTGGTCCACTTGGAACGCGGTTTTTCGCCGGATTCATAAGCATCCACAGCGTTGTTGCTCATCGAGTAGCCGGAATACCCGGCCATTACACATTCCCTCCGTCATCGGAGATACCCTGCAGAAGCAGGTTCTCGTCGATATATGTAGCTGTTTCATCTGCGCGATGCAGAAGAAAAGCCAGAGGATAGCGCGTAAAGGCCGCTGAGGTATTCTTATCTGTGGAATACTCTCCCATGTGGAAACGGATTGCAAAAGCCTCCGGCATCGTCAGGCGAATATATCGTTCTGCAAGAAACACAGATTTATCGCCGTGGCTGCCGAACGGGAGCTTCTCGTCATAGGAAATCCAAGGCACCTTCTTCCACTGTCCGGTTTTGGGGTCCTTCACATTTCTGCTGTCCCATTTATAGAAATCGGCCTTGCAGATATCGTGAAGAAGTGCGGAGATGGCAATGCTATCATTGACCATTTTCCTCTCCCCCTCGGAAAGTGTCTTTCCATTCCGCTCAATTTCCGTGAAGTATGTGTCGTTCAGACGCATAAATACGTTGACTGAGTGGTCCAGAAGCCCGCCGCAGTAGCTTGAGTGATACTTAGCACTTGCGGGCGCCGTGAAGAAATCCGTCTTCTCCAGCAGCCACAGCACAAGGTCTCTGATGCCTTTGCGTCCCGTACTGACAAGTGCGCCAATGAACGCGATGGCCTTAGACTCATACTCCTTATCGGGAGTTGTGCCGGCAGGGTCCTCTACCGTAGGGCGGTAGTCCCCGCCGTGCGCCGTGTACTTTGCGAGCGCCTGAGCTGCTGCCCATTTAATGAAGTCTTCCAATCTGTCGGGGTCGCCATTGTTAGACTGCTCGACAGTGCGGGAGAAGGCGTCATAGTCATCGAGGGCAGCTTGGCAGACGTCATCGTGACAAGCTCCCTTTTCAAACTGTCCGGAAATAGCTATCAACGCAGCTTCAGCACGCTCGTGCAGCTTTTGAATTCTCTCGAATTCAGGGGGGTAGTTGTAACCCATAGTTATTCTCCTTTCTTGATGAAGTCCTCAGCCCTGATAGTACCGGAAGTCCATGCGCTTGTCGGGAAGCTGATTTCGGGGACTCTCTCCAGCATAGCATCCCTCAAAGCGTCTCTATAACGCTCGAAATGCCGTTTCTGGAAGCCGAGAATTCTTTCGTCATACTTTACTTCCTTCTGAAGAAGTTCAACGGCAAGAGAGTTCTCGTTGTCCTCGACCGCGATGGCGAAAAGCTCGTTTTCCATAATCACCCGCTGTGTTCTGGAAACCCACTTTTCGCCCAACACAGGCGTCATGCTGCGGAAGCGGTGTCCCAGTGTATCAACGATACACTCCAACACATCGGCCTCCTCGTTCATAGAGCCCTCCTCATCGAACAGCCACCGGCAGGTGTCCAGTTCACAGCAGGGGATATCATTCAGCAGACGAACTTCCGGTTCCTCTTTATAGGGCTCATCCTCTCGATAGACATGAAGGAAGCTGTTGGAAATGTAGTAGACGGCCTCATAAGGACCATGAACAGAAACATTACCTTTGCCCATGATTCGTTTCTCCTTTCTTTTTTTGCGACCTTTCAGGTGCGGCTGACGGTGTGGAGCTTCTGCTCCAGCAGCTCTGCCTTCTCACGGGTCGCTCCACAGGTACACATCTGCGGACAAACAAGAGGGTCGTAGTAGTCCTCGTTCTTCTCAGGGAAGAATGGCTTTCCGCCCTCATTTACACGCACCACATTAGGGCGCGGGCAGTTGTGACAGGGGTTATACATCTGTAGGTTCTCCTTTCAAATGAGCGTTTTGTGGCGTCCTGTTTCTTTGCGAAAGCGCAGAATACTGAAGTATGCGTCAGCAGGGTGCTGTGGCAAATCAGCAACTGCCTTAAACACCTCATCAATGCAATGTACGGCGAGTTCACGCTCACGAAGCAGGGAAGAAAGCATCTCCGCTGCGGCCAGCAGTTCAGTGCTGCCGGAGGCAGCACCGGACCGCTGAAGGCGGACGACCATTGATTTTACTTCTTCGCTTGGAATGTAGGTCTTTTCCATGTCGTCCTCCACCGCAATTACGGTCTCCACGGTGAATTGTGGAGTTCTTCATTGATTTGCTTTATTGTTTTTTCCTGCCACCGGTTGACGTGCTTCGTCCTTGTGAGATTAAGCTCACCAACCTTGTGAAGAGTGATACCAACTGAGCCAAAGTGCAGCCACGTACCCTCGGAAACGGATACTGTGCAGCCTTTTTTCGCACCCTTCAGCCGCTTCTTCACCGACGTGACCATTGCTTGCGTGACAATGCTCTTAGTACGTCCGGCCATCATACATACCTCGGACGGTACCCGCAGAGTCCCTGTTCAGGGTCCCATTTACTCGGAGGAAGTTCCTCATAGCAAATACCTGTCTTCTTGCTGGTAATCTTGATGGGATAGGGGAGAGATGCGTTATCCTCGTCATAGCACGCAATGTCAATGCCGATGTTGCGGATTTCCGTTCTGTAGGGCGAGAACTTATCGCCAAGCTCCTTCTTGAGATGTGCAATGAGCGCATCATGCAGGTCTTCGAAGGGAATCGACAGGTCGGCGACGACAGGATACCATGGGAAATCCTTCAGCCGATAGGTCGTTCTTACCAAAGCACCATCTTTCGTCCAGCAGTGGACGTGGGGAAGCAGGTGGTCAGGGTTTTCGGCGATAAACTTACGGTTCCAATCTACGACCAAGTCGTAGATATCCTTGCCATCGAAGATACCGTAGGTTTCATAGCATGGTTCGCAGATGAATGTCCCGTCGGGACACGCAACGTAACCCCTGCGGTCAGCGCGGAGGTTTTTGGTGTTGTTCGTGTCGGCAAACAGCCAAGAGAAACTACCCATGCCTCACACCCCCTCCATCTCGATACATGGCGTCGGGTATTCCACCGTCACGCCACAGTTTGGGCAAAGAGAGGGCATTTCGCCGGCATCGTTACACACCAGCTCCTCTCCGCAGATACAGCAACGGAAAACGCCATCGTCGCTGAGGTCAGCGACGGAAGGCCACTTGAAGAAAAACGTCTTCAGTGCCTCCATCAGCTCTTCGAAGGTCAGTTCAATGTTATCTACCAGATAGACCTTGCCGTCGGGCGTGCCGATGGTGACACCGTGGACATACTCTCCGTTCTCAGGGCACATCCTGCAGTCGGAGAACCAGTCCTTATAGAGTGCCTTGGCGTCCGCCGTGACAGTGGCGTAGGAGTTGTCCATGCGCTCAAAAGTGAAGCGCACGTCAACACATTCAGCGGGCCAGTCACGTTTAACTGTATCAAGCGCAAATTTCAGGTCCATACCTTAAAACTCCTTTCCTTCAAACGGCGAATGTGTCGAGAACGCTTTTGTTCAAGCTAACCTTGACAAGATGCGCTCGCAGTGCCTCCTTAATGCGCGGCCACTCGCGCAGCAGCACCATACCCGCTTCAACGTAGGTATCGAAAGAGGAGCCGCTGTCGTTGTCCTTTTTGACAATGGCGAGCCCAAGGTATCCGGTTCGACCACTGACGGATTTATCCGTGACCGTGATATGGTATTTGTTCTCAATCCCATTTTTATCACCGTAGTACATCTTCTCTTCGCCGAAATCTACCGTCACGCTTGTGCCGCACATATGGGGGCAAATCTCAGACACAATGTAGTCTTCGATTTTTTGAAGATTACTTCTCAGTTTCTGATGTTCTTCACTTGTAAGTCTCATATCCATTTCTCCTTTCTTAAAAAAGCATTTAGGCGAAAAGTGGGGTCTCGATACGATTCGAGACCCCACCCTTCTCTTGCCTTACAGAAATTTTTTTGCGGGGAAATCAGATGGCTTAGAACGGCAGGTCGCTGTCATCCACATCGTTCAGCTCATAGAAGCCGTTGGGAGCGGGCTGGCCGTAGGTCATGTTCGGCTGACCCTGCTGCTGAGGCATGGGGGCGGGCTGACCCTGCTGAGGCATAGCCTGCTGGGGAGGATAGCCGCCCTGAGGAGCCTGCTGCGGCGCGGACTGCGGATACGCAGGGGCACCATTGGCAGCGGGGGCGCCGAAGGAAGACTGGTAGCCCTGAGGAGCCTGCTGCTGGGCATTGGGGTCCATGCAGGAACCGCTCCGGTTGCGGATGAAGTGGAAGTCGCTGACAGAGATGCTCAGGCTTCTGCCGGGAGTACCATCCTTGCGCGTATACTGCTGAATCTTCGCGGAACCGGACAGCCACAGCACAGGATTGGCGTAGTTGCCGTTTTCCGCCGTCACCATACGCATGAACCGCTCGGCGGTCTTCTCCCACATGGTGCAGTTGGCCCACACGACGTTCTTCTCGTTCTCCACGAGAGTCCCCTCGCCAAACGCATAGTCCAGATTGCTCTTCCTGTTCTGGATGGGGATGGAGAAGTTGACGTAGGCCTTGCCCTCCGCCGTGTGCTTCAGACCGGAGCAGCGAGTGACAGCACCCTCAATATCGGTATAGATATAGGGCTCGCCGTTGCTGTTCACGGCACTGATGAAGTGGGCGGTCGTGTAGAACTTCCGGCCCTGCTGCTGACCGTTCTGCGGTGCAGCCGGCTGCTGAGGCGCAGGAGCGGGCTGACCCTGCTGCTGGGGATAGACTCCCTGCTGGGGATAACCCTGCATCTGCTGCTGAGGGTAGCCATAGGCGGGCTGACCCTGAGGCGCACCGTACTGGGGCTGTGCCGGAGGGTACTGGCCCTGCGCCTGAGGATACCCATACTGAGGAGCCTGCTGCATACCACCGTTGTTGTTCTGATAAGACATAATTTTCTCCTTTCTTCCGCACGAAGGCGGACCAAATCCCAAAAATGTTTTGTTTTTTGTGAGGTTGGGATTTGGTTATTGATGTAGTTTTTTATATTAAAAAAGACAGCTATCCTTCAAAAAGGATAACTGTCTTTGATAAATGATGGTGTCTTGAAACGGAGATAAACCTCCTTATAAAAATATCTTCGTAATTATACTACTATACTACCACGTTTCATTATTTTGTCAATTCCTTTTGCGCGAAAAGAAGCTCCCAAAGGAGCTCCTTTCGAGAACCTGCCCCGTCTCAGACGCGGTGAACGGTGAGTCCTTGCGCCTGAGCGTATCGCAGGGTATATGCTGTGCCTCCGGTATTGCGGATGCAGTGAGCGATACACACGCTGGAGCAATCCACCAAATGTCTGTCTCGCGCCAGATACGCCTCCTTGGAAGGGGTAGTGGAGATGCACACACGGATATTCCAAGTTTTGTGTGGGATTTGCAGACTTTCCCACATAAAACTTTAGAGGATGCACGGGTGTCTATAAAAGTTTTTGTGGGGAGGTAAAGATTTCCCACAAAAAAAAGAGGAGCCGTGGGCTCCTCTTTTGATTCAAATAACACTTCCGTCGGAAGTGATGATGCAAAAGCAGCCATCCTTACTATAGCTGCCGCAATACTCGTTGCCGGCCTCATCCATCCATACGGGATATTTTCGATTGTCGTCCATACCGTAATGGACATCAGGCAGCCTTCTCAGCTTGCCAACGACAGTGAAACCGACGCTTTTTGCGTATTCCCTGACAGTCATAGTTACAGCCCCCTTATAGTCCAATTTTCTCTTGAAGTTATTATAGCCGACTATTTAAGGTCTGATGTGTTTTCCCACAAAACTTTGTTTTCAGGCGGGGTTGAAAACCATGCCTGCATTCTGTGCGAGAAGCACACACCTCCTCGGCGTAGCCTTGTGTCCTTTCGTGGATTTATAGAAGCTACCGACAATCGAACTCTGCATAACCCCGACGGACCCGTTGAAAGCCATCACCGCACCCGGCATGATACGGGTCATGTCCTTGTACTGAGGCAAATGGGGTCTTACGGTAAGCTGCGATACCGCAGCGTCGCCGTAAGCCTCGCGGAACTCCTCCAAACTATCGGACTTTTGCTCAATGGCCTTATGCCGGTTTGTTGCAACGACCTTGCCGTCCAGAAGGTACTTCCGGTCAACCATTTGGCGGATGCAGGATTGCCGGTCGTGCCGGCGGAACTGCTTCAGCTTAAAAGGTTCGGCAGGTGCGGAGACCTTCGTATCCGCATCCAAAATGGAACAGGCGATACAGTAGGCGTCCGTATAGTGTTCCTTCGGCACATTCTTGGCAATACGGAAGCCCTTGGTGGACTTACCATCCGTGGCATAGACATCGTAGGGAGTCTCTTCACCGAGGTACTCCATCAGGAACGGGATAATCTGATTTAACACACTCAGGGCGTGGTACTTTTTATTCATACCGCCCTTGCGTGTGACCAGTTTCTCCGCCCACGCCTTGTCCTTGTGGACGAGGGCGTGATGCTTCTCGCAAAGCCCACACCGGTTTGCCAGCGTCTCGCTTCCACCCTTATGGCGTGGGACGACATGGTGATAATGGTCAATGGGCTTCTTGCAGAACAGGCAATGTCCGTCCTGCTGTGCGTACACCGCATCCTCCACGGAGCCCAGCCCGTACAACGAACCCTGCTGGTATTCCCACCGACGGATATTGGGATTATCCATCGCCATGAAAGCAAAGCGGTTGAGCTCCACTACCACTTTTGTGATGGGTAGAACCTTTGCAATCTTCGCAATCAGGTTAATGTGGGTCTGCAGCAGATGGTTCGCCGTAGGTGTCAACCAACCCGCAGGGCGGCTGCGGTTGTTGAACCGCGCCTCCTTATTGCGGATATGGTGGCACACAATGGGCTTCTCATATCCGGGGAGCAGTCTCTCGATGGTGTTGCTTTCCACGGTAGTCCCAGCAGCTATCGCACGACGCTGGCGCTTCCTGCGCCGGTCCTGTGTACGATGCTGCCTACGAAATGCAGCACGCTTCTTCATCAAGAGAGGCACTTCCTTGTTGCGAGTCTCCAAATGTGCGGAGAACACGCACTGGCCGTCCTCCTTGACGACAGCAACGCCGATATTCGTCCTGCCGGGGTCGATGCCAAGAATCAGGTCTTGGGTGATGTCAGGGGTGTCATAGTTCAACTGGATGGTAAACGGGGTAGAGCTAACGACTCGTGCTTTCTTCTCCTTGAGGAGATAACGCACACGTCCACCACGAGTCGTTGCCATCAAAGGCTTACCATCTTTATTGAGCACATATACCATGTCCATGTTCAATGTTATCTCCTTTCTTAGTTTTTTCCGATAAGGCACACCCCAGAGGGGCGGTAGTGTTTCCCTTGCCTCGGCGTATGCTTGGCAGAGCTGCGAGCTGGGAAAACCCGCAGGTGCATCCGTCGCCTCTACCTGAGAGAAAACTTACATACGTCGGTGTGGCTGTGACTATTAGACGTTTGTGGGGTTCCACATCAAATCTTTAATAGCCTTATAGCCCATGATTCCTTTGAGAGCAAGGTGGTTTTACCTTGACCACGCCGCTTTTCCAGCACACTTATTTTTCGAAAAGCAGGAGGAGCTTCCGCCCCTCCTGTTGTGTTGAAAAATTAGTCTCGAAGGAAGTATGCGTTTCGGTCTGCCTCCTGCGAGGAAGGCTCTTCGCCTCGCACATAGACGGGGTAAAGTCTCCATCCGTTGTCCGCATAGGCATCGGGAACGATGACGCGCTCGGCGTCGAGGACTTCCACTTCCGCTGCGTCCAAGGTCTCGCAGGGGGTGATAGAGACAACTTCATGCTTGAGCAGGTCAACGACACACTCGGAGGAGCATTCGGTGCGCCCGCCATCCCAAATAGACACATATCGCGCAGCCACAAAGTTGTCATTGGATGCTGCGAACCGGTCCATATTGCTATCAATGAACTTCTGGGCGAAGAATGCGAGGCACGCGGCGTACTGTGCGGCCTTCATGCATCCGCTCATGCTGTCATCCATCGTTCTGACGGAATAGATTTCCATACGCTCCCGCGTACCGACCTTCTGAGACGGCATCCATCGCCCATCCAAAACGATGTCAGCGTAGTACCCTTCATTGCTGCCATGAACGCAGTCAACATGGATGTCGAAGTTGGAATAGACCAACTCTTCATCCGCGGCAGTGGTACGGATGCTGGAAGCATTCCGCTCAAACTGATTCAGCAGATTGAGAACCTCATCATCAGCTCGCGCAACGCTCTTCATCATCTCCTTAGCACCGAAGACGATTTCCTTGACGGTCAGGGGCTTGTGTTCGTTCTTTTTTCTCATGTTTTTCTCCTTTCTTGGTGAACAGGACAGGGGAGAGGGCTGGAAACCAGCCCTCAACTCCATATCATATCGCACTTGTTGTCGGCACAATCCTGCAGGATGGCTTTGAAATCTCGGAACTTGGCGCAATCCGGACGGCCAATGTAGCCGTACAGAACGTTGTCGTCGTAATCTCCGATGATTTTCAGCAGCTCCTTGCAGGCACCGTAACGGATAAGGCCCTCACAGTCCGGCTGAAGCAGGAAGTCTACGACCTTGAAGCTGACCTTTTTCTCGGCGAGAAGCCGTTCGGTCTCAGCATCGAAGGCATTATAGGCCTGCCTGCGTTCCTCATCGCCCATGGAAAAAGCCTTACGGAAAATATCCTCCAGCTTTCGATAGTGGGATGCCCAAGGGTCGCCAACGAGGTCTGAGACCTTGTTGCGGAGATTGAAAAAACCTCCGCCGCCAAGGTCGATAGACCGACCGGTCTTTCGGCAGCTTATCGTGACACCCATAGCTCAGTCCTCCTTCTCAGGCGCCGTCTCCAGCGCCAGCTTCGAGGGGCGATTCTCCCAGTAGGCGGAACGCTCCGCAACAGCCATGTCGATGAGCCAGAACTCGTTCGGCTTCTCGAAATGCTCCGTAGAAAATCCCTCATTCAACATAATGTCGATAGACCACGGGCCGCTGAGACCCTGCACATTCTTCATATGCTCGGCCACCAGTGCTTCCACCTCGCCGCGATACTTCTCGAACTTCTCCTGCATCTCATCCCTCATCGCATCGAACACAATTCGGTCGGTGCGGTCATAAAGGTGGGGATAGAGGTAGTCGTAGTCCCAGTAGTTCGCAGTGAAAATGACCTCGCGGGTGTCGAAGTCGTAGAACACGCGGAACTCAGTGCGGAAGGGAAGCCCGCCGTAGATACACGGAACCATTTTGCTCATATGTAGAATCCTGTCGCGGAACACGAACTCCGTGTCGCCGTAGGGACCCCACATCTTATTCGCATACTCACTGTACTGAATGCCGATGATGGCATCGGTCAGTGCATTGGGAGTAGGAGCCGGCATACAGGTACGCGCATCGAACTTGTTGGAGTACAGGCTGTTCTTTACGAACAGCAGATGTCCCTTCAGCGGAGAGGCGTTGAGAGTGGGGATGACAACATCATCGACCCACTTCTTGATAGCAGGATAGTCCTCTGGACGCTCCATATAGAAGTGTCTGTAGAAAGTCTTCTGACCTTCCTCATCCAGCTCTTCCGGCACTTTGATAATGACGGTATCCGGCACACGAATGCCACAGTCCTTCACCAAAGGCCACCAGAAGGAGAAGGCATCCTGCTCCTCACGCTGGCTCAAAGCGCAGCTCTCGTAGCCGTTTTCGGCGTACTTATCGAGCTTCTTTGCGCCTTCCGCACTGTCCTTCTGCATAGGAATACCATGCGACGGGGCAAAGTCCTTGAACAGCTTTTCTGCCATGTTCATATTCTCCTTTCTGCCATTTTACGACAAATACATACTCACATCAACCCCGATGAGCTGACCGACTGCCAGAGCAGCATCCTTGAAAGAGTGGTACTCTTCCGATGTGTCATACTCTGTAGCAGAGGTCTCGAAAACCGTCTCGGCCAAAATCGCGTTGAAGTCGGGGCTGTTGATAATCTCCGCGTCCCAGTCGTACAGCTCGCACAGCAAGTCGCGCTCGTGCCCGTCTAAGTCGTTGTCGAGATAGACAAAACCGTGGGCGACGCGGAACAGGCCGGCGCCGTATTGGTTTACCTGTGCCAGCTCAAAGACGTTGTGACCGTGTTCCGGCGCCTCGCGGCGGAACTGGACGCAATCGGGGTCCGTACAGACCCAGTTCTTCTTACCAGCCACCATTACTCGTCACCGCCCTTCTCGACGCCGCGAACGTGATAGTCCCGCATGACCTTCACCAGTTCTTGCAGCTTCGTCTTGACGGCTTCGCGGGCCTCGTCGGGCATACCACGATAATTCTCGGTCTCCTTAACATCGCTCAGGAGAGCGTCCACGCGATTCCCGAAGGTCTCGATGGGGTTGTAGGGAATCAACAGGATGCCCTCAGCGATGGGGATGATTTCAAAGGGGGAGCCCTCCTCACACCCCATGAGCTTGCGAATCTCGCGGGGGACGACGATGCGGCCAAGGTCATCGAAGCGCCGGACGGAACCGGTGCGGGTGGCCTCCTGTGCCTGAACTTTGATGCGTTTTTCCATAGAAATTCTCCTTTCTTTTACTCAGCAGCGTCCTTGATGAAATTGGCCTTCAGCCAATCCAGCCAGCAGGAAATATCCGCACAGACATCCAGCACGTTGTCGTCTTCAGCAACCTCAGAGGCCGTACTCCAACTGCCATCAGGCTTTTTGACAAATGCCTCAATCCAGTTGTTGTTTTCGTACTCGATGTCGCCAGCCTGCACAGCCTCCATGAGTTCATCATCACTCTTGAAGGCAGTACGCAAGGTATCGGAAGCGTGGGTAGCCATAGCGCCGGAGTTTGACCTATTGGTATAGGAGAAATGCTCTCGAAGAATTTTGGCGGACTCATAAATCGTGTGATTCTCCAGCCTGAGAAGAACTTCATTGCCCTTGACCTTGCCGGCGATGCAGACATCTCCCTGTACCTCGAAGGAGACCTCATAGCCGTTGTACTGGAAACCACCGATGTAGCCTCCGTACCACGTGCAATCGAGGTGGTCATCATCAATGAAAGCATCGGGTTTGGTCAGTAGCGTGACGCCGAGGCGTTTTGCCTCAGCTTCCATCTTTTTGAACTTTTGCTCAATGACAGCTCTTTTTGCGCTCATAACTTTTCTCCCTTCAGTTTTCTTCCTTGTCCTCATCGGCCTCATGGTAGCGTTCGACAACATACTCCTTGGTGTAGTCTTCGTTCTCCGCCTCAGTCCACACACGCACGGTCATGGAGTCCTTAGCGACAAAATCAGCATCGCTGCTCTTATCCTCGTTACGCTCGTAGGTCTGACCGATGTAGGCCAAATCCTGTGTGTTGGACCCATCCTTATCCTGCACGCTTACAAACACCTCCGTGTGGAGTCCCTTTTCGCAGGGGTCAATCGCTTCCACAGAGATAGTCCCGTTGCCGACATCGGCAATAAGGCTTACCGCAGTGCGATGGTTGGATTCCACGCGGATAGGGTCGTAGATGGCAGTGCCATCTGCGATAGCCTGCTCAACCATCTGGATACCAGCCACCCAACTCAGGTAGCGGCAGCCAAACGTCTTGCCGGCATCCATGATATCCGCGATGACTTCGGAATCGCTGAACATCCCCTCCACCATGTCGTAGTTGGAGATGATGTAGTTGCGCCACTCATCGCAGAAACGATAGTTTTCCGTCTCTTTCAGCAGGTCCTTGAAGTCGTCCTTATAGTCCTTAGACACGTACTCGCGGTAGTGCTTGATTTCTTCCTTGGCTTCCACCGAGGAGAACTCATACACATCGCTTTCCCTGAATGCGCCCAGCTTCTCCTCAAGATACTCAAGGGAGATGGGCTTGAACTTATTGGGCCGGCCACATCCCACAGGTGCGTTCTTGTAGGGCTTCTCGGTGGTCCACGTTTGCCACGTGCAGTTGAAGATGGCATCGCCGAGGTCGCCGGTGATGAAGACGTGGTTCTTGTAGAACGTATACTGGACAGCATAGGCGTTTGTGTTATCTCGCTTCCAGTCCACAACGACGATGTCTCCACGGTTGTGAATGTGGGCGCGGTGCTTGGCGAACTGCGTGTCCTTGATGCGTTGCATCCGTTCCTGAACTTTCTGATAATCCATTTGTTTCTCCTTTCTCCCAGCCTGTGATAAGGGCTTACGGGAACAAAAATGTAGTAAATATATAAAAAGACAGTCGTTCCCAAGCGAGAACAACTGCCTTGAATATTTGATGTGACTTTGAATCGGAGATAAATCTCCTTATAAAAAAATCTTCGTAATTATACTACTATACTACCACATTCAAATATTTTGTCAATCGTTTCCTTCAAGCTGTTGTGCATTCATCTCGACTTTGAAAAGCCAATTATCATCGCGCTATTTTCAAAAAAAAGAAAAGCCCCCGAAGGAGCTTTTCTTAGTGTGAAAATCAGTGTTTTTCCGAGAGAAAAATCTCAGGGGAGTTGCTCGTCCGCGAAATTGGCAAACGCGCCCGCAGCCTCTTTCGGAGCAACGCCATTCACGTCGATGGAAACACCGGTTCCGGAGTGACGCGCAATAGCATGGATACGCAGGTCCTCAATGAGATTGGTCAGCGCCAAATTCAGGAGCACGTTCCAGTAGCCGTTCATGCTCATGGAAGAAAACCGGCTGAAGTCTCTGTCATGGATGATTTCAGGGATGGCTTCGACGAGGCAGTGCAGGTTCCTCAGCCGCGAAGAGACGCGGTTGAAATCCGCAACGTCCATGGCAAACAGGTCGCCCTCGTAACCGAGAGCCTTCGCCAGACCGTCAGAGACCTCGTAGTGCTTCTCCACGTGGATGAGGTTGTCCTCGTCGTCATCCTCACCGGCACTGTCCTCCATGCCTAAATCGGTGAAGAAAGCAACGATTCCCTCAGGAGTCCACGAGTGTGTCGCATCCGCCCGCAGCGCGTTGAATACCCGAACAGCCAGATTGTTGTTGCCTTCACACACGGCGAGAATTTCGTTCCATGTGTACGAGGCAAACGGCGCCACGCGGCAATCCTTGCCGGTGATGTAGCAAACCAAATCAGGGAAGGTCGCAGCATTGTAGACATTGATGTAGCCATTCAGCCACTTTCCGTCCTTTCCAAACGTCTTGCCGTCCTTTATGCTGCAGATGCCCATGACCAGCAAGAGGTGAAGCTCAAGCATAGACAAAGGAATGAGCTTTTCCTTGGTCTGATGCAGCCGTTCACGAATGTAGAGCTCCGCCAGTTCCGTGGCAGTCACATTCACGACAGAGCCCTTCTCAGCCTCGGCAAAGAAAACGTCGCTTGCCTCGGAAGTAGGCAGCACGTAGCAGCGTTCTTTTACATAGGCCCGAAAAACGTTATCGTATATTCTGATGCCCCTCTTATTTTTTACATCGCCCTCCGGGACGAATCGGCATGATATATGCCTGAAAACATCACTCTGCATAATGTCTTCGTATGCCTTTGCAGAGTCGATGAGGTCGCCATCAACTACGATACGGTGGTTGTTTTCCATCTTTTCCAGCTCCTTCTCAGAAAACCCGAATAAAGAGTTGTAGCAAAAATGATTCATTCTTTTTCTCCTTTCATTTTCAGCGGAACACGCCGACCTTCAGAGCTTCAATGGGCAGAGAAAACTCAGGCCCAGTCTCACCGTTGGAATCTGTGGCATACAGCCACGCCACCGCAACGCCGTTTTCATCGACGCCGGTGCGTACCACAGTGACGACCTCGCCATCACAGCAGCAAAGCATACCTTCGCTGTTGAATAGCTCATAGTAAGTCGGTTCGCTGCCGTCAGGGAAGGTCTCAACTTCCAGCTTATTGGGCGCTACGCTCATATTGCAGTCATTGATGACCTTCAACGAGATACCGATGCGCTCGCCGGCTTCGAGGTTGAACTCTCCGCAGGAAGTGGATTCATCGGAAAAGGAAAACAGCTTTGTTTTCCCGTCCGTCCGGAAGCTCTTCTCGGCTTCATCCACCTTCTTGCGAATGGCGTTGAACATGGCGTTGACCTGTTCCTCAGTGTAGTACCCGCTATAACGGGTAGACAGGCACTCCAGCATATCCAGACCGTCCAGAATACGTCCGACACGCTTTTCAGCGGTCCTGATGAACATATTTTGTTTGCTCATGGCGATTTCGTCGGCGGAACGAGTCGTTTTACGTCCCATAATTTTTCTCCTTTCTTCACCAGTCGTCGCCCGTGCGTTCCCGCAGGATGACGAGCTTTGTGTTCACAACCTTACAATCGCAGTAAACTTTGAGCCTTTCTCCCAGCAGGTCCTTCAGCTCCGGTGTGGCCTGCAGTAACGTCGGTTGAATACAGCCGCACTCGCTCATTGCCAGAAACGGAGCATCGGGAGGGAAGATTGGCCGCTGGATTTTGACCTTGTATACGCGGTCATCAGCCTTCTTACTCATGGACGACCTCCACTTCCGGCGCATCGAAACGACTGTCTTTATACAGTGTGATGTCGTTTTTGACCAGCCGAATCGACGTGACCAGTGAGGTGAGCTCATGCGCCCCTGCCCACTTCTTCTCGAAATCCATCAGCGTATAATCGCCATTTACATTCGAGAAGGGAATGGACAGAATTTCACTTCCCGCATCGTAAGAAACGGCGGTTACGGTGGCAGCCAGAGCGTCCCAATCCTCACGCAGCATACGCTGGACGTTCTCGCAGACGGAGTTGAAGAAGTTTGTACCGCAAGAGCCACGGGTTGTGAAATCGAAATACAGATAGCTTACAAAGCCATCCATCGTATTCAGCCGCACTTCTGTCGTGAATCGCTGCTCGGCATTGCCGGCCCCGATGACAGGAGTCTCACAGCGAGGCAGCCAGCATCGTGCCTCAGGGTTTTTGTAGATGATATAGAAGCACTCAATATCACCATACGACCCGTCAGGCAGGGAAGACACACATCTCTTCGTCGCCAGATATTTCGCACACGGTGCAAACAGCAACGCATGGAAAATCTGTTTTTCCTCAGAAACACCCTTGTCGCACTGCAGCGCTGAAACCAGCTCGCCGGTCTCGACGATGCGGTAGCCCGCCATGAGTCCCGTAGTGGGCAGGCAGTCCATCACATACTCGCGGTCGTCGATGCGAAAACTATGCAGTGCAAACGACGGAGTTCCCGGCGCAGCCTCATGGATGCGAGGGTCGAGAAACTCCGCGATTTCACGATGCAAAATAGGCATCTCGATTGTCCTTATCATAGATTTGCTCCTTTCATCCCCTGCGTCCCCTCAAAAAGAGAGGACGCAGGGGCTTGTGTTATTCGAAAATTATGCTTCACGCACGGGCGGCCACACATAGTTGAACGGAAACATCCCGCGATACTTGTGCGAAACCGCCCGCTTTGCGGCCTCAGCGCTCTTGTAGCCATAGCCCTGCGCGTCATCGTAAATGATGCCGATGTTCTCGGCATCCACTACGATATAGCGGAACAATGCCGCCCCATCGTAACGATGCGGATACAGTCTCGCAGAGACGACACAGGGTTTCGGGCCTACCACCGCGATGGGCAGCAACGTGACAGTGCCGTAAATGGCGTTCTTGAGATACCGCTTTTCAGGGAATCTCAGAAGGCTCATGCTTCATCACCGCCACTGACCGCCTCGTAGCAGAGACGCGCCTGCAGGATGTTCAGCACTTCCTCGACGGCGTTCTGCCAAGTGGAATTCACGTCATTGTTGCAGTCGGCATCGTGCTCAAACTGAGCAACGATATCGTTCAGCACATAGTTCGGAGACTCCTCATCGACCAGAGATATCGGCTCAGTGTCACCGAACTTTTCCTTGAAGCTCTCCAGCTTCTCGGCGTCGTCCTCATTATCAGGGTCGAAGTCGCTGACGTCGAAGCCCAGATACGTGCAGAGCTGGCCTTCCGCATCCATCAGCCGGTAGTATCGCTCCTGTTCACGATATGCGGTCTCCAGCTCGCTGCAGGACAACTCGATTTCGACGGTGATGGTGTTTTTGGTGTCGGGAATCTGAATGTTACGGGTAATAGTCATTTTTTTCTCCTTTCTTTTTTCAGAGCTGCCGGTTACACCAGCAGCGACAAACCAATGCGAACGGTCTTCAGTGGAAACTGCTCCGTGTCGAGACGGAAAGAGGTTCCACAATCGAAGCAACACACCTCCGGACCGTACACATTGTCGTGTTTCGGACCGAACTTCACGCTCCCGCAAATGGGACAGGCCGCGCAGAGAAGTGTAGGGCTCTTCACCTGCACGTCCATCTTGCTCGCGCCTGATGTGGCATCCGTCCACCCCGCTAAATAAGCGGGGGAGACACCCAGAACGGCAGCAAAACGCTCCAGAGTGTTGAGAGGGATATTTTCCACTCTGCCCGCCTCGTACTTGTAGACGGTTTGAGAGGTGACATCGCAGCTCTTAGCCAGCTCTACCTGCGAAATACCAAGTGCTTTGCGAGCGTTTCGGATTCTGTTGCTCACAACGTTGCCCATCATGCTGAAACACCTCCGTCCAATGGCTGCCAACAGACGTCCATTTTGAAGAAGGATATGAACGGTTTTTCCAGACCGTTTGCTTCAGCAAAAGACCTTGCTTTTTCCTCGGTTTTGAATGCAATGAAGCTCTGAAGACCCCCATTGAAGTAGATGCAGCAGGCCCCGATTGGAGGAGAAGCAAAAAGGTCAATGCCGAGCGTCTCATCCTGCTGATAAAGCAAGGAAACATAGGTCTCAAACACACCTTTTACCGGCCTCAAGGCATCGAGGTCATCCATATTGGAGCCATTGGCTTCAATGAGTTCAGTAATCTTCGCAATATCTGTTTTCTTGAATACCTCGCGAATACGAGGGTCAAGGCAAAAACAAGTAACACGAAGAATTTCGCTCTCCAGATTCTGAGTCAGTTCTTCAAGCGGGGTAGACTGATTGCGAGCGAGGTAAGCCTCTCTTTCCGCGTGCTCCAGCCATATGCCAATGCCCTTAATGTTCGCCTCCGCAGCGGAAGCGAGTTTTTTGAAAGGTATTTTGACAGTCTTGGTTACAACAAGAAAGCAAAAGGCAAGATAGTAGCCGACCTCACTCAGCGTTTCGATGACCGCCTTAAAGTTTTTTGTCATGTCTTTCCTCCTTTCTGAGAAAGAACGTGGAGGCTCAGACGCGGTCGTGTACGCAATCGCCATTCCCATCCATCACTGCTTCGTGCTGGAGGAAGGTGTCGTGGTACAGAGCCTTGCCGAACGCCTTGCAGACGGGGCATTCCCAGCTCACCTCCGTACCATCGTTGTAGTCGATGTCACGGTCGCCCTGATATTCGACCTCAGCGCCGCATACAGGGCAAACATCCTCCTCATCGCCGTTAGGGTGAAGGAACGGGATGCGCTGACCCATCGGGTCCTCGAACGGCTTTACGATGCGCTGAACAAAGGCGAGCAGCACGTCAATATCAGCCTTTGCCATCAGGAGCATGACCTCTGCGGCGGATTCTTTCACATCCGGTGGGAATACCCCCGTAATGGTCTCCACCAGTGCAGCAGGATGCTCCATGGCGCGAGTCAACTTACGACCCGTCGTGAGAAGCTGGTACAGAGCCAAGACGCACACCGTGTGTCCATACTCGCTGTATGCCTTGTCCAGAACCTCATATGGCGTGGACTCAGCAACACTGTGATGAGCAAACAAATGCGTGAGTTCTGCATCGTACTTTTTGTTTTCCATGATTTCTCCTTTCTCCCAGCCTGTGATAAGGACTTACGGGAACAAAAATGTAGTAAATATATAAAAAGACAGTTGTTCTCAAAAGAGAGCAACTGTCTTGAATATGATGATGTGACTGAAAGCGGAGATAAATCTCCTTATAAAAATATCTTCGTAATTATACTACTATACTACCACGTTTCAGCATTTTGTCAATAATTCTGTGGGTAAAAAGAGAGGGCTACCATAAAGGTAGCCCTCTCTTTCAAAGGGGGGTTAGAAAAGGTCTCCATGAGAGCCCGTTCGGATTAAACGAAGAATTAAAGTGTCCTTGAGAACAGTGTAAACCAAAAGCCAATCCGGTTCGATGTGACACTCCCGCATTCCTGTATACGACTTTGAATGCGTGAGCGCGTGGTCTCTGCACTCCGTTGGCAATGGTTCCTCCCGACAGAGCTTTCCGATGATGTCTTCCAGCTTTTTGGAATCGCAACCGCGTTTCATGGCGCGTTTGTAGTCTTTCTTAAACTGACCTGTGAACTCTGGTTTAAGCATTGAGTGCCTCCATCAGTTCGTCCACGCTGTCAAACGGGCCAAAGATGTCTTCTCCGCGTTCAGCCGTGGCCATTGCTGTGAGTGTTGTCTCGTTCGGAATTTCAACTGTAACATCAAACGGAATTCCTCCGCTGCGAACAAAGGCGTTTGCAAAAATGTTAAAAGCTGTCGAAAGGGACATACCGAGCTGATTGCAGATGGAAGTCATTTGGGTCTTTACATCACTGTCCATTCTAAAATTCACGTTAGAATACATCTCCCTTCACCTCCTTGCAGCAAATTATATCACATATTGTATGCGCTGTAAAGAGAAATCATTACAACTCAAGTACCGAAACTTGCTTTTTCAAGGTGGGAATCCTTACAAGCAGACAGCTTTCCCTGAGACCCGCATGGCACGCAGGGTGCAAAGGTCCATATCGGGATAGACGTCCATCACCGTTTTCCGCAACTCATCGAGGGTCTTAAAGTCTCTGTCAATGAGCAGAACAGGACCGCTGGTATCGTACCAGTTATCCTCGTTTTCCTCGGAATAGATATCTTCATCTTCGTCGATGGTGCCGCAGTAAATCTGAGCGTCTCTGACGTAGGGGCCGTCCGTGAAGACCATATACCGTCCGGCCTCAGAAGCCTTGTCCGCGACGCTGGCCGTGCAGCCCGCATCGCATTTGCTACAGAAATCGTCGCAGCCATCCTCGTGGATACGTGGCGCGGCGCCGGTAATGAACGGAGCGCGGCAAATACCGGAAGCATCTGCAAGGGCGCACAACTCAGAGTCGCACTCGCAGCACAGCTCGTTCCGATAGGTCAGAGTAGCGATGGTAGCGGTGTTGTCCTCGCCACGACCATAAAGCAGCGCAGCGATGCCTTTGGAATAGCGTTCGTCGAACCAGTGCCAGATGTCCTCGCGAGGAGTTCCGGCGGGGAAGTGGAGGAATGCCCCCTCCATCTTTTCGGTGTCCGGATTCATCGGGACATCGGCGAACTCATCCCACAGCTTTTCCAGCTCGACGTCTCTCTGCTTCAAGCTCATAAACTTCACCGCCTCCACTTGTCCCTCCAGAGCGGCGATACGCTTATTCAGCTTATCGTACTTCACGGCATGAGCACAGGTGACATCAGGAATGTCCCTGTTGTAGCAGACATCGGAGCAAAAACCGAATGCGGGGCAAGCCCTACAACGCTTCTTGTTTGTCTTTTTCTTGAAATCCATGATTATTTTCTCCTTTCTTTCTTTCAGCGAATCATCTTGAACATCTCATCGGAAGAGATATCAAGAAGCTCGGCACCGACGGACAAAAGCAAATTTCTGGAATCCTCGTCTTCGGTTTGGAGGTAAGCAGACTGCACTGCGTTGGCGATGTCCTCAGGAAAAACCACTGTGTTCACCGAAGACACCTCCTTACGCTTGCCGGCTTACGATGCTCTGCTCTTCCGCAGTGAGAAGTACATCATCGTCGCTCTCACAATGGCCGGCGTTCCAGCTCACACTGGTTGCCTTGGCGTGCAGAACATTCTCGATGAGTGTAACCGCATTGTCTGCGAAGCTCTCCAAATCCGCATTGGAGAAAGCGAACGGCACCAACCTCTGAATGATGACGTCGAAGGAGCCATCATCGTAAGTGTGCGTGCCGGCACCGCTGCCGAAGTTCGCTTTCAGCTCCTTTCTTACCTCAAGCATATCGGAGGGACGGGAGAACGCGACTCTCAGCCAAAAACGCATCTTGTCCGTTCCAGAAGCTGCATCGTGATAGACATGGCAGCGGCACATATCGCCGCAGATGTCGCGGACACGAGTGCTGGTTTCGGGTGAGGGGGAAGCCTCAGGAGCGGAGTTGGAATCCTTCAGTTCAACAAAGGTCCCGTTTTCCAGATGCTCGCTCGCCCACTCGCCGATACTGCCAATTTCATCAGAAGGGACCTCAACGATATAGGCCGGTCCGACATCGGGATAGACCTTAATGCGGGCAACTACCACATTGCGTCCACCAACAGTGGTTTTCTTGAACTTCGGCTTGCCATCGGGCGTGCCGAACTGTTCCTCGAACATGGAAATATAGTTGCTGATGTGTTGGAACTGATAGCCGATTTCGGGGGTGTAGTTTGCGGTGAAGCAGTAGAGCGCGTGACCGATACCCTCGCGGGAAATCCACCACGAAATCTTCTTGTTTGCCCCGTTACGCACCGGCGTGAAGTTGTAGAGCCCATACACAAAGGGGATACCGACACGAACGGCGCCACTCTGCACCTGCCTATTGGACGAAAGTTCATCCCACGCACCGCTTGCGTTTACGAAGCGCCCCACAAGGACGTCCGCACTGCACACGGCAACAGAATCAGCTTCGCAGGGCTCAACACCAACCAGCTTCGCATAGTTTACCTTGCGAAGCCCTACAGTAGCCGGCACAAATGCACCGTCGCGGTTGGTGGCCGCCATCATAACAGCAAAACCACACTCGGTAATTTCACCGGTGACGGCAACCTTATCGTGGACAGTCTCCATGTTCTCGCCAGCGTACTCGAAAACAACATTAGTTTTCATGTTTTCTCCTTTCTCCCAGCCTGTGATAAGGACTTATGGGAACAAAAAATGTAGTAAATATATAAAAAGACAGTCGTTCCCAAGCGAGAACAACTGCCTTGAATATTTGATGTGACTTTGAATCGGAGATAAATCTCCTTATAAAAAAATCTTCGTAATTATACTACTATACTACCACGTTTCGGCATTTTGTCAATAATTTTGAACGAAAAGAAAAAGCTCCCTTCGGGGAGCTTTTTCACACATCTGTTAAAAGATTGCAGCGACCAAATCACGAGCAGAAGCTAAAATATCTTCCGGAACATGGTCAACAACTTTGTGCGGCCTTGCGTCGATGAAGTTGAGCAAAATAATGTTGCCTTGTCTTACCAGACTTCTCGCCCCTGTGGGGAGCCCCAGTCGATTTCGGTCGGCTTATAGCCTCCATCATACCCTTCAAAGAACTCATCAATCGTTTTAAGTTTATTTGCCTTTTTGATAATGAGCTTATCACCATCGGCTAAAACTTCAAGGGCTTCGTCTTCACTCCATCCCATTGTTTCCAAAACGTATTTTGGAAGCCTTATACCTTGGCTATTGCCCCACTTTTTTAGGGTAGTTTTCATACGGCTCGCAAACCTCCTCATCATGGATATACCAAGTATATCCATGATAGAAGAGGTTGTCAAGGCGTCCTGAGTGATGGGTGCGATTCTCTTTACTTCCCGCACCTTCCCATCAACAAGCTGTTCCGCGCAGCTCCTTCACGGTTTCCTTAATGGATTCCTGTGCCAGCACGTCGGTGCGAGCGATGGCGTTGATGTAGTCGATGACCACGTCGCCCTTCTTGGTGAGAAAGACGCGGGCAATGACCTCGCCCTCGGCATCGTCATCGGACGTACGCCAAGCATCAACAGACACGGCAGCAACCACATCACCGCAACCAACGGGAGAGTCTTCACGGAAATCGTGACGGATTTCCGTCCAATAACTCTCCTTTTCGGTGCTGTTCGCTGTCTCATCCTTGACTTCGACCTCATAAGTACCTGCATTCTTTTTCATAGTTTTTCTCCTTTCATTTTTTGAAATTTTTTACTCAGGGATATCATCAATATGCAGCACAACACCAACGCTGGCCACATAGCCCTCATCGTCGAGAATGTCGAACTTGCGATGGGGAAGGTTGCAGATAACAGACCACGGGCAGACAGAGTCCGCAGAGGAATCATCGCACCAGCGAAACTCGATGTCTGGCTCGCCTGCGGTTGTCTCATAGAAGCCCTGAGCCTTACTCACAGTCAACTTGACACCATCGTAAGCGCCGATTTCCTGCGTCATGGCGCCCTCAACTTCCACAAGGTCGTCCGATGCAGCATAGACAACGACGAGACCCTTAACGACTTTCAGGGCTGCCGGAAAAACACTCCGCTCGTTCCGGTTGTTCAGCTCGACTGCCCAGCGTTCCAGAAACTCAGCATGGGTGTCGTCTTTGACCTCCTTGGCCTGAGACGCAGCCTCTTTTTCCATCAGCCCTTTCAGCTTCGGGCAGTGGGCAGCAGGAACAGCGGTACAGAACCCACCTACGGCTGTGCAGTTGAAGTTATCCCTGTGGATGTGCTCACAGTTGACGCAGTTCGGACGATAGGTAGACTTGAGCACATCCAGCTCATGCCGAAGCGCATAGATGGTCGCATCCGTCTCTCGCATTTTATCGCTGAGAGCTCCGACCAGTTCAGGTACAGAGGCGTCTGGGGAGGGTCCGAACCTCTCGCCCAGAATGCGGCGGAGGGTCTCGTTCTCCTGCCTGAGCGTCAGCAGCTCGTCAGGGTCAAGGAAAGTGTCCTCGAAAGCCGCCAGCCGGTCTTTCAGCCGGTTGCGGCAATAGAGGGTAGAACACATCTCCTTTGCCCCGTTGGATTCGCTCGTGCGCTCAGATTTGCACCGATTGCAGTCTACGCAAGCCTGCCCATCAGGAAGGCGGATGGTGAGTCGCTCCATAATCAAGCTCCTTTCTCGCCATTATCATTGTCCACGATAAACGCCGTCATAAACTCGATATTGAGGTCTGTGAACGGCGGCATCTTATTGAGCGTTTCGGACATTGCACGCTCACCGCGCAACATCTCCAGAAACTCCTTTACGGGAATGACCTCCGTATGGCGCTCCTTTTTGGGATACATGACAGAGGTGGACACGGCCACAACGCCCTCGCTGCGGCAGTAGGACACATAGCAGCGGCGGTCGAAGTCTTCAAATTCCTGCGCCAGCATGACGCGGAACGCGACAGGCTTGCCGTCCTCGGTCAGTCGAGTCCTATCAGAGAATATACGCTGATAGGCTTCCAGCCGCGTGTCGAACTTCTCAGGGCGATAGGTGCAGCCACGCATAGACTCCATGCGCTCGACAAACTGGTCGTGATGATACGGCCAAGAACCTTCGCCCTTCGCAGCCAGCTTAAAGTGCGTTTGGTCGATGAACCGGCAGGTGTAGACCTTGGGTTCAGCACGGTGGCCGTCGGAAACCAAAAGTTTTCCGCCGTTGGGAAGTGTGAATACGGGATTAGAGTGCCGGTCTCGGAAAACAATAGTCTTGTCGTAGCCCACGACCAGACTGTTTGGCACAATGTAGTATCTCCCAACAGGTCTGTCAGCTTTGAACGTCATAGTGTTTTACTCCTTTCTTCTTTTAGGGGGGCAGGAAGCCCCGCCCCCCTCAGTTTCTCAGTAGCAGATGCACTCGTAGTAGCAGATGCACTCGTTCATCACGTCTGCCACGAGCTTGATGTCCTCAGAGGTGACGTTCTCCGTCACGGGGATGGCAACGTACAGCTCCCACTGGCAAAACGGGGTATCCGTATCCTTGGGGAACAGTACGTCTGCGTGCAGTTCCTTCAGCTTCTCATCCGCGTTCAGCTTCTCGGCCAGCTTGTGGCCAGACTCCATCAGCGCCTTGCGGATGCCGACATCCCGTTTTCCGGCCTTATTGGACATCTCCTCACCGGCCTCTGCGATGACCAGCAAACACGGCTGACCGTTCACAGTGGCGATGTAGGTGGGGAAGTTCAGGCTGTCGGTCCAGCAGGTGAAATAGGCCCAGCGCAGCAGGGGAGGCACCTTCGTGTACCAGTCCATGTCTTCCACAGGAGGCTGATACTCTCCCTTCAGGAATGCTTCGTACTTTTCCTTATCGTACTCGGCGAGCTTGGTATCGAAGCCAGAGGAGTACAGTCCGGGCACGCCACGATAATCGGGAACGTTGATGCTGCACAGGGAAGCGGTGTCGTACCGCCCATCCCAGTCCTTAGGGGGTTTCTTGTCGGGGGTGTTAAACTCCCACACGAATACCTCCCCGCAGCCGTTGCAGAAAAACTGAGTTTCGTTGATGCTGATGATTTTGAACATATCTTTTTCTCCTTTCAATTTTTACCCTTATAAATCAATGAACGGTCCTTCGACCCGACATTGGCTCCATCTGAGGTTGCGCGGCTCGTTGTGACGCATGGCATCGAGGTAGCTTTGCGCCTGTGCCCTATCGTTGAACACGAGGGGATGCACCCCATCATGGTTCAGCTTTGACCAATAGTAGGCATAGCCGGATACTTTGGGGGCAGCACAAAGCGTATAGCCATCGCTATCGCGGATAACAAACTTCCATGTTAGCACTCGTCCCATGCCCATAGCAGCCTCTCAATCCGCCGCAGACTCGCCGTAGACCATCACATCGTGGTCGGCGTAGATAGCCTGCAGCTCGTCCTTGGTGATACTCAGGCTGCTGAACAGCCAGTCGTCGGCATCCTTCCAGTCAGAGAACTTGGGGCTGATTTCCTTCCGGAACAGCTCCAGCGTTTCGAACAGGAGGGACTTGGCGCGAAGGGAGAGGTCTTCCTCAGGGTCAGGTGCGGGCATCTTGATGTCGTTTACCTCGTTGAGTTCAACGTCTTCCAAGGAAGTCTCGTAATCCTTCCAGAGATGGGCATTGTCCTCGAACCGCTTGACGATTTCGGCGATGGCGATGTCGGTCGTCGGCTTATGCGTGGTCTCCTCAAAGTAGCAAAACTCAAAGAAGGGATGGTCGGCCTCCGTCTCACTGCCGAAACGCTCGTCGTTCAGACCGAGAGGGCCGGGGATGAAGTATTCGCCGTCATCGAGACTGGCGATAATACGCATCTTTTCCTCCTCCGACATCTGGCCGGCGAAAACGACCTCATGCCGGACCTTGTAGTTGTCCGCGTCACGATAGAGGTATGCGAGACGTGTGTTGGTGATACTCATTGTTTTCTCCTTTCTCCCTGCCTGTGATAAGGTCTTACGGGAACAAAAATGTAGTAAATATATAAAAAGACAGTCGCTCCCAAAGGGAAGCAACTGTCTTGAATATGATGATGTGACTAAAAACGGAGACAAATCTCCTTATAAAAATATCTTCGTAATTATACTATCATACTACCATATTTCCTCATAATGTCAACTGCTTCTGCACGAAAGAAACGCTCCCCAGTTGGGGAGCGTTTTAGAAAGAATTTATCTCCTTTTAAGATTCATCAAAACTCTTTTGCGTCGAGCAGCGTGTCGATGTCGAAATCCTTGACAATGTACTTGTCAGGATTTGCAACGACCTCTTCGTACTCCTCACGGCTCTGGAAACTGTCAATAGTTTCCTTTTCCGCCTCGCTCAGTGCATCATACGGCTTGGTTCCGTAATCTGCAGGCAGCCAGCCGCGATTCATTCCGACGAAGATGTTGAGCCGGTCGATGAGACGCTTGGCAGAGCTCTTGAACTTCAACTTCATTGTTCCGTTCTTATAGAAGGAACCAGTGAAGAATGTGAAGGTAATGCTTTTGCCAAGGCTCTTTCCGCAAATGGCGTTGTCCGTTACGGCACTCATCGGGTCGATAGCCTTGGATGCTTCTTTTCCTCCGTTGAGCAGGTAAAGAGCGCACTCGATGTCATGCACTATGTGTGCGGCCTTTTCCTTATTGAAGTCGTCTCTATAGCAGTCGAAGACGTAGGAATACATAGAGAGCTTCGGGAACGCCAAACGGAACCCAGAGGTCTGTTTCTTATCGAAAGAGCAATATTTCTGGGTGTTCTCACTTGATAGCGTGTCCGCATCGTAATCGTACACATCATACCGTTGCCTACTTCCCATGCTCCCCAGCCTATCGAACAGGTTCAGCAGGGAAGTGGTGCAACCTCTACGCAGCTCCCGCCGAATATCCTCCATTGCAGTCCTCACAGTGTAGTCGTTGAGGTCGTAATCCGTCAATTCAGCACGACGACGCTTGTAGTCTTCTTCCATGTTGGCAGGCATCAGACCGATGTTCGCGGCTTTGTGGATAAAAGTGTCCCAGTACCTTGAGCGAACGCCTTCCAAGCACGCCATTCGAAGTTCAACGCCGGAATCCCTCCAAGGATGGTCGTCCACGGCCAGTTTGACATAGGGCTTGTCGTAACACTCAGAGCCTCTCATTATAAAGGGCTTGACCTCTTCGTAGGAGCCAATGAAGGAGTTGCAAATACGAGCCTTGAGCTCAAACTCCTCAATGATGTCCTGCGGAAACTTCTTCCGCCAGTCGGGTAGGAACGGCTTGACCGTCTCATAGTCCTTCAGGTCGCAGATGCTCTCGCTCAGAATATCCGCCTCGTTCCGACTGTCTCTGCGCGTAGGCTTAATGTTGGCGTAAATGATAGCCCACTCAGGAGCCGTCCGCTTCGCCCTATCGCGCTTAAACGCCTTCTCCACGAGAAAGACAGAAGAGTCCGTCTTTTTCAGTATGAAGGACAGGCTCGCATCTACAGCCAGTGTAGAGTAGGGAACAATGGCAAGAAGCTGACCGCCGTATTTCTGCAGCATGGTTACAGCCTTACCAACCCAGCGGGCAGCGAAAGAGGGGGAGACAGACGATGTGTGGGCGAACATGATGAGGGGATAGGGTTTCAGTGTGTTGAACTTTGCAAAGTCGTCGTAAACGACACGGATGCCTTCTTCCTTCAACGTTTCCGCCACACAAATATCTTCTACCACGGTATCCAAATACTTTTCACCGTAATATGCGGTTTCGTGCTGCCAGACCTTGTTCTTGTTTCTGTACCAGCCGGCAAAGCGACGGAAGCACTCGTGAAGCTGCAGCTCACTCATGTCCCCGCAAATGGGGTTCAGAATGTCGCCATCGCGCACGGCAGACCAGTCCACCATGCGGAGTGCCTTACCGCAGACGTAAGAGGTGAGCGTTTCAGGTGCGGTGGCGTACCGCTGCCTGACCTTGGGCGCGGACTTCTCGTAAGTGCCCACGCCGTCGCGTTCGAACCAAGCTCTGAACTTCTCCTTCGCCCCTGCGATGGTAGAAGATTGGCTGCCATAGATGTACTCGCCGCGAGCCCAATAATCAGTGCCGCAATGGGCGAACCGATATGCCATATAGTTCTTGGTGTCATCGCGGAAGTTATCTTTGTTCTCAAGGATGTACCCCACATTCATACCCTTGTAGTAGATGTCCGTTACGGTATCTTTGTATCCGGAATTCTTTCCGGGGGCTAAAAAGGACAGATGAATTCTACTCATTATTTTCTCCTTTCTCCCAGCCTTTAAGGTCTTATGGGAACAAAATGGTGACATTGAAAGTTACCTTTAATGCCGTTTTCGGTCTTCCACAATCGCAGAAAGTGTCTCTTCAAGCGGTAGCCGAATCACTTTCCCTGACAGCGGTCCGTCTTCGTCCACGCAGCGAACCACAATAGGATAGGTGCGTGCGTTGGGCTGGATGCCGATGATAATATAATCATGGTCAACCACAGAAAAAAATTCCCGGTACGCAATGTCGATACCTCTCCATGTAAGCCAGTGTTGGATGTGTGACTTATTTCTGTAAAAAGCAGCCTCCTCGTCTCGTTCCTTTTCCAGAGCCAGCGCATCCTTGTCTTCATACTCTTGCTCATAGAGGATTTCGGACATCTTCTCACGGAGAATACGAACTTCCTTGTGGTCAGACCCATTTCCGATGCGCCGCCCGACGACATATTTCTCCGGGCGGTATTTATCGGCGGCGGCAAGTTCGTATTCGTACCGTCCCATTTTGAACACGATACCGAAATCACTCGGCTTCAACTTGTGCTTAGTTGGAACATTCTGCTGTAGGTCAGCGAGGCAAGCACAGAAGGCATCCCACTCGAATTTCTCGGTGGGAATACTTTCGTCATCGTAGTGGGATGTACGGTAAAACCGACACTCGAACTCATCTGCCAGCCCCACAGTCTTGCCAGCAAATCCACTCGCTTGGGGGAGTTGCCTTTCAGTAACACGGGCCGTGTCTCTCGGCAAAACGACAGACCTCGTACCAAACTGTGATGCAACGTGCTGAATACATGGGAGCACATCACGGAGAATAAGCTCGCGGCACACCTGTGAGCAGTAGGATTTACCCACTACAACACGGATTAAAACGACAACAGCGTTGCTGCCGACCTTCTTAATGCGGGCACTGTCTTGACGCTTAACATTGAAGCGGCCTGTGCCAAAGGGGTCTTTACAACAGTATTCCTTGTCCTTCAGCGCGTCCTCCACGGAGTCCAGCAGCATATCACGAATCTGTTTGTCCATACCTTTTTCAAAAGGGATGGTCAGGTTGTCGTCGCTCCAGTTTCCGGACTTGGTGATGAGGGTTTGTTTATCCATGTTTTTTCTCCTTTCTTCTTTTGTTCGGGTTCAGTCGGCGATGAACGCTGCTCTGTCCAAACCGCACAGGGCAGGGAAGGGGGGAGAGGCAAAGCCTCCCCCAATGCTTGAGACTTCAGCCCGCTTCCCGCGCCTGAGCAACGTAGTCCAGAAGCTCCCAGCCGAAGGGAAAGACGTGCCCACAATCGGGGCTTCCATCTTCAATACAAACAGCAGAAAACTTCCGCGTTCGTCCGTTGGGATAAATGGCCGTAAGCATAAAGCTCTTTCCGCTGACATCGAAAATCTCTTTGTATGAGAGGGTTTTAATACCTGCAGTGGCCAGTTCATTGTCAACGAGAGGTACATTCTTGAGGAATGCCTCCTCTTCATCTTTCGCTGTTTCCACGGCGATGGTTTCTTCGTCCTTTCCTTCCTGTTCAAAGAGGGCCTTTTCTACATCCACCCGAAACAGGCTTTCCTCCTCGCCGGCTTTTTCGCCGGTCTCGCGTCTCACCAAAACGCGGGTGAATGGAGTTTCAGCGTCTACACCAATTATGCGGACTGTTGCGTCGCTTCCCGTGCCCAGTGGGTACTGGAACGCCTTACCGAAATCCTCTGCGAGAAGGTCTCGCTTTGGCTTCTCGCCCTGCTTGCGGACGGCGGCACAAAGTTCATCCTGCCGCTGCAAACTCACACAACGGCAGTACGAATCCCAGATGATTTTATCGTTGGGAACCATACTGCTGTTCGCATAGACCGAGTGGAAGAACCTCACAGAGAACCAGTATGGTTGAGGTTCACTTTGGTTTCCGCTTTGAGCCGAGATGCCAAAGATGCTTCCGTCTGACGTACGAATACTGTTCGGCTTCACTGTGTAGCGAGCAGACCAGCGAGACGCAACACTCGATACGACCGGTTCAAATTCGGACATGATATAGTCTCGAAAAAGACCGCTCAGGCGCAGGTTTTGCCCTCGTTTCTCGTTCAGCAGCAGGCCCACCACAAACTCTGTAAAGTACGGACTTGCGACTTCGTTAGGAACCAGCTTGCAAAAACGTGAAGGAGGTGTACCACAGCGCCTTACGCCGAAAGGGTCTCCATCACAAAAATAGTCGTCAGAGAACTTCTTTGTAATGGAATCAATGAGGTCGTCGTGCAAATTTTCTGCTACGGAATCGTGGGCACAGTAAGTGTCGTTTTTCAGAAAAGGACTCTGCATTGCTGTATCCAGCTTTTGACTGAATGCGCTCATATAACAAAATCGTCTCCTTTCCCCCTGCCTCAGATAAGGACTTATGGGAATAAAAATGTAGTATATATAAAAAGACAGTCGCTCCCCCAAAAAAGGAAACAACTGTCTTGAACATGATGATGTGACTTTGAAGCGGAGATAAATCTCCTTATAGAAATATCTTCGTAATTATACCACTATACTACCACATTCGTGTATTTTGTCAATGGCTTTGAAGAAAAGAAGAAAAGCGCCCCAGAGGGACGCTTTTCAGATGGTTGTATAGATTCTTATTTCGTTGGTGTTCAAGTGATTTGCCCGCAACGGTCGGCGATAACTCGTTTAATTACCTCTTGATACGTGAGCTTGAGCTTTTCACCGACAGCTTTTTCTTCTTCGTCCTCAACGCAAGTAGCGGTGAAGATGTAAGATTGACTTTGCGCGTCCGGTGTAATTGCAGTTAATGCATAGGTGCGCTTGGCGTACTGGAACATTTCACGATACATAAGGGACACTCCATCACGAGCGAGGGCGGCTTTGATACAATCCCTGCCTTCGTAAAAGTCTACCTCTTCCTCCTTTGCCGCCTTCAGTTTTCGTGCGGGGATATCGGCGTCATCATCAAAAAGAGGTCGCCGAAGATTTGCCAACGGAACAACTATGATGCCTTCGTCTCCCGTACTTCCCGCAGGCTGCAGTCGCACGTCCAAATAACTGAACTCGTCCGCAAAGCCAACAATACGATACATGGCATCCTCATAGAGAAACTCACGCTCATAATCGGTTGCTTTTAGCGGATAGAAAGGCATATGAGGAGGGCCGCTGGTGCGTCCTTTTTCATCTTCAATATCCTCTTGCAATCGCAGGCATCGGGCATCCCAGACGATTTTCTCATCAGGCACGTTGGGGTTGTTGTGGTACGGCGTCCGGATGAACTCGATACCGAACACCGCAAACCTGAATCTCCGTCCAGCACCATTGCGCTTTGTTCCGAATGACGGCTTTTGCACGAAAATCCGCGCCTTATACGTGTCCGCCACATACCACAGAGCCGCCTTAATATCATCACGCATCTCAGCAACACATGACTCAACGTACTTTGGATTGTCTGCGTCTACGATGAGGTTGAGTGTGACTTCTGTGATATTAGCTTTTTCGTATGAAACTTTGCACGGACGGGGAAGGTCGGGGTCATTTCCGTAGCGTTCTTTTCCGAAGGGGTCTTTACAGCAATAGGCCTGTCCCTTCACATTGAACTCAACAACCTGCTTGATAAACTCGCAAAGTCCGTCTTTGCTGCTGATTGTACCCGCACCAACGGTGGTATCGAGAGTGTGCAGGTTCATGTTGTTTCTCCTTTCTTCAGAGTTTTCCTCCATCGCGTTCGGCGCGAATTGCTTCAATGACGTCCCCGAACGAGAAGAACAGAACATCATCAAAGGTTTCGCCGGATTCATCCACACAGACAGCACCGAAGATGTCTTTGGCCTTGGTAGGTATGATGCCGACCAGTGCGTAGGTCAAGCCATCAAGCTCAAACATCTCACGATACATCACGTCCACGCCAACACGGTCCAGTAGAGCTTGGATGTGCTTCTTATTTTCATAAAAAGCAGTTTCCGCATCCCTTGAAACACTGACATTCTGCATTTCTGCAAGGTACAGGGCGTGTTCAACGAGGGACAAAGCTACCTCCATGGTATCGCCTTTATCTTGACCGTCTACACCTTGCACGAGTACCTCGTCAATGCTGTTTTCACCCATTCCGATGATACGATACAGGGAGCCTCCAAGACGGAACACTCGCCCGAAATCGGAATTTTGAATGGTGTAATCAGTTTTCTGGCCGGCAGCAAATCGCGTATCCCGAATCTTACCGCAGCGTTTACACCAAATATCTCTGTTGGCATCCCAGATGATTTTCTCATCAGGAATGCCGGTATCCTTGGCGTAGGGCGTTGATATGATGTAGACGTATAATGCGGCTGATTGGAATAAGGCGCCTGAACGAGTACCCATTGCCGCAGAGCAAAACGGCTGCTTCTTGATGATAGCTCGTGCCGAGTGCTTGTTTGCAATAGGTTTTATTGCAGCACTTACGTCCCTCAGAATGGCCTCAGCCACGTCACGAGGCAGCGGGTTTATTCCGTAGCCGCCATCCAACGCAATGTTGATGACCAACTTTAAGATGTTGTACTCCTTACCGAAGACATAACACATATTCCCAGCATCAGCGCCGTAGCGTTTCTTACCGAACGGGTCTCGTCCGCAATAGGTCTCGTTCCGAAGGGCATATTCAAGCCGGCTTCTGATGTCCGTCTCCAGCAAATCGGTGTCAATTTGCTCGGCACCGTATGCGGTATCCAAAGCATCTAAATCCATGGTATTCTCCTTTCTTTTGTCTTCGGGCAGCTCAGGCGGCGACGCACGCTGCACCGCTGCCCGAACCGCGCAGAGCAGGGGAGAGGCGAACCTCTCCCGTGCCTGAATCAATCAGGGTCCCTGCATTCCGCCATGCGCTCGATGAGGTCCCACCCGAAAAGAACACGGTGTCCATATTCGGGGGAGTCTGCATCACAGCAGACAGCACCGAAGATGTTTGTCCGTGCATTCGGAAAGATTTCGGTAAGCACAAAACTCGTACCGAGCGTATCGAAAATCTCTCTGTAGGTTACATCGAGCTCTTTCCACGCTTCAATCATTTCAGTCCAAGACGACATACTCGTCTGCCATGAGTGGACCATGCGTTTTGTGAGACTTATTTTGTTCTTGTAAAACAAAGCCTCCTCATCTTTAGCCTTCAGCACCGTCAGCACTGTTTTGTCTTCGAAGTCATCTTCGTAAAGTGCAAGTTCAATGTCCTTAGCCCTCACATCTACCTTTTTGCCAGCGTTTTTCCCCTTGACGTATTCGAGTACGACGGAGGAATTGGGCTTCTCATGGTTGATGCTGAGAATACGGACAATGGGGCTGCGAGATTTCCCCGGCTTGAGGGGGAATTCACGACCGAAGTCCGCTGCACACAGCTCGTGCTTCGGAAGCGACTCTTTGCTTACTCTCCGGTCAACCATTGCCTTTCGACAGTAGGCGTCCCAAAAGATTTTCTCGTCTGGAATCTCCGGATTGTCGAAATACGTCGAGTGGGCGAAGGTGAAATCAAAGTGAAAGAGGGGAAATGCAGCTCCATTAAGGGAGAACCGTCGTTTCTCTCTGCCTTTCACAAAGCAACGTGCTGACCACTGTTCAGCGGCTACCTTTACGGCCCGTTCCAACTTTTCCTGCAGTTCGTCTATAAACGTCGGCTGCGGGGCCCCCATCTGTGACAGCTTTTCGAGAAGCGGTGACAGCTTTTCGAGAAGCAAGATGTTCACAGAATGGTGTGTGAGATAGAAGCATTCATCGTCATTGGAGACTTTGATGTCTGCCAGCGCATCAGGAAAATCACTTCCGTAGGATACATAAGTCTCTGTTGTCCGGCAGAATGTAGTTGGGTCAATACCCAAACGCTTCACTCCAAAGGGGTCTCCATCACAGTCAGGTTCATTGCTGAACGCCTTTTGGACGACATCAATGATTGTGTCACGGATATTCTCCATGATGATAGCATTGGCGTGATACTTTTCGTGCTTGAGGATAGGTCTTGGAACCATCGTGTCAATGGCACGCAAATCCATGTTTTTTCTCCTTTCTCCCTGCCTTTGATAAGGACTCATGGGAATATAAATGTAGTAAATATATAAAAAGACAGCCGTTCCCAAGCGAGAACAACTGCCTTGAATATGATGATGTGACTGAAAACGGAGATAAATCTCCTTATAAAAATATCTTCGTAATTATACTAATATATTACCATGTTTCGGTATTTTGTCAACGGCTTTCCATCTCCATGCGGGTATTTGCAAAAGAAAAAGCTCCCACAAGGGAGCTTTTTCATGGTTAATTATTTAGAGATTCTCGTCCAGCACACCGTCGTATCTCAAATGATGGGAAATATCGCGGGTGATATGGTTGAGTTCCTCATTCAGTAGACGCCATATCCGGTGTTTGAAGCCACGGGCAGCAGCCCAGCTCAAAAGTCCTGCTACAGAGAACAGGAGGCACCGAACCACGAGGCTGCCGCCGGACATGGAATTGTCCATGCTCGCAGCACCGATGGTGCCAAAAATTGCGATGATGCACACAATCAGCAAAGAGATGCTGATAACGTACAAGGTCTTAAACTTTTTGTTTTCAGTAATTCTGCGATTCATTTTATTCTTCTCCTTTCAAACGTTTCGGGTATTTTCTCAGGGCAGAGAAACAAGCTCCTGCTCCTTAGGGGCGAGTAACCTATCAAACGAGGTATCGTCGATGCCAAAGGACCACCCAGAAGACGAAATGCTGTCGCTTTCAAGACCCAATGCGTCTTCAATGACATTGAGGAAATCATCCATCTTGTCTTCCAGTTCGTCGTACTCCGTTTCGATGGGAAGCATTGTAGCTACGAAGATACTCGCGCTCTTGTCGGGATAAACACTCGCAAAAAGGCGAATGTCGTCACGCGACATGAACACCGACTTTTCGCAGAACGCTGGTGTTTCCGTGTCTTCTGTCGGAGCATCGTAGACGCTGAAATTGTGGTTTTCTGCCAGCTCTTCAATGGGCTTTGGCAGCTCGTAGTAGTTTCCGTTCGCTACAAAGCGGCACATTCCAGAGAAAGTGGCACAATCCCACGTCTCATCGTTTGCGAGCTTCTTGATATACTCCATAATTCTTTTCTCCTTTCATTTTTCAGCTTTTCTCATTTGCGGTTGAGTTTGATAGCTTCAATGACAGCGTTGTAAGAAAGCCTACATCTCTTGCCGGCATATTCACCGGTTTCATCAATGCACTCGGCGAGGAACGGATACTTACGCGCTTTTTTGATGACGCCTACAAGTTGGAACTCGTGGGGTTGTGTTTTAATTCGAATTGAAAACACTTCACGGTAGACAACATCTATTCCGCTGGCTACGAGCTTCTGCTGGATGAAGCACTTGTTCCGATAGAACTCGGATTCCTCCGCATGGCTCTTTTCAATGGCCAACTCGGATTTGTCCTCGTACTCCATCTCATAGAGCGCTCGTTCCAGCTCCTGTCGCTTAATTCGTCCGCTGAATTTCAGAGCGCGATAGCCGCTTGTTCGCAGGACGTCGGTGTAATTCTCTCCGTCCGTAGCATTCTGGCTTACAGAGGGGCCGAGAATTTTGTAGGTGTATTTCCCATACGGGAATTCCTTGCCCCAATCGTCGGGCCTCAGCTCGCGCTTCTCAGACTTCTTGGACGACCTTGCTCTGGCTCGACAGAAGGCGTCCCACATGATTTTCTCGGTGGGTTCCGGCGAACTGTAGTAGGGCGTCTTAAAAAAGCAAACCTCAAACGGGAAGACAGGAATGGAACAGACTTGGTTCGTGTTGGTCGTTGCGTGCAACACCCTGACCACGGTGGACCATGAAGTGTTGCAGGCAACGAAGGAACGAGACTCGTACCGTTTGGCAACATCCTCCGCAATACGTTCCAAATCCGCTTTTGCCTCATCGCGCTCGGCGTTTGTACGGTATATCGAATCGCGGTTTGCGACGATACGAACCGACACGCACGTAATGGTCTCCGTCTGACGAACATAGCCAAGAGAGCTTCTGGAGACATCGAACCGCTTCAAACCGAGAGGGTCTTCCTCACAGTAAGTATGCAGCCCTTCTTCCAGAGTGTTCTGAATTTCATCCAACAAGTCTGTCAGCAGATGTTCCTTATTCGTCGGAGTTGCGTTGGCAGAAGTGTCGTAGAAATAAGGCGCAGCCATCACAACACCTCCGCAAGAGCCACCATTTCGTCGAAGAAGTCGTCCATGTGGTAAACGTCGCCGATAATGTGCTGGCCTTGGTGTGCGTAGGAGCAATTACAGGTATTCAACAGGTTGCCATCCACCGTAAGGCAGATGTTGCATTCGTTTACCGTCACACTGCCATCCGGCCACTTCTCGACCGCAATACGCTCATTGTCCAGCTCACGCTTCGGATAATCTGTCTCAAACAGGTCTTCTGCACGCCCCTCGTTGATGAGGTTGACTCTGTCCCAATCAGTGCGCTTGTCCTCTTCACGGAAGTAGGAGAGACCCTTCAGCAGCATGATATTCTCATTGGGAATATCCTCATGGAATTGGTCGTCAGATAAGGCGAGTCCGCAGAGTTCTGTTTCTTGCTGCTTGGCGCAGTAGCTATACCACCGCAGGGAAGCAACAGCCAGCTCTTCCACGTTCTCCTTGCCGTTGGTGACGATATAGAAGCTATCCACAGGGATGTCATACTTCAAGCACAGCTCACGGAACTGGTCGATGGCGCGGCAGTTGAGAGACGGTTCGCCTCCGGTAAATGTCACGCAGCCGATGCCGTCCACATGGCGCAGCAATGCGTCCATGACCTCGTAGGAGATGTCCTTGTTCTCCGCCTCGCCTCGCAGACAGTGAGCGCAGTGCATATTGCACCGACGAGTGACTTCAACCACAAGTGAGTCGAAAAAAACATAATTGCCAGTTTTCATAGCAGTTCTCCTTTCATGTATTTCAATAAAAAAAGGAGAGAGCCTCATAGACTCTCTCCTTTCAAAATGGGGGGCTTAGTCGGCCTGACAATCGCAGGAAATAAGCTGACCACCGCACTTGGGGCAGCGTTCGCAGTCGCAGCCGGGGTGGTGATACCCACCGACCATGGCGCCGCAATCGCCGCAGCGAAAGTTCGGGTCGTTCAGTCCTTCACAGCCGAAGTAGAAGTCGCCCGGTGCGCCGACCTTTATCGGGTCAGCACGGGAGCCATCTACGAATCGGATGGTGATTTTCCTGCAGCCCTTGGCCGTCAGCATATCACGACCGCAAAAAGCGCATTTTGCCATTGCTTACTCCACCACCTTTCTGGTGACTTCAACCTCCACGACGACGATTTTCCACGAGTGGGATACGCCGTTATGGAGAGCCCAAGCCTCCAAGCCGCCGATGTCGTAGTTCGTCGTGAGAGGCTCGTCAGGGAGCTTCTCCCAGCCGAATACCATCCTCAGCTCCTCGTCCATGACGTTTTGAGCCGCAAGGTAGTTGTCGAACTTCTCAACAACGATTTTGGAGCGGTACGCTCCGGTATGAGTAGTGCCATCGGCATGGAGCGGGCAGGTGGAATGAATGAGAATGGCAGGGAAGACCTTTTCCTTTGGGTTGGCCTTCTCCTCGGCAGCCTTATTCTGAACCTCCAGCGCAGCAGCCACGCGCCCAACGTTCTTTACGAGGGAAGGGAAATCGCTCATAAAAAACTTGCGTCCCATGATAGTCTCATGCAATTCAGGCATATTTTGAATCTCCTTTCTTTTTCTTTACGGAACCAGCCGGATATAGCTGATGATGTCCTTGGCAGGGATACCGGATGGACACTCGGACTTGGGAATGAGAATATAGCCTCCGTGGGAGCTATGTTCCACGGAGTCTACACACTCCCTATATCGGCCCTTGTAGCGGAATTTGACCGCATAGACATAGCCTAAGGTCTCCGTGTCCACGACGTAGTCCAGCACCTTCTGAATCAGCCTTGCGTCGTTGCGGACAGCATAGACGCCAGCACCGTCGTCCTCGCCTACGGCCATATCGCCGAAGGCAGAGGGTCGGATACCAGTCTCCAAAATGGAGCCAAGTCTATCTTCTGTGGTCACATGGACGAGTTCAACCTCCTCACAGTGCATCACGTATTTCACTTGGCATCCTCCTCGCAACCGCCGCAGAAGAAGTCCTCATCCACGAAGCTGATGCCCTCGAAAGCGTGGAACACGATTTCGTTGGGAATCTGGTCGTAGAAGGCAACGCTGGCGACGGAGTCACGCTCCTCATCAGAGAGACTCTGGAACTCGTCGCACTCGCTGTCATAGAACAGCTTCTGCTTCAGCACGGACAGCATATCCGGCGTGAGCTGATAGACGCTGCGGTAGCCTTCTCCGCCTCGCAGAGAGTTGGCGACCTCCACCAACGGGCAGTGGTTACAGAGCATCCGATTGGCGCCTTCGTCCTTATCCATCTGCCCGCAGGCGCGGCCATAGTTGCCGCAAATCTCCGGCGTCCGGTCTGAGGACTTGCTATTCATGGAGCACTTTTCGTACTCCTTCTGAACTGCGTCAGTAATGAGGGGGAATACACGGCAACCACTCTCAGACATTTTCGTTTCTCCTTTCATTTTTAGGTTTAGCAGCTTTTTACGCACTCCGACAAGCTGATGATAGCTTTCCGAAGCTCGTCCGTCCCCGGAACAGACCAGAGGCAGACGGCATAATAGACATTTTCCATGTCGTTGAGAGCTGCCTTCAGTTCGTTGGACTCACCGGAAGCCATGGCAGCACGATAGTGCGCCATGGCGTTCTCGATGAGCTTCTGCCTTTCGCCATTACTCATGGGCAGCCTCCTTAGTCCCATCGTTCAGCTCGGCGGGGAGGAAGTCCATGCAGCAGCTTTCGCCGTACACAGCGTCCTCCGTGTCGCGGTTGGGCATACGGTTGACCAAACTCGGCAGCATACACTTGCAGTTGCCGTCGTGGTACACGCAGCCGGCAGCGCCGCAGATGACAGGTTCGGTGATAGCGGGCTCCTGTGCGGGAATGACAACGGGTACGACGCTCTTCGCCTCGCACTCCAGCCATTCCTCATAGCAGGGCCACATCTCACCGCCAAATCCACGGTCCTTTTCCCACACGTCCAGAAGCTCCTGCATACTGCCGGCATCACCGCAGTCCTCAGAATAGGCATCCAGCTCGCAGAGAAGCTCCTGCAGCGTGTGCTTGTGGTCCAGCATCCACTGGAGCTTGAAGCGCTCGTAGGCACAGAAAGACTCCGGCGAATGAGGCTTCACAGGCTTGGAAGCAGGAACGGCAGGGGAGAGAGACTCACCCGCAGTCCGCAGGGCTTCGTCCAGCTTCGCCTGAGCGTTACTCAGTAACGCCTGATTCTCGACGTCGAGAACCCCGTTTTCCAGCTCATCCGTGATGATGTGGTGCAGGGCGCCGATTTCAGCAGCAGACATGATAGCAACGACGTACTTACTCATTGCCCATCACCTCCTCAGCCACATAGCCGTATTCGAACTCGCGGCTCTTCTGCCGGAGCTCGTTGTAGAGGCAGGAAGGCATAGGGGGCATACCCTTGAAGAAGGTAACGCCAGTCTGCCAGTCGTCCTGTGCAGCACACTCCTCAGCCTTCTCCTTGCTGGCAAAGGTGTTGTAGCCGCCCAGCTCAATTCCGACACAGCCCTCAACAGGCTTCACGAAATCGCTGCTGCCCTTGACAGGAATGTTGGCGTACCCATCGCCAGACCACATGACGCGATGCTCGACAAAGCTCTCCGTGAACAGCACGGAAGTGACCTTGACGGGATACACGGCAATGGTGGATGCGCGGTAGAACTTGCCACGGGTGTTTCTGCGGACCTCATTCCAAATGGCATAGACGGTGTCGCCAATGCCGACAGGAACTCCATCCGCTGTCAGAGGGATAGGCAGTCTGTTTTCGATACTCATGCTTTTTCTCCTTTCTTCCCAGCCTGTTATAAGGACTTATGGGAACACAAATGTATGTAAATATATAAAAAAAGACAGCCATCCCAGAGTTGGGATAACTGTCTTGATTCTTTATGGTGACTTGAAAACAGAGATAAATCTCCTTATAAAAATATCTTCGTAATTATACTACTATACTACCACGTTTCAGTTTTTTGTCAACGACTTTTGCATACTATTATGGAAGCTCTCCTGTGTGTTCGCAGAAAAAAAGCAAAGAGGTAGGCACATGAGCCCACCTCTTTACTTAAAATCTTTGCTTTTACAGAGAGGTCTCGGCTTTGAAGAACCGAGTTCTCGCACTACTCCAAAAACAAATTCGGAGAATTAAAGTGCCTCAAGGACACAGACATTATCAAGGTTGATTACTTCATACGGTGTGTGCTTGGCATCGTCAGACACACAGAGCTTCAGTTGCTCTTCCACGTAGGCAAGGTGTTCACCGTCTTCATCAAACGAGAAGCTCTCGTCTTCCTTAGCTCGCTCCAAATAAGACTCACGCATGGCAGCCCAGTTCGCCTCAATGTCCTCGGCACACGCAGTAAGGTGCCTATCGGCATTTTTCACTAAAAGGGCGCCAACAATACCGCCAGCCTTATTTTTCACGATGACCGTTCCCGGCCCAAACTCGTCCCCATCATTACACAGAGCCTTTTCGATGGTTTTGTGAGCGTTCTCGATGCTCTTGATTGCCACCCAATCCTCCAGAGGCGTAGCACCAGAAAGAGCCTCGTTCATGCCGCATCTTGAGCAGATATAAACTTCATGGTATCTGCTTAGACTGTTTTCGTTGATATCCGCCCGCATCTCGTTGCCGCAGCAGGGACACTGCATCTGCATACCCTTTACTTGAAGGGCATAAATATTGCTCAGTATTTGCTTCATATCTTCTCTGTTCATTTGTTTTTCCCTCCTTTTTTTGTAAAACCTCTCACACACGACCTGTGTGCGTTTGTGTGCGTTCCGTGTGCGTTTTCCGTGCGTTGTTTTCATTGCCCGCCGAAGAAGAACCGCCACATTGGGTCTATGTTTTCCATATCCGGCTTAGTTGCATCTGCAAACATCTCCGAATAGTGCGCGATATGCTCATCCGACAGGGAAACGAAATCTTCGCCCTGTGCGCCGACCACGAAGAATGGTCCGTAGATTACATCGCCCGGAAGTTTTCGGTTTGGCTGCATTCCATTGAACTTTCCTTCCTCGTTGCAACAAAGGATAACTCCCGGCTCTAAGCAAACTGCCTCTATGCTGCCCTGTACCTCATCCTGCAGGGCTCGCAACTCCGATTTGATTTCCTTTACATAAGGAATCTTGTCTGGCTCAATCTTTAGAATTCTCATCGCTTAATCCCCCAGAATCTCCCACTTAAACTCTTCAAACTCTTCTTCGGTGGGGTCGAAGAAATCGCCGGTCATGTCCTCATACCGCTCCAGTGCTGCCCAGACAGCGTCGTCCTTCGTTTCAACCCCATCGAATTTGGAATGAAAGATGAGGTTTGCCAGTGCCGCAATCTTCTTTTTTGGACCGAAGTATTTTCCAGAGTCGATTACTTCATCATACAATTCGCGGTAAGTCATAGTTGAAATCCCTTCGTATCTGCAATTTGCAGCGGCTCGCGCCACATCATCCGGCGCCCCGCTTGTCCGTCCGTTTGTTTTGCTTTTCCGCCCGCCGTGAGAACATAAAAGTGTTGAGACATATCCTGCTCGCTATGGGCGCTTACAGTGTAGAACACATTAAAGAAGACCTTTTCAAAGCCTGCGTCCGTGTATTCCGCATCGTCCAGAACAGCCACCGCGTAGAAGAACATAACCAGCTTTTTAATGATGGTGTAGCGGTTATCATCTCCCTCATAGTCCATCCCCATGTAATAGCAATCATCGTGTCCCGGAACATAGTATCCTGAGAAATCGCCGGCGTGGAGCCGGAGGCGATACACAACGCAGACATAGTCATCTATGGGGATTTCTTGCAGTTGGAGACAAAACAATGTTCGTGTTGGGTCGTTGAACGTGACACGCACGCCACATGGCGGGAAGGAAGTCTTTCGCGCTGTGGCCAGCTTCTTATCCAAAGCGTCTATGTCTAAATTCAACGTGAGCTCTGCGAGGTCGCCACCGTCGTTGTACGCCATTCTGCTGGGAAACAGCCCACAAGTGCTTTCGTTGATGTAGGGGAGAAGGGCGCACCGCAGATTTGTAAAGACTCTCTTTTTTCTCAGCAGCGCGTTTACTGCGCCGGGTACATCGGAACACTCCGTATGGATAATGCCCTGTTTTACAAACGGAGTCAGGTCCGGCGTGTCAGAGTCTACAGATAAGACAACAGACTCCCATTCTGCAACAGAGAAATACGCAAAAGGGTTATCTGCTGTTATAGGTTTTCCGTCTGTGGATGCGCCAATAACGACCTGCCCATCGTCAGAAATATCATCGCGGAGATAGTCCAGTGTATGAAGAACGAGGCCTGCATACACAGCAATAACCTCTGCCTTAACAGCGTCCGTTTTTTCGATTCGCCGCAGTTCCTGCAGCTTGCTCGCCAACTGGAGCAGCGCGTCTATGCAACCATCCTCGGTGCGTATCCGCTCCGCCATCTTCTCACAGTAAGAGTGAAGTTTCCGCGCAAAGAACTCCGGAGTGTCCTTTGCCAATACCACAAGTGCGTCAAAGTCGTTCAACAGGTATTCCATCTCGCTGTTATCGCACGTGAGATATGTACGAATAGATGCATTTCTGACAGCACTATATTCCAACCGGTCCAAAGTTTCTAACACCAATAAATTCGTCGATGCTAAAACTCCGCACAGCTCTACCGGGTTTCCGCGCAGCATAGAATCTAACAATTCAATGATGCTCTTCTTCTCAGTCTCTTTCATTTTTTTTCGTTCCCCTCTCTCTAATTGCAAAGTATAACATACCGCACATATGTACGCAAGCAGACACGAAAAATTTCCCTGCAAAGGTGCTTGTTATAAGCACCGTGTTGTGTTATAGTGAGTATAGAGGAGCGTCGTTGTTGTGTTTAGGCTGCTCTCTCTCCTTTCTTGAGTAGGGTTGGAACCATCCGATTTTATGCCCGTTTTGGCGCCGCGTAAAGCGAAGGAACGGCAATGCTTTGCCGTCCTCCCTTTGCGACACCTAAAGAGCGGGAAATCGCGGCTGTCTATGCCGCGTAGTTCACTGATTGTCCTTGGAATGCTTGCGGGGCTCCAAGGCGAAAACCGAAACCGTTCCCTTGTGGAGCGTGTTTCGGTTTTCTTTTTTTTGGTGGTTCCAAGCTCGCCCCTCCGTGATGATATTCAGGCGCACACGGTCCCACACTGCTGCGCGAGTCCATTCCTCCCGCCTGAAGCCCGTCGCCGCGCTCCAGTGCCCAAACAGCCCGCTCTTGCACAGACCCAAGCCCCGATTTAGCCGTATTGGAAAAAAACAACACATCGTCTCTCGCTATTTTGCGTTCACAAAGCAAAACACTCTTTGCAAAACCAATATATTGTGTTATGATTTTACAAAAGAGGGGAGAGATGGCATATGTGGTATTTAATTAACCCTAAGACCGGGTTTGTGAGGGTCGGTGCGACAAAAACCGAATTAAGCGTTTGGTGGAACGACTGCCATCGTGCATATAAAGTGAGTGGGAAGTGGGTTTACGCCGTCCGCCACTCCGGTGGAAACACAAGCTATCTCTACCATGATAGGCAACAGGCTTTAGACGATGGGCTTGGTTTTGCCATCCAGCTCTCTGAATCTGGTGGTGAGCGCTGCGATATGAAGGCGTGTACTTACAACAAATATGGTTTTTGCAGCAAGAACCCGCCCGTGAAAGAGGATGCCGAATGCCATGAAATACCCCCAATATGAAAACAAGAAGGCCACCCATGGCGGGTGTCCTTCTTGTTGTTAAGTACGATTAAATGATGAATTTTCCAAAAGATTCTGGGCAAGCATATGCTTAATAGACTCAGGGAACACTTTCGTTCCATCCTGAAATGTCACAGTATCATATTTACTTACTGTCGCGTCTTTGGAAAGAATAAAATCGACAAATTCTGCGTCGCGGCTGTTTTCAATAGCCTTATCCTTGACACGCAGAGTCCTCGGAACATAGCGGTCCTTAACGAGATTCCCATTTTTATCAGCAAACGCCTCTAAGCCAATGGTAAAATCGAGATTGGTTACGCCAATTTTGTATGTCAGTGTTAATGTCTGAAAGTCTTTTACAACGCATACAAGACTATTGGTAAGGGAGGGAAGCATAAGTAGGCAGAGTAATTTGTTTTTTGCACTGGTGAAAGAGTTCTGACTGTCAAAATAAAACTGTGCCGTTGTCAATTTAGAAGACCTTGCCATGTTATAAAAAGACTGTGCGTTCAAAATAGAGTTGACACCAGTTAAGTGCATGAATCGGTCTGTCTTAAAAACGACTTCAAAAAACTCGTTACCAAACACATATAAGAACATCTTGCCAGCAAGTCCGTTACTATATACATTAGAGGCCGTAATAATCTGGTTTCTTACAAGCGCTTTTTTGTTCGCTTTGTTTGCCATAAACCTTCTCCATTCGACATTTACGTCTAAAAAATAGGGAGGAGTGGGTTTCACTCCTCCCTTACTTTTTGGTTGAGAGTTTTCTGCTGGTTGTCAGCCGTGACATTCCTCAGCGGAACATCTATTGGCGCAAGTAATTTAAGTCCCTTGCGTGGACTACAACCGTTGCTGCTCGTTGCCAGCCACGACATCCAGTTAAGATGCCAACAGTTATGGGTGTTTACCCTGTCCCATATCCAGCACAACTTTTTGCAGTGCTCTCACACTGAGAAGCATTACTACTTCCATACATAGTGTATGCTTTTTTTCTGAAAATGTCAATCACTTTTCAAACTGTTTCAAAACTTAATTAAATCTGTTATCGCAATGAATTACTACATAACACTTACTCACTCAATTTCACTCTGCCTCCCGTTGAGTCTCCTTTCATACCCAAACAATAAAGTCTGTAATAGCCTACATCAGCCTGTTGCGCCCCAATACTCGTTGGTAATCCGAACCCAGTCGTCATACTTACCCGTAAGCTGCGGCGCCGCCGTGAACGTATTACTGACCGCATGAAGCCTTGCGGCACCGGAGCGAATGAGCATGAAGTCATATAGCGCCATAGTGATGGCAAATGCCTCATACGCCCTATTTCCGCCCGTGACCGCATATTCCTGCAGCGCCGTGTCCCGCACATAGGGTTTCTCAATGAGCGCTGTGGGAACCTCACCGTTCTCACGCTCCAGAAACACCGGAATCTTTACGCCAGCATTTCCCATCCCAACGGGATATGCGTGGAAGATGTCGCCGCAAAAGTCCGCCGTGATGATGTTGAAGGGTGCCTTCTCCAGCTCCACAGCATTGAGGTAGATACGCGCCACAGGCATCATCTCCAACAGCAAAGCATACGGCTCAGAGATACCTTGCTTCTTATCCCTCCTCGCAGCAAAGAAACCACGGACGGGCTGTGTCACGACCATCTCCCGCGTACAAAAGGCGCCGTTTGCTACCATGGAAACCTCATCCATTGTGGGATTCACCCAAAAACGGCCCACAAGCGTCATCTTCGGATGTTCAAAGACATCGAACCGCATATCACCGTCCTCAGTCAAATAAGGAATCATTCGCACGCTCACAGGGCACCTCCGTTTTCGGTGGAATCGGTAATCCTCATAAAAGCACCTGAGAGGCTCTCTGCGGCGTTTTTCGGCAGGGTGGTATCGCTACCCTTGGACGCGGGTTCGCGTGCAGCTTCGCAAGCGCCTGCTTTGCCACTGTAGGATTCTTTTGTGTTTATGGTGTTCGTTTTTGCTGTGCCATTGACAAGGGTCTGTGCCATGTGTATTCACGCCTCCGAGGTTTACTTTGTAACGACAATAGAGACATCGGTGATTTTGCTTTCCTGTGCGGGAGGGTCGGTTGTTTTTTCACCCGGTTCGAAGAACAAAAGCCGATACATCCCGGTATAGTTTCCTTCACTCAGCTTTGTCGCGGTGGTTTCCATCTGCATCGTAGTCAAATCTTGTCCAGCGATGATAAGGTCAGATGTGGCGATTTTTACACTCTCTTCACCGGACAGGACATACAGCTCCAGAATTACGTCATGGCTGCACGTGCTGGGGTTTTTGAAATACATGGTGATTTTCCCTGTGGACAACTCAATTTTTGCATTATCCGTATAAATAAGCGAGATTTCCTCGCTTCGTTCCGGCTCCTCTTGGGAGCGTTCATCCTCCACAACCGTTACGTTGGGGGAGTTCTCAGGCGCGGGGACATTCGGCTTCGCGTCCTCAGGCGCCCTCAGCGCATATACCAGCGCCCCAATAACGACAAGCAGCGCCAGACACAGAAGGATGACAGGCATCAACCGACGCTTCAAGATGACGACATACTTATTGGCACCAAGGCAGGCGTATCCGTCGTTCTTATACAGCAAGTGATGATAGCTTTTCTGGACGACGGCATCGAAGGAGGTTTCTCCTTCGCCGACTGTAACGGTAAATTCTTGGTTTCTGTTCCGTTCATTATCCGCCTTATCCAGTGCTGTGTATCCTACGACGGAATATGTATCCGCCGCATTAGGTGGATACATCTTGTCCAGCTTTTCCTTGGAAAAATATGCCACTTCTGCTCCGAGCTTCTTGAAGCGCTTGTCGCACGCCGCGTCATTCAAAATCACATACCTCATCTTCAAAGTTCCTCCTTACAAAGTAAAATCGAGAGTCATAACCGATGGTGAGAAGATAACGAATGCTTCGCCACCATACTCTGATGTGACCAGTGCGGCAGCAACTGCGGACACATTATCCGGACTGATTCCGCTGCGCTTTCCGCTTCTGGTATCGGACACAGCACTTTCCCACGAGCGTTGCAAGTGGCCGGCAAACGTCCGCATAAGAGTTTCTCCAGATAGGTTTGTCGGCAGATTGGTGAAGCTGACTGTTACGCAAACAGGGAGGGGGCGGCTTTCGTCTTTGTGGGGGCTTTTATCGGATAGGTGTGGATTGAATATGATTGTTACGTTGCGCTGATTTTCCATTTTTTCGTCCTTTCATTTTTCCAGAATTTCCACCCTTTATAAACAAGTCGAGAAGGCTCGGTGACTTGTCGCCGAGTAGCTTACCGCCGCAGAAAAAGTGTGCAATGATTGCACATTATCTTCTCCCAATGGTAACATAGAGTCCACCGGTATACAACCCCGTTATTTCTGGGGGCTGTTTACCGCTTGACGGGGCGGTCGAATTAGAATTTTAGGTATACAACCCTGTTGTTTCGGGGTGGTGTATACCATTCATCACGCAGGCGGCAACACACTTCCCGGTATACAACCCTGTTATTTCCGGGTGCTGTATACCCTGCACAGGTATTCAGTTCCCCAAAGCGCTGGTCGTCGCCTCTCACGTGACTACCAGCAAACAGAGTATTCCTGCTTCCACGACGACCATGCATCTCCACAGGCGTTAATTCCGATTATACCGTCCGTACTCAATTTTTTCAGAGCACCAGCCGCATCTGGACATCGCTAATGCGACGCCGTGCAAGCTCGGCATACTCCTCGTTAAGTTCGATTCCGATGAACTCACGTCCATATCGGTGAGCTACAATGCCCGTCGTTCCACTCCCTGCGAACGGGTCGAGAACTACATCACCAGCTTTTGTCCCTGCAAGGATACAAGGCTCAATGAGTTTCTCAGGGAAGGTCGCAAAATGAGCTTCTTTTGTTCCCTGCGTGGCAACGGACCAGACATCACGGAGGTTTCTTTTGCCGGTTTTATTCTCGACGTTTCCGTGTGTCTCCCGTTCCACCTCAGCACTGTTGTCAAAACTGCGGTTATTGGTATAGGCACCGCCGCCACGGAAGGATTTCGCATTGCCTTTACGCCGCCTTGTGTTGAGCCGAAGCGTGCCTTCGCTTCCCGCTACCTCGGCGTTATTGTAGCCAACGGCATCTTCCATAACGGCTTCGTAGTCGTAGTAGTAAGTCCGTGACTTACTGAGTAGGAATATGTATTCATGGCAGCGTGTGGGGCGGTCTTTCACACTTTCTGGGATGGGATTCGTCTTTTTCCACAGGATATCACTTCTCAGATACCAACCATCCGCTCTCAGCGCAAAGGCGAGCATCCAAGGGATACCCAGCAAGTCCTTAGGCTTGGCGTCCTCGCTGGTGACGGTCTTTTTCAGGCGCCCCATGACAGCACCCGTGTTGGTGCTCTGCTTTGTGTTTTTCCCGCCGGCGTCCGAATGGCACCCATCCGCATTGCGTCCTTTACCGCTTCCTGCGTAGCTGTCGGCGATATTGACCCACAGCGTGCCATCCGGCTTCAGGACTCGCTTCACCTCATGGAAAACCTCTACCAGCTTCGCAATAAACTCCTCCGGCGTGTCTTCCAGCCCTATTTGTCCGTCAACTCCGTAGTCTCGGAGCTGGAAATAAGGCGGAGACGTGACGCAGCACTGCACGCTCTCGCTATTCAGTTGTCTCAGGACTGCAAGCGCGTCACCGCTGTATATCAAAAGACCCGCCTCCCCGATTGTAATTTGCGAATGAAATTCCAAGTATAAACCCTGTTATTTCTGGGTGGTATATACCTCGCAAAACGGCATCCGTCCGAGTTTGCTCAGGTATACAACCCTGTTATTTCCGGGTGGTGTATACCCAGCATAGGTATTCAGTTCCCCGAAAGTGCCGGTATCACCTCTCACGTGAAGACCAGCTAACAGAGTATTCCTGCTTCCACGACGACCATGCATCTCCACAGGCGTTAATTCCGGTTATACCGTCCGTACTAATGGGAATTCTTCAGGGAGGACTATTTAAGATTTTGAGACCTTAAATAGCCCTCATATGTAGAGCCGGTATCGGACATTCCGGCGCTTTCCGTGCCGGCGCCACCTCCGACGAACTACCAGCTTGGAGGCGAGGTAGAGCCATCGCTCCCGTGCCTGAAATTGTTACTGCATTTCCGCCCCACACTTGGGGCAGAAATCATGGGGTTCATTGTGGTCGATGTACGATTCCTTGCCGCAATGGGTACACCGCGCCTCGTAGTCGTTGACAAATTCCCAGTGGCCAACAGGAGGCATATAAGAGGGGCGGCTCGTCCGGTCATCGTCGGATGTATCTGCTACTACCGGAGTAGCTGTGCCCACGATGATAAGACTCCTGCTCGTACCTTTGAGGTGGGCAATACGCCCATCCTCCTCCAGCCTTTTCAGGTGCAATGCCACGCTGGAGGTGGAATTTAAGCCAACGCCAGATGCGATATCTCTGACAGACGGAGATACATGATGTTCGCTTATGAACTCACAGATGTAGTTGTAGACCCTCTCGCGGGTGGGAATGCTGCTGACGTTGGCTTTTGTTTCCATTAGTGCGTCCTCCTTTTGAGGTTTGGCTCTTGAAAAAAAGAATGTATAAAAATAAATGGGGTTATGCGGTTCTCCGCCGCTGCTCGCGCTCACGCTCCATCAGGTCTACCTTTACCGTTGCGCGAAGCTGAATAACGAGCGTTTTGGGGTCGTATGCGGTCAGTTCCATGTACCAACTGGAGTAGAAGAACCTCTCTGCGTCCTGCTTCTTTTTCAGAGCGGAGAGATAGCCTGTGTCCAACGGGTCTTTCCTCACCATCGCCCTGAGAGCGGCCATATAGTCAGCAGCCGCCTGCTTAACGATGGCATTTGCCAGTTCCACGTAGACATCATCAATTACGCGGTAGCTCCACGGCGTTGTGTCATAATTGCGCGGGAGCGAGTCAATGGGTCTGGGGCTGTAGGGTCTCATACCTCACCACCGCCTTCCAAGCCGTCACTTTCGGCAGGGTCCTCAGGCGGCACAGCATCATAGGGGTCGGGAGCATCGCCGAAGGACTCTGCATCCTGCGCGTAGGCGGGACCTAAGACCACGAGGTCGGACGTATCCACAAAGACACAGTGCTCCACACCGAGGGAGTTCAGCAGCGCGGACACGTCCTGCAATACACTGTAATGAGTCCCCGTGTTCCGGCAGGCATCCGCCTTACCCTGCCACGTAGGGGTATAGTGCCGTACCAGCTCGCGGACAAGCACGGTCTTTTCCTCCGAGACCACCACGCCGCCGCCATCATCAATGGAGATGACGTGGACCAGATTATTTGTTGTGTTCATAATCTTTTTCTCCTTTCTGTGTTTGACTATTATATATCTATTAAAATTGCCAATTCTATTGGCAATGAAAAACGCGAAAGGGAATTAGTCGAGGAAATCACGGCGGAACGCTCCAATGCGGAAGCTATACTTTTTCTTAAAGTCCCAACTCAGCTTTCGACACACTTTGCGGTCAATGCTGCCATCTTCCACGCATTCTGCATTAGGCAGCATGGACATCACCGACCACTTCAAGGACGATACCTCTTCCGGCGTAGCGAACCCGACCGTGATGGTGCGTCCATCGAAGAGGACCAGCTCGAAGGCCGTAATGGGGCGATACATTTTAAGCTGCCCATCAGAGACCTTCATAGGCTTCAAGTTAAGGTATCGAACAAAGCGCGAGAGAATACAGACAGGACGGCAGGCGGCGTTATTTTCCGACAGGGTCAGCTCACCTTTTGTGAAGAAGCAGACCCATGTGGCATTGCTTTCGCTCGCCCAGTTTTCAGAAGAGGAAACCAGCACACCGAACTCGCCACCCAACATATCGCGGAATTCTACCGGCTCAGAGAACACTTCTGTGCGGAGAGTCTTCTTCAGCGCAGAGTAGGACATCCAGCCACGGACGACCTTCATGCTGTTGTAAAAATACGGACAGAATCGCCGAAGTACACCCAGTACGCAGATAGCCGCCAACAGGACACAGGCCCAGCCAAAAATGGAAAGTCCTTTCCCAACCTCCCCGGCGAAAAGGCTGCCGTACAGGTCGAGGATATCGTCCAAGCTCATGGCAGACAAGTCTGCTATATTTCCGCCGTCGAACCCTACATAGAGAACAACGGCGGCAAGAGCTAACGCAATGGCTGCTGTCACCACCAGCAGAATCAAAGACGCGACTTTTGCGCCGGTCCATTCCTTTAAGTTCATTAGCCAGTTGGCTGTGAAGACCCGTGTCTTTAGCCACGGGAGGAAACAGCCGTCCTCCTTTCAATGGATAATCAGCTTCCAAAAGAACCCAACAGGGAAAGAATAAGATACAGCATTCCGGAGGCAGCCAGCAGCATGGCGGGGAGAGCGACAAGGCTCAACACCATAGGGCCGTAGTCCTCTCGGCTTTGCTCCACCTCAATGTCGTCCGTAGGGATACCCGTCAGTTCGCCGACCTTACCCATGAGCTTCCCCGTGGCCTTGTACCGGCTGTGTCTGTCCACCAGTGCAAAGATGGATAAAACGATAACGCAGAGAAGGCAAAGCAGGAAGAACACGGCACCGAAGGCTTTCACCAGCGACAGGACGCAAACAGCTACATCAGTAATCACAACTCTCATTCCTCTCGTCATCATCGTATTCATCGTTATCATAGTCATCCTCAAAGTCGTCGATGAGGCTTTCAAAGCCACGCCGTGTTCCGTTGAGTTGCCTGTCCAGCCTGTCTGCGCGTCCTTTGGCGATGACCGCCACCACCAATGCGAGCAGTGCGACGACCGCCAGCAGGATAACCATGAACCAAAGGTACTTGATGGTGGCCTGCAGCGCAATGTAGTCCGCACCGGTCAACGCATCTGTGGTCGCCTCTGCAACATCAGCAGCCAGTTTGTTATAGCCGATGTAGACCGGCTTAGTCTCAGTAGAAAGCAGCTCAATCATGTCTTTCATCCCCCTTATTGTTTTTGTATGCTTCGGCATAGTCCTGTCTCATCTCCGTAATAACGCGGTCAAGGTTCGTTCCCTTTATGTAGCTATACGGAGTGTCGCAGTTCCTAAGGGCGTTGATAACACCCCAGTAGATAGGATGGCTGGTATGGGCGGTGTAAATGAAACACATCTTCTGCTTGCTGTACTGTCTCAATCGCTCAGGCACGTTTTCTTTTGTGATATATGACCAGTCGGGGTATACCTCGCGGAGCTTCTTGAGGAAGTTTGGATGCCCGCCAACAAACATGATGCCGGTGTCAGGCAGTTCGGGCAGCTCCTCCGGCTCGTTGACATCCGCATCGTCAACCACATAGGAATCCAGCAGGTCATCCTCTGTATCTGTGTCAGGCAGGGGAGAGGTCTCTTCAAGGCCCAGCGCGGCCACACGCGCCAGCTCCTCGCCCATTGCGCCGTTTTCCTTCCGGAGCTGGTAGCACTCCTTCTCCAGTGCCTTGTTCTCGCGCCTGAGTGCCGACAGCTCTTTTGCCAGCCGTTCGCCCTCGCTCGACAGGAACTCTATCGTGGCTTTTCCAGCCTCGAACTCCTTACGCTGTTCAGCGTAGAAGTCGTTTATCTCCTCGGTGAGCTTTTCGCAGGTCTTCTGTGTGAGCTGACGGCATTCATCCTTTGTGAACAGGTGCTGTTTACGACAAAGGCTGTGCATCGCATCATCGAAACGCATCTCTGCCACCGCCTGCGCGATGGCGTCGTCCATAAGCATATAGAGCTCGGCCATGTGGTCAATGCAGAATGGGATGATGGACCGGTCTTGCTCACGCAATAGCTTGCGGTCCTTGAGGATGAGTAGCTTGTCAAAAGCCGTGTACCACATCTCATCCGTGATAGTCAGCTCTTTATTGTCGCCCAGCAGCATGATGGTGCTCCATGTGGATGCCGCATCAATGGCATATTCCGAGCCGCGAGAGAACGATTCTCTGAACTCGGCTATAGACTTTTCATGGCAATATCCCTTCTGCCGAAGTCTTTTCAGTGTGTGGGCATAACGCTTCACTATCTCTTTCTGTGCAAGACGACTGCCCAGCATGGAGTCAAGCATTTCGGCGAAAAAGGCATCGTCGCCATCGTCGTCTATAAGGTCATAAGCCAAACCGTCTTGGTCTGTATACTGCATTGTCGCGCCATCATCGTCCGGTCCGAACCTCGAATACACTCTGTTGTGAATGTAGCTGTAGCCGGACAGATAACGTAGGCCGTCTCTTGTTTCTTTCTTTTGCATGATTTTCCCCTTTCAAATTAGAGCGTTTTCCAGCTTAGTGTGCGCCGGGTTGCGACTCTGGGTGCTGTATACCTTTCGATACTCTTGACCTTGGTATAGAACCCTGTTATTTCAGGGTGGTGTATACCGGGAGGATTGGACGCACTTTCCCCTTAGTTGGTATAGAACCATGTTATTTCAGGGTGGTGTATACCAACATTCAGCGCGTACCCATTTCTCAAATTGGTATACAACCCTGTTATTCAGGGGTGGTGTATACCATACCCGCCGAGTGATTCTTCAAACGCCTTGGTATACAACCCTGTCATTTCCGGGTGGTGTATACCCAGCACAGGTATTCAGTTCCCCGAAGGTGCTGGTCGCCACCTCTCACGTGACTACCAACCAACAGAGTATTCCTGCTTCCACGACGACCATGCATCTCCACAGGCGTTAATTCCGGCTATACCGTCCGTACTTGTTTTTTTGGCGGAGAGAGTGGGAGTCGAACCCACGGATGCTTTCACATCGCCGGTTTTCAAGGCCGGTGCTTTTGACCACTCAGCCATCTCTCCATTTTTTTAGCGAAAGCCGCCGCAACGCTCGTCTTTCCTTTGTGGGGTAAACGCTCATGTTGCGGCGGCCTTGGTGCCCTTCGATTTAATTGCTGAACTTCGCTGGCTTACCGCTTCTTCTGCTTCACAGTGAGGGCGATGTAGAAGCCGATACCCAGAGCCACTACGCAGCCGCCCACGATGTAGTAGTACACGGGGGTGCTGGGGCCGGACTCCGTCTCAGTGGCGTTCTGCGCTCCATCTTCGGGAGCATCAGCATCGGAGCCTTCGGGTGCTTCTGCGTCATGCTCTGTGTTTCCATCAGTGGACTGTGCGTTGTCAGGCGCTGTAGTCTGATTCTCGCCGTCGGCAGGGGCATCCGCAGTTACGTTATCTCCGCCGGAGGTTGCTTCGGGCAGTCCGGCGTTTTCCACACCATCCTGCTGCTCAACAACAGCAGGGTCGGAAGCGGCAGCGTCGTCCGCACTGGGCGCAGCAAAGGCCATGGTGGGGACCGCGAGCAGGGCGGCCAGCATACAGCCAACGACAATATGCTTAAACTGGATTCTCTTCATGTTCTTCTCCTTTCTTCCAAGAGTGTGAACAAGGGCATCACAAGCACACCACCTTACCGTCCACAGCTCACGAGAGCCATAAGATGGAGCCTTATCATGTCCTTTTTCAACCTGCGGTCCTTTGTTGAGGGGTGGACTCCGGTGGCGTGGTTTTCACCATTCGCACGAGCAAGGGGGGGAGCGCCCGTAAGTGCGGAGAGACATCTCTGCAGCACCACCGGAGCCAAAATGAAAGGACGGCCTGCGGCTGCCTTAGAGGACTGGCGAAGGGGATACACGAAACCTTTCGCCGTAGACCGCAGGCTGAAGAAAGACACGATATTGGATTTTTGAGGAGGTGGGCGCAGAGGCCGAAGGCTGATGGATTGAGGTGAAACAATCAGCACGTTGACATTCGGCGGAACAAAAGCAAAGGAGGGGTGAAGTGGCAAAAGAAAGTGGGTCTCATCACTAAAATAGCCTCTGCGCCTTATGCTTACAACTATACCATGATAATAAAAAATGTCAAGAGTGTCAGTGAAAAAATTAGCACAAACATTCGTATTCCTGTCTTATTTTTTGGAAATATCAAATGCATCATAAATAGCGCGTGTTTTCTGGAACGAAAAAGTTGGCAATATTGCATATTAACGCAGGCTTGACCGCGTGTGACCCGCTGCCGACATAAATGACATAAGCCTTTTCTCCGGCGCAGATATCCTCAATGGTCGAGGCCGTGCCGTAGACTGCATAGGGAATTGCCTCATCTGTGTCCGCTCTCAGGGTTATGCGGAAGCGGTCGTTCTCAAGGTCTTCTACCTCCGTGACGTTGAGCTTGTCTACTTTCACCCTGCCTGTCATTATTTCGCGATATCTGGCTACGGTTTTGAGTGCGGCGCCGAGGCAGAAGGGGACAATAAAGGCGATGACGAGCCCAACAGACACAACGCCCACTGTTTCCATGTGCATGGTGTCAAACAACTCTTTTCCTTTGCTGTAGCAGTACAACAGTGTCAGCCCGCTAAGGCAGATGAGTAGGGCAATACAACTCAGGAACAGATGGAGTTGGAGGTTCTCTCTCTTGGCAAGGTACTTTCTGGTGATTTCTATTCTCTCTTCCATGTTTTTCTCCTCTCTCTGGACGGCGTTTGAGGGGTTGATTTTAACTTGCCGGCAACTTGCTGATGGCTTGGTTTTGGCTGGGGGGTTGCTGCTTTTGGCGGAGTTCTAATTTGCTGGTAACTTGCTGGAGCGGCGGGTTCAGGCACAAGGAGGTGAGGTCTCTGCTGGCTGATGGTTCGCCCCACGGAGACGAGGGGTGTTCCGTGCGCCTGAGGGTTCCATCTGTTGAATGCGAGAGTAGGCAGGGCCGGAACAACTCCCGGTCCTGCCTATTCTTTTTTTACCGGCGGAAGCCGCCATTGTTAGGTGTATCAATCATAACGTACCCCGCTGCGAGCCAAGAATCTCAGTCGTTCTTACCCTTGCGTTTACGAATCAGGAAAGAGATACCGCCCAAAGCCACTACGCTGGAAACGCTGGAGATAGTGTAGAGGGCAATACCTGTATCGGCAGTGGTGGGGCTTTCCACCTTGGTGGGCTGTGCCGGCGGCTGTGCCGGCTCGGTGTAATGGCGGCGCGGCGTATAATGCCAAGTGCCGGCTACAACAACGTCCTTATCGGCAATAGCGGCCTCGGTAATATCCCAGCCGTCGAAGGTCCAGCGACCCACAGATTTGGTTTCCAATTCAGGCGTTTTTACAGTAGACCCATTTTCAAGGCCCTTCACTGCTGCCGGCAGCAGCTTCAGAATGTCCTCAGGCAGCTCCTTCTCGTTCTTATCCACGAACACATAGGTGACAGAATAGTCGTCCTGTTTATATTCCCATGTGGCATTGAACTGTGCGCCGCTGTTCGTCACGATGGCTGCGTTCTGGTCCCAGCCGGTCAGAGTCCATGTGCCGATTTTCAGCCCGTTCTTATATTCGTCGAAGGTGGTGGGGATGGTGTCCAGAATGCCGGCATTATCACCCACATTCTTTTCCACGGAGGTCATAAGCGCCTGCAGCTCCAGAGGCAGTTCTCTGTCGCTGGTGCCGCTATTGAACTTATAGTTCACGGTTGCGACCTCAGGACGGAAAACCCACTGTCCCACAAAAATGACTTCCTCGTTGGGCACGATGGCGGAATCCTTATCCCACCCGGTCATGGTCCATGTACCGAGCTTCAGACCGGCACCATTTTTCTCCTCATAGGTATTTCCAAGAACGTCCGGCGCCTTCACGTCAGAGCCAACGTTGTAGATGGCGTCGCTGGCAGCTTTCAGTTCTGTCGGCAGGTCCCGTCCCTCTGTCGCACTCTCGTACCGATAGCGGACGGTGGATGTGGCAGGGACGAACTCCCATGTTGCGGTGAATGTCACGCCTTCATTGGGAACAATGGCGAAATACTTATCCCATCCGGTCAGTGTCCACGTTCCAAGCGTCAGGCTCTCGTACTTTTCGTCATGCACTGTCTCAGGCACGCGGGGCGTTACATCCTCGCCCACGCAGTACGTGCAGTCGGCAGGCGGCTGCAGGCTGGCAGGCAGCACGCGGTCTTCCGTTCCGCTGACATATGCATAGGACACCATCGCCGTATAGGGTTTGAAGGTCCATGTGCCGACAAAATACTGTCCATCGCCGGTAACGGTCACGGAGTCCTTATCCCAGCCGGCCAGCGTCCATTCACCCAGTTCCATGGACTTGCGGTGCTCCACCACAGTTGTACCCACGCTCATGGGAGGATTGACAGTCTCGCCGATGCTCAATCCGGTCTGGTCTGACGGCAGCGCATTACGCACTTCATCCGGCAGCTCGCGGCCATCTGTCCCGCTGACAAACGTTGCCTTCACCACATAGTCGTTGATGGTCACGTCCACTGGATACCCAGTAGAGACATTTCCAGCAGCGTCCTTAGCGAACACGAAGTATGTACCGGCCTGCGTAACAAACATCGCATCATCTTTGTGCTTCCACGTCAGGGATGAGGCATCATTGACTTTGCTTACAGCCAACTCTGCGACACCGGAACCCTCGCCCAGTGTAGCGTGTTCGTCGTGATACGTGGCTGTCAACTTTGCCCGATGTCCGGTCCCGTCCAGAGCGGAAATCACATTGGTGACGGTAGGTGGCGTGTTATCGAGACGGTTTACCTTCAGAGCACCGGTTCCCACGTTACCCAGAGCATCTCTCATGTAGAAGGTGTGAGTCTGCTCTGCGTAGACGTCGCCGGTAAACACATAGTCACGCGAATAATTCTTCTCGCCAATGTCAGTGCCCAGCCGGTAGTCTGTATCTCCGTCGAAGGAGATTTCTACATTGCCGACACCTTCATCCAGTGCCCTTGCTGCGTAGGCTTTATTTTTTGCCCAGTCCGCAGTCAGGTCAGAGGTGGACTTCAGGATGGGTCCGGTCATATCAGTGGGCTGGATAACGCAGTCAACGGAGCCGTACCCGCCAAGATAGTTCTTGCAGCGCACGGTGTAGGTTTGCGCGGTGGATAGATTGACGTTGGGAGAGATGACGGAAGTATACTCCCATGCGCCGCCAGAAGGTGCTGCAGCAGTCCAGTCTGTGACCTGTGTTCCGTTCTGGTCAAACAGAGCAACCTCCGCGCTGCCGGCACGCTTGCTGTACCATGTGGACTTAATGGTCACATTCTGTGCATAGCCGCCCACCTGCTTATCGTAGGTCACGACCGGCGCACCCACCGGCGTACAGACGCCACCGGACATGGTAAATGTGCGGAGCAAGAAAAGAGTCGGTGTTACACCCCAGCCGGCGGACGGAGTCCACTTTGCTGCCTCTGCTTTTCCTGCAGCAGTTGCATTGGCTGTGCTGGACCCGAAGGTATAATACAAAGCGAACGTCGCTTGGCTTATACCTGCGGTTGCCACCGTGGAGTTCTTGTAGGACAGAGTAATGCGGTAATCGCGATAGGTGTTGCCGGATGCATCTACACCGGACCCGATTTGTTGCGGCGCCCCAATGTCAAAGGTATCTGAAACATCCGAGGGATAGTATACCCAGCCGAATCCTGTCGTGTCCGTCATAAGGCTCATCCTGTCCGCGCTTCCGTAGATGCGGAACTCGATGTAACCTGAATCCTTACTGACAAGGTCCATGGTGCTTTTTAGCCACATTGTGTTCAGGAAGGGCCTGTGGTCGCCGCAGATAGAACAGGACGAAACACCTGTGTCCCATGCAGGCTCAACTGTGTGATGGGAAAGGTCGATGTCCAACCCGCAAATTTCGCAGGTGGCTTTCCCGTACTGCGTATGGTCCTCCATCTGGTCTACACTCTTCCCATCGACAACGTGGAATCCTGCGTCCGTCCAGCACTGATTGCAGGTGGTGCAATACATATAATGGCGTGAATTCCCCGATTCAAGCCATTTGCCGTTGGAGGTGTGTTCCAAGCGTCCTGATTTCCGGTATCCGCATCCATCCGCACAATACCAGTAGCCGACCGGCTTCAGGACGTTGCAGTTGGGCTCGGCACCAAAGTATTTGATGTCGTGCTTCTTATAATCCACACGCCCGTTCTCATGTGCTCGTCCGTTCCACGTCCCTGTTCCGGTGTGCGTATCACAGATGAGGAAATGTCCCTCGTCGTCATAGCTGCTATGCAGTACGCAGGCGGAACTATCCTGCCCGCCGCCACCTCCAGCAACTGTGAGGTCAATCACTGTTGCCCCTTCTGGTGCGGCATACGCCGTTACTGCCGAACTCGTCACGAGCATAGCAGCCAGTATGAAGGTCGCCAAAACTCGGCGACATACATTTCCTTTTGTTTTCAAGAAAACTCGCCTCCTTCTCCTTGTTTTTTTGACTTTTGCAGTGCATCTACTTTGACACTACCACAATTCGTTATTTTGTCAATCGCTTGCCGATGAACAAAATACTGCACGCAGAGTTCCCAAAAAGCGTGCAATGATTGCACATTTTCCTGACGCGCAGGCAGGGCGTGCTTCAAGTAGGGGAGGGGGCGTCCGGCTGGGATTCCGGAACCGCCCCCATTCTCAACGCCGAATGCCATTACTTGCCGGCATCGCTTTTTGCCGCAGTTGCCTTGCCACGAGCCTTGGCGCGTTCCCATTCCTCGCGGGTATAGAGGCCGAACGCGATATCCGTTCCGGCGGGGTAGCGGACCTCCACGGCTTCCACTGTATCTCCGTCTTCATCCAAAATCTCCGTCACGAATTCTTCGGGGGTGAAAACAACATAGAGAACATCTCCGTTTTTGGTGAAGAGGTCAGGCATAAACAAATCGCGCTCATCGCAAATCTCACTCAGCATAGTGAACAGGCCCTTGTTCTTCGTGTACGTATCAGGGAAGACAGCTACGCCGTCTGCATCTTCGTCATATATGCTGACCGGAGTGCCATCGTCGTCATCGCGTAAAATGACCCGCTTCTCTCCGTTCTCCCCGCGTTCCACACATAGCGTGCAGGGGATGGCGATGAATTCGTCGGTATCGGTGAGCTCCTCGGTCAGCGCGTCTTCGGCATCGTCTTCTTCTGCACTCTGACATTCGTCCTCCTCAGTTTCCGTATCTTCAGTGTCGGACTTAAATACATCGTCGAAGAAAACGTTCAGAAAAGAGTCGAGGTCGTGGAAAATCCCGTCGCCCTCCTCACAGTAGGTATCCGCCACGGGTACGCCGCCGATATGCTCATAGCCAAGGATGCCACGACTATCCAAGTCGTCGATATCGGCCATGTAAACGATGTGGTAGTAGTCATCCTCTTTCGCGCCGGACTTACTCGCTTCCTGAAGCAGCACGCCAACGGGAATGCAGAGCCAGCGATAAAAGCGGTCCAGTCCGTAGATGACCAGCGCATCGTCTACCTCGTAGACAATGGTGTCCTTGTCTTCCGTGTAAACATGACCTGACACAATACGGTAGGGGACGTAGTTACCGAGGTTCAGGGGCATGGCGGGGTCCAGAGACTCTCGCGTGATAATGTTGTCAGCGACATCCATGATAGAAAAGAACTGCCGGCGTCTATCCTTCGCCTTCTGCGGCAACTCGAACGTAACCACGTTGCCGACCTGCTTCTTCTGCCGAGGTCCATCCGCGTCCGGCAGGTGGAACTCTATGCGGCGTTCACCTTCCTCGGTCCCGTCGTCCTCCACCCACAGATACATCTGCGCGGAAAACGCTCCATTCAGCGTTAGCGGTCTCGCACACTGCGTATTGATGATGTTATCGTCTCCGGACACATCCGGCAGAACAACACGCTTGATGTCTTTATCCTTCAGTCCTTTTCTTGTCATGTTTCTTCACCATTTCCTCTCTGGGTCTGATATATCGCCGTCTCTTGGCCACCCTTAATGTGATTTGCTCACAAGTACATTTTCAAAAATACATCGTAACGCAGAATGAGCTGTGTGTTATCCTGCCACTTTACACGACCTTCAAGCTCTAAATACTCATCGCCATCCTCCGGCGTGAAGAACGCAGGGCAAATATCTCTCATATGAATTGCCTCACTGATGTAACCCGACACGTCTTTTGACTCTTGCTCGTTCTGCGTTTCGATGATAACGATGCGGTTTGTGCCTTTTTCCCTGAAGCAGTAGAGCGTGCGACCATTCGAGAGCTGCTCTTCTATGTAACAATGGGGATTTGCGAAAATGAATTCCTCCTGCACACGCCACCGCCTCCTGTGTTGTATTTGTTTTCTCTTTTACTCGGACTCTCTACGTTCCATGATGGCGTCCGCAGCAAAGCGCGAGTAGTTTCTGTATGAGCTGAGGCTCACAATATCCACATCGGGATGCTCTGCCAACCAGCGGTTGATGGCCTCCGACAGCTCGTGAGCGCAGCTTACAGAAAAGTGCTGCACGAATCGTTTACTGGCCATTGTTATCCTCCTCCGCGTCCTTGCTCTTCACAGAGCGCTTACTCTTGCTGCGCCGGGTTTCCTGCTCCGCCGTACCATGCTCGTCCGGCTTCCCGTCAGGAGCTTCGCCGCAGGTGGAGGGTGCCGCAGGGTCCGCATCCTCGCAATCCTCGCAGGCGCCCTTCTCGTCCGGCGCATCCGTGCTTCCATCGGAGGCATCCTTCACGACGATTTCGATGTGCGACACGCCCCTTCTCTTGCCGCAGCTATCATATCCTTCGCCGCTGAAATCAGGAGTCCAGCGTTCAGGGACATAGTCTGCGCTCTCCTTCAGTGCCAGAATCAATTTGCCAACGCATAACACCGCGCCAGCCACCAGTGCAACCTTGAAAATCTTTTTCATTTGAAAGTCCTCCTCCATTTTTATGGTTCTATCAGAAATCGGCTGCGCCGAGTTCTTGTTGTTTTAGTGCTTCGAGTGTGTCTATGTCCTCATAGGCTCTCGGTATTTTCATTGAGCTGATGTTTTCGCTGAACAACATCGTTTTGTTCCAGCTCACAACCGCTTTGCGAATATCTCCCTCAATGATGAGATGTCGCCTCGTAGTTCTTGTACTTGTCACTTTGCGGATTTCGTACACATGATATTCTTCTACACGACCCATTCCCGTATATTCGGCCCGTACCACACGGTCGTAGTAGATACGTCCATCACGCTCTCTCAACTCACTCCAGCGAAGCAGCCGGCTGTATTCCTCTTTCACAAGAGAGACGATGGGAAAGCCTGCAACGGAAATGAGCAGCAGCCATACGAAAAACTTTGGCGCGGGAATATGTAGAATGGTTGCCGCATCCAACGCCAAAACCATGCCCGACAGAACGAAACCGATGGCGAAAGCATATTGGAGAGCGGTAAGGAAGATTGCCCATTGCTTGTCGAAAACTTCTCTTTCAAATTCGTAGTCCCGCATATCTTTTGTTCCCTCGTTCCATTAGGATTGTTTTTTCCCACGACCTGTGGAAATAGCGCGTGACGAGGATTATACAAACCCAGCTTCGCAGTTGTCCCTGACCGTTCGCTGCATTGGCCACGCGGGAGGCGTCCATGTGTTGCGAGGGTTGCCCTCGTCGCGAGCACATCTCTCTCCGCGCCTGAATGAAATTACTTCACGGGAGGTGCGATAGAACTCTTGGAGTTTCCGTTATCTGTGGGTGTCGCAGAGGACAGCCGGTACAGTGCGAGGTCTCCGTGGGTGTATTCCCTCACGATTTCACCATCGTGCAGCAACAGTACGGACCCAGATACAATTCCACCACCGTATGTTTTGCCGATACGCATAAATGCCATGGTGTCCTCAAAGGTATCCTCGTTCCTCGTTACTAAGACAAGATGCGCTTTTTCGCTGGAGGGAGTAAACATGGTGAAACGAAGAAAGTCCCCGTTCTCAATTCTGACTTTTCCCCGGCAGTAAATAAAGTTCCACGTCTCATGGCGGTCAGTGGGGTTGACGATGCTCAAATCTGCTCCGCCTTCGGGATGCGTAAGATAGTAGGGGAAAGACGGGTTGCGCTTTTTAATGGTTTCAGGGACCACTTCCATAATTGAGAATTTCTTACACAAAGCACTTACGAATTCTGCGTTGACTGTTCTCTGCTGCTGTTCGTTCAAAAATTCTCTTACCTTTGTCGTGCGTTCAACATAGCCCCAGTAATCAATGTCCTCGCCCAGCTTCTTGATGTGGTACTCCCACTCAGCTTTGGGGTGTACTTTGTTTACACGAAGAAATCGTGACAGCGCGGACGGGTCAGCTCCAAGTCTTCTGGCTACTTCAGCCTGCGACACCAAAGGGTGTTCCTCCATATACAGGCGAATTACATCTCTCGCAACCTCACCATCCAGCGTTGCAGCCCTCTCCTTACGCATCTTTTCCATCTCCTTACTTCGTAACGGCAGCCAACTGCCATCTTCCCGCTTCGCGGTCTTTCCTTGTTCAGAATCCACGCCGTCGAGTTTATGTTTGCCCTGCTGCACCCTTCCATCTATCCGCTTATTGCAAAACCAAGTATCTGCACTCGTCAAACAGTTGGTCATAGTACGCAGTCTGCCACTGATGACAGATAATTCCAATTTTCATATCCGGTTTTCGGCTTTGATAAATTTTCATTTCCTGTACCACGCGGATGTCCAAATCCGCTCCGTACGCATACCAGCGGTCTTCCTCGTCAATGAGAGGGAACACAGAGTTTTTATTTCGAAAAAGCCCTGCGCTTTCCACAGCGGATTCAATCACTTCGTTGCGCTTCGCATCCAAATCATCATGCGCGATTCTCTTCAACTGTACGAGTCCAATATGGTTCGTCGGGACAATCCACAGATGGTCCATTTGTCTTCCGAGTTTTCCAGCTCCGTCTGTCCCTCGCACTCTTTGTACGTCAAAGAATAAGTCCTTGAATTCTTTTACATTCGGAATGAGGATGATTCCGTTTGCTCCACGGAGCGAGGAGCCGAGAGTGCCGCAGACAGAGTTCATTGTCTGTAGTTCTCTGTGTACGCGGTCATCGCGCCACGTCATTCCCTCATTCATTGGAACATATACCAGTGCGCGGGTATGAGCACCGAGAAGAATCCCAGTATATCTATCTGACATCACATCAGAGGGAACATCGTCGTCCTCATCCGCAAAAAACTTTTTCACCGCCACGCTATCCAAATACTGCGCTTCGCCAACACATTCCTCTCCCCAATTATTTCTTAGATACCCATACCACGTGTTCTTCTCGATGTCTTTTCCCTCAACTGGTACGGGAGCAACGGGACCAACAACTTCATTCATCATTACAGTTGCCAGTGCCATCTTCATCAGCCGATTTCTTCTTTCCGGCTTTATGACCGCTCCTCCTGTCAGCGGAAAGCGAGTAGCACACTCGACCTCAAAGTCGGATAGCCAAGGATAAAACTCAAGATAGTCGGTCAAGAGTTTTTCCACACCCTTCTTCGTGATAACATAATATTTTCGTATCAGCTTGCGCCCGCGCTTTTTAACTGTAAATGTTCTCATTCGTACAAGACCTTCTTCTTCAAACTTACTGAGAACACGACTCACATTGGCACTGGACGAACTCAAACAATTCAGTGCGCTCCTTGGAGTTGACAGTCCGAGTGAAACATCATATAGAATTTTCGCCCGAAATATAGGCTGAGACATTTGTGTTGTCACCTCCTGCTGCTTTTTCCTTGGAACAGACCGAGCGTAAGTAACGCGCCCAGCTTCGCTGTTGCCATCTACCCGCGCTTCGCACGGAATATAAATGTTTTACTCATCATCGGTGGAATCTCATCTGCTTTCTCTTTCATTTTCCGTCAAACCCATTCACCAAAGACGTTTTTTGGGCGTTGGTTTTAACTCCATCGCAAAAGGATAGTCAACATTCCCGACCAGAAGAAAGACGGTGGAGTGGTTCTGCGATGAACTACAAGTGGCTCTTCATTTGCCCGCTGCGAGGATTTGATTTTCCTGTGGAATATCGGAGAGTTAATCAGGAAGTTATTAACTGACCAAAGAGCCCGACTTTTTATGTCTAAGGAAGAGGGGCAGGGTCTCACGTTTTTTCTTTTTTTTATGAGCCGGAGGCATCGTTGTTCACTCCTTTTCTTTCTCATTCTTTTCTTTGCCTTTCGCATTTTCTTCTCGTGCTTTTTTCGACAGTTTTTTCTTGTCGTCCCTGCCCAAATTCGTTTTCAGTCCAACGGTTCAGACATTGGTTTGGCGCGTCCTCCTATCGAGCCTCTTACCGGAACGGAGAGAGTAGATGCCTTTTTGCGTTTTCTCTGCTCAGACCTATTTTTCAGTCCGACCGAGAAGGCATTAGTTTGGTGCGTCCTCCTATTGTGGCGCTTACCAGAACGAATGCCCCGCTCCGTCATTTATACGCTCAAGTGTACCGTTTCTGTGTGACAATTTCCGGTGTGCTGTTTTTATGCTTTTTGGGAATAGAAACTTTCCGTGGTAATCTTTGGCGGGTAAAGTTTCTCCTGTTCCAACCACGCACAACCCTTGTGTTTTCAACACTTTTTCGTCTATGCGGACGAACAACTTTACCTACTCCGTTTTAGAGGGGGTGTTTTTGTATGTGCAGAGCCTCTTTCGGAATGGGGAAAGTATCTCTGCTTCGCTCAGGTAGTGTTTCCGCTCAGGCACTACCGCGATGTAGGTTCCTTCGGGCAGTTCGTCCGCCGGTACGATGGTCGTTGCGTAGACGAAATCGGTGGACAAGCCCTTGTCTCCGCCATGCGTAAACATACAAATCGAGTCAGTTACTGACTTACAATCATGGTTGTCACTGTCGCAAATATTGCTCTCTTTATCGTTGTAGACGAAGAGATAATTGACCGTTTTTTTGCTCAAAAGCGGGAGCTGTTCCGCAATGGCTGCGAGTGTGTCGCGGACGGCAAATTTAAGGAATTCCGTATAGATAAATGCGGGGCTTCCATACCGCAAACGCGAACTTCTTTTGACCCAAATTGAAGGAATCATAGGGGTCTTCACATAGACGGAAGCGCCATCAGTAAACGCATAAAACTCACCGTTTTCTGCATGAATCTCGTCGTAGTTTTTTGCCGCATCCTTGTTTCCAGGATAGATGCTGCCGAGCGCGTTTGAGGTCAGATAGAAGTAGCTTAGTGCCGCGAAAGCTGTGTAAATTCTTCTGCAATAAGACGCTCGAACTTCGCTGAAATTGCTTTGAATAAGGTCTTGCAAAACCTCATCTTCTGCCCAGCGACTGTAGCGGTGTTCCTCTAAATCCTCGATGTGTCCGAGCGCATTTTCACAGATTCCTTGCAGTGATTTCAGTTTCGCACAGGCTTCCCGCAGGTCATTTTTGAAGTCCTCGATGTCGTAAAATGCGTCACACATAAGCTGCTCCTTACGCGCTCACAGTGTCACGAAGAGAGGTGTAATGCGGCACGTGTTCGCTGTCATAAATACAGTAGGTGTCGAAGCCGTATTCCTTCAAATGGAATTCTTCTGCCTCTTTCGGACTGCGGATAATTGCAACGTGGTTGATTTCGTCTGCAGCCCCATCGACGAAGCTGATGTTGCGCTCCCTCATAGCGAGCTGCGCGTCCACGCGCCCTTTCACGTAGGTAACATCGAATGCTTTCCCCTCATTCGTGATGAAGAAAAACTGCGCGGGATATGTTGCCACTGACACTTCTCGGATGTTGTCACTGCCGATAGCAACGAGGACCCAAAAAGCGTAGAGCCTGCGCTTCAAGGCATCCTTGCTTTCGCCGTATGCACCCCTCCAATACAAGGTGTCGGACAGCTCATCGTAGTAGATAAGACTCTCCCTTGCGAGCTTCTTGACGTAAAAACGGACGTTATCTTCCGTATCCTTGTCGCCGAAAAAGCGCACCGCCTGCTCCTGTGTCATTGCTCCACAGATATTGAAAATCAGCGAAAGATTGTCGTAGAGATGAATGTACTTCATGTCGTTATTTCCTTTCTCAGAGAGGTGTAGGGGAGGGTCAAACCCTCGACCTATCCCTGCCTCTGTGAATTTTTCTCTTGGATGCGAAGCAGGTCCTGCTCGTCTGTGCTGAGGAGGTCATGCTCCGTTTCCGAGGCCACAATATGAATTGCCACATGGTTGGCATTCGCCATCAGAAGCCCATCGCCGCGCTCGAAACGCTTGACCTGTTTACACTCGCTTTCGGTGAGGTGCATGGTCTCCCGCGCCAGTTCGATTTCCTCCGGTTCGACCTTCATCAAAACCTTGAACTTCGCGGTGTTGGTGATTTCTTTTCCGTAATCGGAGGCGAAGAAGTCGTTTGAGTTCTGCGACAATGCGATAAAGATTGCGTTCATGCCACGCGCTGTACGGAAGCCTTCAACAACAAATTCTGCCGCCTGTTGTGATGCTGTGCGACCCAACAGACGCCACGCCTCATCCAGCATAACTGCCTTGCGTTCCGTACGGTCTTCCTTTACTCGGTCCATAACAAAGTCGAAAGCGATAAACATTCCGAGAGGCAGCATTTCCTTCGTCAAGTTGGACACGTCGATAACGATAAACTTGTTCGTCAGCTCCACATTCGTGGGCTGGTTGAAGGACGATGCGGAACCAATGACAAAGCGGCTCAGGCAGTCGCGCAGACGCTTCGCTGCCGGTGCGCCAAGCTCTTCGTAGAGGTCGCCCAGCACGGGCATCTTACGGTAGTGTCCGGGGTGCTGCGGGTCCCAAAGTGAGTCATTATCGGTGGTAATTCCGAAGTGCTTGTAGGTGCGGATGAGTGCCTCGTCCAGCAGGTGTCGTTCCTCGTGCGTGATATCCTGCAGTATGATGGAAACGAAGGCATGGAGCGTCTGGATTTTCTTCGACAGGGTGGAGGTCTGAGACCGATGCTGCCCGCGAATTTGGTCCTCCGACTCCGTGTTTCTCATGCGGATTTCCATGATGTTGATATTCTGAGGGGAACCCGGCTCGATGCGGATGAACTGTCCTCCGATAGCATCACAGGCTCGCTCAAATTCATAGCCCTTGTACGGGGCGATGGTGAAGGTCTGCGTGTTTTGGTAGCGCAGGCGGAGAGCCATCGTCATTGCGGCAAAGGTCTTACCTGCGCCTGAGGTCCCGACCCAAACCATGTTTCCATTCACATAGATGTTTCTGTCGAAGGGATTGATAAAGACCAAAGAGCGGTTGCTGGAGTTCTCTCCCAGCATGATACCGCCCTTGTCGTAAAGCTCGAAAGAGCAGAAGGGATAGCCGGCTGCAAGGTCAGAGGCGAGGACATTTCTGCGGGTCTTTTTATACAGGTCATCCGGCAGCTTACAGACCGGCAGGGTCGCAAGTAGGCCGTCAATCTGATGGAACTTATACTGCTTAATGACCATGTCATTTTGGACACAGAGTGCTCGGATTTCCTTCCATTTCCACTGGAGTTCCTTCTCATCTGCCGCCGTAATCGTCAGCAGAGTAGACAGCCAACAGAAATCATCTCCGCTTGCAAGTCCCTGCTTGAGATAACGACCTGCGTTGCTGGCTTCTGCCATTCCTTCGTATCCAATATCCGTATCTCTTGCAGCATAAAGTCGTCCGTCATTGACACGGAGGAAGTTCTGCAGATAGCGGGACATTGCCTCCGTATTTTCCTTCTTGATGAAGATATCAAGGTCAACGCCGGCGAACAGATTGATGAGTAACTGCATCCAGCCGCTATACGCTCTTGTGGGATATGCCTCAGATGGAAGGTAGCAGAACATATAGTAAAGACCGTCAATTCTGATACAAGTAGGGGAAATGCCGGGGTCGATATATTCGGGGGCGATAAGGTCGTTGACGGGGATAACAAGAGAGTCTTCACCCGTGTCAGATGTGTCGCTAAAATAGGTGTCTGCGTAGTTGGCAAGCACGTCCGCTTTTCTCTTTTGGAGTACCGTCGTCTCGCTTTTGCTGCGGGCGAAAATGAGATAGAGCACAGATTGCACCCACTCATCGGAGTCGTTGCTTATCAGCGTATTCCCACAAGCAGAAAGACTTCTTGCAATGTTATCCGCCTGCTGCATGAGGGACCAGCGAATCTGGTCGAAAGACGGATTTTTCTTTGCGCCGACATCCGGCTCGTAGGAAAAGATAACGAAGAAACGGCGGGCGATACCCTGTGTCGCTCCTGCCATTTCGATAAGCTGAACCTGCTCATACTGGAGCTGCCGGCACTTTGCGTTGGTCTCCTTTCGCTGGTCGCTTTCCAATTTCCGCAGATATTCCTCCACGTCTGCCCGCTTGGAGACGATTTTGATTTGGGTGTTGTTCGGAAAGTTTTTCAATGCAGCGCCATAGCTGTCAGTGACACTTTCTTGGTCCGAGGCAGAGAGCAGCGAAAAGTTGATAGAGGAGAATTCAAGGATTTTCACATAGCGTCCGTCGCGGGTGATGACGATGCCGCCCTTCACATCGGACACGGGTGAAAACGCCTGCGTGCTGACAATCTGCGCGAGCTTTTTAGCCATTCTGGTTCTCCTCCTTCTTTATAGCGTTGGGGTTCTTTTTCTTCTTCCGCCGCCGCTTCTTCTTCGCGGGAGCGGTGGATGGCACGCCTTGCCCACCAGCCTCGCCCTGTGCGCTCCCGTGCGTCTCCGAGGGGACAGGACACACATCGTCGAAAGTCTCGCCAGACGCGCTCTGAGGGGGTTCTGTGGGGAGTTCTTCGTCTTCATATTCATCCTCGTCGGCAGGTGAGACCCAGTCAAAGGAGACATCTATGCCGTTGTCTTTGTGGTCTTCTTCAGAGGAATCTTCTTTCTTCTCAAAAATAATATTGCCCTCTAATACGACAAGGGGCATATTCTCATTTTTTACTTCCATGCCGGCGGCTTCCTCCTCGTCGGCCCAACCAATATCCGCATATTCGGAAGAATCGTCATCATTATTTCCACCGTCAATGGAGCCGACAATGATGCCTTCGTGGGAGTCCTGCTTATACATATCGTCGAGATACTCTTTATCGGCGAAGGTGAAGTTTACGCCCTCTTCATAAACTGTGGTCGGCTTGCTCATCAGCTTACGCTTCATGCTTTCCGTCACATCATCAATGGTCTTGCGGTTTGCTTCGCGCTCGATGAAGATGTCTCCTTGTGCGCGAGTTGTGGCCCGTGCGTTTGCGTTGTAAAGCATGACTTTGCGGCTGCCAAGCCACTTGAAAAAGCCGGTTATTGCAACGGTGATAGGCTCGCCGCCTATGCCGATAGTTCCGAGGAGAAACGGACCCATGCAAACGAGGAGGGTCACTGTAATACGGAGTGGCATATCGGGAAGATTGCCAAAGGGTTTCAATGTAATGAGAAATGTGAGAGCAGCGAGGGCAAGTCCCTCAACAAAGAAGCGCATCTTAAAAAGTCCCCGAAGTGCTCTACTCTCGCCTTGATAATTAACGGGGATATAGTAAATTGTTCTACGTTCACTCATAATTTTTACAACGGGGGTATGCGCTGTTTCTTGCTACGACGCATACCCCCGCACAGCTCCTTTCCGCAATTTCAGTTGGTGCATTTACGGTTGATGCACAGGCCGAGATTACGTCTTACATGAGACCCTTACACAGCGCAAAGGCGAAGCCGTTCTCGTGATAGCCGATAATCTGTACCAGCAGCGTGTCGCCCGGAACCATCCGCTTACGAATCAGCGTGGGGCTGAAGCGGGTGATGACAATGGGCAGATTGAAGCTGTCACTGTAGGCGTAAATGGTTGCCTTGGACTTATCGGTCTTGTTGGGGAAAATGCGGGTCAGCGTGGCGATGGTCGTTGTCCCCGGCTCGGTGGGAGGGCCGAAATCAATGATGTTTTGCAGTTCCGCATAGGCGCCGCTCAGGTGGAGGTCATGCAGCCCATCTTCGCGCTTAATGACCTTCATAACCTTCACATCCAGCTTGTCGCCGACGCTGTAGTAGGGGCGTCCTGTCAGCCGGTCCGTATCATCCATCGTCCGCATATAGCGGTTGGAAACATCACGCTTGTTCATCCGCACATCGACGCCACCAAGGTTGACCAGTACGCCCTGCTGACTGACAGAGAGGATGGTCGCCGAAGTAACCATGTTCTCCACGATGTAGGGCGGCTCACTATCGAAAGTGCGGTGGTCCTGTTTTGCAAGGGCCTGACGGCGTGAAGCAATGACACCATAGGTGACATTTCCGTTGTCATCCTTCCGCGTATCAAGGTCGGTAATGACGAAGGAGATGGGCGCACCCATGTGCTTTGCCAGCATCTGCTCCTGTCTCCGCTCCAGCGTTCCCTTACCGCCGTCGTCGGGCTTGATGGGGTCTTCGCGGTAGAACTCATTAAACGGGATGAGGGCCTGAAAGTCCGTGTTCTCGCAGCTTGCAACGGCGAAAACAACAGAGTCACCGTTACGCAGTGCGCGGCTCTGTGTGGCAATTACCACTCCGTTCAGAGCGCGGCCCAGCTTGTAGGCGGCGTTCACGGACATCCAATCCGTCATCTTCTTTGCGCGAATTTCCTGTTCCCGCTCGCGCTCTGCGCTGCGCTGACGGGCATCACGCAATGCAGCGGCGCGACTGCCGGTGCCCGTGATGACTTCGTCGATTTTTGCGTCGGAGCTGGTTCTGCGGTGGGACTTGCGGTTTGCGGAATAAATCGCCTTGGACTCGGTATTTTCCACCTTCTCATTGACGGCAGCCGCATCTTCAGGCTTTTTCTTCGTAGCCATTTTTCTGTTCTCCTTTCATCAGAATTCAGAGGGAGATACCGCTCCAAAACATTCTTTTTTTTTCTGTTGTGAAGGGTATCTACCTGCCTCTAAATTCTATACTACTATATTTGTTGATATTGTCAATTAGCTGAGGCGAACAAGATTTCCATAGGTGAAGTATCTATGGAAGCCTTATAGTTCTCAGTTTTTTGAGGGAGGCATAACAGTCGATTTTTTCTTGCTGTTGTCCTTTCCCTTGGAAAGAGCTTCCAGAGACGGGTTTCCATTCTGCTGGAAAGGTTTCTCCGGCGGCATTTGCTTCTTTTTCTGCTGCTGAAGAGCTGGCTGCTCAGGGGTCTTTTTTTCTTGTGCTGCTTTTCCGCCATCCTGATATCCGGCAAAACCAACGCTCTTATTGTTGGAGGATTTTTCCTTCTGAGAGCTGCGTCCTGTGCCCTGCTGCAAGACCTTTTCCCGCGAGTTATCGCGTGGCGCATTTCCCAGCTTAATCTCGCTTCTTGGAGCACCCTGCTCATAGGCACGCGCTGCGCCGTCCTTTGCCTTTTCAGGTCTTTTCTCCCTCTGTGTTATGCGGTGTTCTTCGCGAGGGGACAGGTTCGGCTCTTGAGGCTTGCGCGGCTTTTGCTGGTTTCGCTCAGGCGTGAGCGGCTCGTTTTCTTTTTCTACGGGCTTCGGTTCCTCGGTCGGGAGATGCTCCGTTCCGATGGGCTCGCAGACCTCTGAGGAGGGAGGGGCGACCTCCCACTCAATGACATCCGCTGCAGGTTCTGGCGGAGAAACGAACTCGCCGTCCAGCTCAATGCCGGCATCCGTTGCCTGATGTTCCCACGACGCATAACCGCTTCCATGTGGGACGCGCTCATCGGGCCACCAGTCCTGTTCCTCATAGCTCATGGACCGCCGCTGTCGCTTGATGCGGCGAGAACGTTCATCGGATTTTGACTTTTTCCCCGTCTTATCCTTGAGCTGCTCCAAGCGATACTTGAGCTCTTCAAAGAGGAAACCTGCCTTTGTACGGATAAGTGTCCATGCCTCAGCAATCTTTTTGCCGGTGCTATTTTCGTTCTCCTCATCGTCAAAGTCGCTCCACGCAGAACCGAATTTTCCTGAGTAAGAACGGTCAATATCCTTGAAGGGGTGCTCCCGCTCATAGGCGGCAAGCTGCATTTTTTCTTCAATGCGCTCCCGTTTGCGCTGTTCTGTTTCCTCAATAGGTGTCTTGTCGCGGATGTACCATTTCGCCATGTACTTAGCGTCCGGATGGAGCTTATGAGGGTGCTTGAGGGCGTGAACGGGGTTATGTCCTCGGAAAATAATGATACACTCGTCGCGGCCAACCTTGAACAGTTCGTCATAGCTCATAAGTGAGCGGCGACCTTCACCGGAAGACCATCTGTTCATTGCTGACATGATTTTCGATGCGTTCTCGTGCTGCTGCGTTTCGACCTGCACCGTTGTGTCGCCGATACGCTTTGAAATCATGTCTGCTGTCTGCGAATCGTTGATACCGAGGGAGAGGAATGTATCGCAGTTGGCCATGATTGTTTCCCAACGGTCTCCGTAGTTCTGATAAAGCTGCCCCACATTCTGCCATATCATAGCCACGGCCATATCACGCTTTCGGATGGTAGCCAGCTTTCTATCAAAGTCGGGAATGATACCGATGGATGCACACTCGTCCATAAGGAAATTGACGGGCACAGGCAGCTTGCCATCGTCCTGACTATCTGCGAAGTCCACCAGATTGATGAACAGCATGGAAAAGAACAGGGCGACGACAAACTTGAACGTATCGTGACTATCAGGAAACTGACAGAAATACGCGCAGGGTCTCTGACCCGGCAGCGTGAGGTCAATGTCGTCTGTTGTCAGGAGTCGGCATACCTGCTCACTTTGCAGAAGATTCAAGCCGATAGTGAGGTTCGTAACGAGGTTGCCCCACAGGTTTGCAGAGGCCGATTTTGCCGCCTGATAGGGGCGCAGACAGGCCTTTTCGTCGGCGGGAATCTTATTGTCGTCGAACATCGCATCAAGGAATTCCGCAGCATCGTCGTGCATGAGGTAGTTGTATACGGTGCTTATGTTTTTATCTTCTTCCGGCACATCCTTACAGATAAGACAGCGAAGAATAAGAGCGGTCAGCAGAGATTTAGGTCCGTCCTTGTAGATACTCTGCGTTTTTGCATCCATGATGTTTGAGATTACGATGTGAGAAAACATCTGAGCCGTCGTTTCAATCATTTTCCCGCTGCGGACAGACTTCAAGCAATCCCATCCATCAGAAAGACTCAAATCCTTGAGGTTAAGAATGCGAACACAATATCCGGCATTCATAAATGATGTCGCCATGTCGCGGGTAAGTCCACCATCAGGGTCTGTGACGATGATAGACTCTTTTCGGCGTATAGACTGGAGACAGTAGTCTTTTGCAAATGTGTAGGTTTTACCAGAACCAGAAGCACCGACGCACATGATGTGGTGGTTCGTTCTGGAATCGTCGTGCCGTAAATTGATAAGATATTTTCCCGCAGGGTCCAGCATTCCGAGAATCGTACCGAAGGATTTCTGTGGCGACTGAATAACGGCCATATCCTCATATTCTTCCGGCTCCTCAAAGTGTGAGTCACCGTATACCTGCCGCTCCGTGGAATTGCTGAACTTACGTCCCAGCGGGTCTGCGCCATCGTCCTTTCCCCAAACATTCAGGAAAATGAACGCGGTAACAATGGCAAAGACCAGAAAGATTACAAGGAAGATGCCAAAAGGGAAGCCCTTTTCTGCCATGCTTTTGATGATGCCAATAGGGGAGAAGGAGGCGCCGTTTTTACTGTAAAGCGTGTTCAAAAAACCAGCAAAGTACAGGGAAACAATAGCTTCTCCAATTCCGATACGAAGGAGCCATTTTTTGAGTTCCTTCTTTTTCTTGAATTTCACTTTTAGCTCATCTCCTTACCCCTTGTTCTCGTAGCGAGGCCAGTACACATCTCGCGCAAGTTTTGCCCTTTGGATGGCCTTGCCCGGTGAGGATTTCACGCTGTCAAAGTAGTATGCGAATGTAGAAGCCGCATTGTATGCACCGTTTCTGTCGTTCGATACACTTCGGATGCCGTTCCAGATATGCGAGTTGTTTGTCTGGAGGTCATAGGCGAGATACTTGATTTGCGCTGTGGCTGTATCAAAGGCAAAGCCGTTTTCCATACACCACGAGTTAAAAGCATCCAGTCGGCTGCCGGACCACTGGAACAGTCCGTATGCGCCTGTTTCGTGGTTTTCCTTTGTGGCATCTCCACCGGACTCCTCAACCATGCTTGCCAATACGCCACACAAACCGGCGTCACTCAAGCCCAGTGTGCCCTTGATGTATGTCGTGAGGTCGCTTCCATCCTCCATAGAAGAGAGAGGATAATTCACGTGGTAAATCAGCGCGTTTGCCGCAGGGCCATAGCTGTTAAGTCGGTTTATGTCGTAGCGGACCTTTGCGACGCCCTCGCCCGGAACCTGTCCCCAACCCGTAGTGTTGCCTTCTACGGTTGTGATGCTTTCACTATCAACCGCGACCACCAAGCCAACATGGGTCGAACCACTTGCTGTTCCGTTTCTCGAATAGAGCATAATGTCTCCCGGAACAGGGGTGTACGCTGTTCCCCCAAAGGGTGTTGTTGTCTTGATACGAAAACTCTTGTACCCCATGTCAGCCATTCCGCGCCCTAAGACTCCGGTGTTGGCTGTGTGGGGAAATACATCTGAGCACCCCGCCTGATAAGCACACCACATAATGAAAATAACGCACCAGTCAGCCCGTTCATCTCTTCCGTAAAACCATCTGTTGTATTTGACGCGGTTCGACTTGGGAGGCTGCTCTACGGAATCTGTTCGGCCTACTTCTCCAAGTGCGACCGCGACAATTCCCTGTCCACCCGAACCGTAAACCATTGTGCCGCTGTTTATACTGTCGAGGGGAATGTTGTGTTTTTCCAAAAACGCTATCGTTTTTTCCTTGTTTCCTTCAAGAATGATTTTGTTGTCTTTGTCGAACTCCGGCTCGCTCATCAGGAAGTCATCTGTACCCTTGAAGCAGTCTGCAAGGTATTCCCTCTGTCCACCGATTTGGCGCTTATACTCCTTCCCGTTGTCGGTCCAGTTCTTCGCCAACATCTTGTCCTTGTCCCAACCATAGGCGTTGATATACTCATCAAGTAATTCTGCATTGTCTGCTGTATAGCAATTCTTGATAAGTTCGTCAGCAAATGCCGTGGCAACTGTTCCGGCAATGATAGACAGCGCGAGCATGAAACACATCAGAGATTTCAAAAGAGTCTTTTTCATGTTTTCCTCCTCTCTCAAAAATTACCAGAAGATGTTGCCCATGGCGGACTCACCACTTGTCTTCCCATCCCCCTCCAAGTCTCCGCCCCAGAACCCAATAATGTTACTCAGTTCTGTGATATTCCTTACGCGAATTTGGATAGGCACGGTAACTTTTGCAGTAATGATTTCCTCTGTGATGTCTTCGCCGGTTTCTTCATCGTGCCCTACAACAATGATATCCTTTCCGTACTCTGCGGGAATGGTGGAGAAGTCGGGTGTGTCGATAACCAGCATAAGGTCAATAAGCGCACAGCTATAGTCTTTGAGGGCGGTTGTGACTTTGCCTTCATTGTTTCTCTCAAAAGATGCCTGTTCCGTCAGGTACTGGGGGACAAACGTCCCTTGCCATGCCTTGAGCCGCCCCTTGATGCCGCTCTTGCCGAGGTCGAAGGTGATATCATCCGTGTTGGCACTGTCGTAGAAGCCCAACCACCGCATAAAGCCGGAGACCTTGAGAGGCTCATTGTCCCCCGTCTTCGTTGTGGAATAAACACTCAGAAGTTGGAGGGCGTTATAGTATGACATTGGCTCTACCTGCAGGGCGACGGTCGTACCGTCCCAGCGGTCATAGGTGCCTGCGTAGGCCGAGGAGAAATACTGGTCGATTGCTCCGTTCATGCCCCTAATCAATTCCTCCAACTGCTCGGCTCTTACTTTGATTTTGTTGCTGCAGGCGAGGATGCAGTTGAGTGAGGTGTCCCTGAGGTCCTCTTGGTTCTCCATAACACCGACTTCCTGCTGCCCATCATTCGAGATTACATCTGAGCTGTCTGCTTGTGATGTAATAGACGTCCAAATACCACTCGCAGCTTCTTTCAGCGCAGCGCGGAGAGGTCCAAGGGTTACGTAGTAGACAAATGAATTCCACTGAATGTCTCCACCGCCTGCGTAGATATACTCCTCCTCGCGCTCTTGCACGGCGGCAAAAAATGAGGATGTTGCTTCATAAATAGAGGCAGGAAAAGCGTAGGTCAAGATGAGGATGACAGCCAGCATCGCTACGATAAGCCTGCCTGCTGTGCGGAAGAGTTCCGGCGCAGCTTTTGCGCCCTCCACAACGGCTCCCGCAGCATTTCCGCTGGCGGCATTGGCGGCGATTTTGCTGACGGCCTTTGCGCTCTTTACCGCGTCTGAGGCTACCTGAGTGGTTTCGCGGCCAACCTCTCCGAGATTAGATTCGCCGTTTTTTGTTGCCATATAAATCACGCTCCTTCCACTTTAGTGTTAAGACAAACGACCCGCGAAGCGAGGCTTTCTTGGCCTGCACCTCGCGGGTCAGATTTAGAGGTTGTTACTTATCCCGTTCGGGGTCCCATTTCTTTTTCTGGCGGTCTCGCTTTTCTTGCTGTGTCTCACCAAGGATGGGTTCTTCCTCTACGGTGACTCTGTCATTGGACGGACCTTCAGAGGTAGTGCCGCTGGTACTATTACTGGAGGGTTCATCGAAATCGCCAGCATCATCGTCGTCCACAAGAGGTCCGTAGGTGGCGACATTTTCAGGAGAGTCCTGAATGGATACGCTGTGGTCATCGCGCTCAATGCGAGAAACGGTCTCTTTGCTGACCTCACGCACATCGTCTGCGGAAACCTCGCGGGCGAAGAAGCGTGCGCCGTCGTCGGTCTGAATTTCCTGCATAGCTGCACGCTGGTTATCGTCTGCGTGGAAGTATCCGGTTTCGTCCATGACCTCGTATCCGCGTTCAACACCACCGGCATCGGTATGCACCGCATAGATGTGGCGTGCGCCGCTGTCATCGCCGTCAGTAACTGCTGTGACGTGGCTGAACTTGCCGTCCTCATGTCCGAGAGCAGGCCCGAAGGCTTTCTGCATCAGCTCGCCACCAACCTCATCGTTACCGGCAAGGTTGTAGTTGGGGTGTGCCAGAATGCCAGCCGCCATGGAGGGAGAGCTCTCGCGTGCCGTTTCGCGCATGGCGTCTGTCGCATCGCGGTAGACTGCCTGCATCGCGTGGTTTGCCTGCTGTGCGCCCTGCGTAACAGGCAGGCTGTAGTTCTTCGCCATAAAGTCCTTTACGGAAGCATCGGGTCCGGTAACAGAAGCCATAGGCGTCTTGAGGGAGCCGGTCATGTTCCGAGGATTATCGCCGTTCGGAGTGTTGTAGCTCAGGCCGGCACGCATAGCAGTATCATTCAGACCAGCAGTGCCCTCAGGCGTGACGTTGAAGCGTCCGGAGCCCTCGTTACGCAGGTTCTGCTGCGCGAAAGCAGCGGGTGCGCGGTGAGCCTCCTGCGCCATTTTCTGGAACGCGGGGGTAAACCGTTCGTTCTGGTCTTTGGGCGCCGGATACCGCTGTGTGCGGTCGCGAGTTGCGTTTCTCACGCCGGCAGCGTTCTGCGTGGCCTTGCGTTCCGCCTGTTCACGCTGCTGCGCCGCGCTTCTGATTTCCTGATTTCGTGCAGCGGCACTGGTAGTGAATCCGGCGGCAGCGGCCTTCATAGAGTCGGACATAGTTGCGCCGCCTTTTCGGGCGCGATTGAACTGGGAGACAGCACCACTGATGCCGCCCCACTTGCCTTCCTTGCCGTAGTTCTCGCCAAGGATGGCCTTGGAGTTGTTGCCCTTACCACCGTTCCACGCGGTAGACGCGGATTTCGCAATTCCGGCAATGGCAGCACCGGTGCCGATGGCCTCATCCAGCAGATTGCCGCCGGTGGTAACGACGTTCAAACCAAGCTGGGCAAGGTATGTATCCAGCCGCTGTGCAATGTGGCAAGCTGCAAGCACAAGGAAGCATTGAGATATTGAAGTCATCCCCTTGAATCCGGAAAGAATGAGCTTCAGAGACCAAACAGACAGACACATCAAGATAAGCTGGCCAATAAACATACTGAACCATCTTTTGAAGATGTGGATTGTTTGGTCAGATGCAATCGTTGCGTATGCGAGAGGGGCAAAGGCATAAACGGTAATGCCCACCATCAAATACCGTTCAAACATTTCCACGTAGAGTTTGAACAAGGCCACTGTAATTGCTACAGTAAGAATAAAAATGGCGGCTGTTTTTACGAGACCGATGACTTCAGGAAAGATTCCAGTGTCGAGAACTTTATCCCATTCAATTTGAGAGCCTTCAAGCTCAAGACCCCAGAATGCCTCGTAAGGGTTCTTTATAAAGTCAACCAACATCATGGCGATGTAGTTGCCGAAATAAATCATACCGATAGAGACGCCTGTCATCACCAGTACGCGGACAGGGCTTGTTCTCGATTCGCCTGCGGATAGGAATACGCTGTAGATGGAAAAGGCCGCAATAATAATGGCAAAAGCCAGCGCCATTGACTGAAAAACACTATAACCCGTTGCCAAGAACGGAATTTTTTTTGTCATCTCCGCCATACTCAAAGGCATCAATTCTTTCCCCCACCATGAAATAACGGCGTCGAGGAGTCTTGCCAAAATGTTGTTGAGTGTCGCAAGGATAAGTTCAATCATACTTCAGCCCACCTCCTTTATTGTCCCGGATTTTTGGGGTCCCATGCGAGAGAACGAAACAAATCGTTGAAAAGAGTTGCAACCAGCGGCAACATACAGAACGCTGCATATGCAACCACAACAATCAGCACGGCTCGTTTGGATGCGATGTAGATACGGGTGTTTTGCGGGTCATGTGATAAAACGCGCAGGGCTGCAAAGCAGATAGACAGGGTTGCAACTGGTGTTACTGTTTTGAACAAGACGTCGTAAATAGGTCCGAACGAGTTTGCGATTCCACTGTAATCTGGACCGTCAGCATACGCTGGCGTAACAAGCAGAAAAAACAGAAAACACAGAAGAACACTGACAACAACTGCGCGAATTGACTTGTCCTGTTGAACAGGAAAGCTATTCTCGTGCATAAGAATTCCTCCTTGTTGAAGTTGAAAAAGAAAAGCGAGGACACCGATTGGGGTGCCCTCGCTTTTGTCACGCTCTCCTTGCGCCGGTGGTGCGCTTCAGCGGGGAGCGCCTCATGTTGAGTTTTACAGCAGGAATTATCCGAAGACACTTCCTGTATTGCTGCTGGAGAACCAGCCGCCGACCTGCTCAATAATCAGGGGTGCCAGCCAAATAACAGCGACAACGATGACAATGAGGAAGACCTTCTTCTTCATCGCCTCGATGTCTCTTGCATCACCAATCAGAGCCTTCAGTGCAGTTGCGCTGAGGACGATGGCGGCAATGGGGGCAACGATTGCGGTAATGATGGTATAGATGGCCTTGGTGCCGGTCTTAACGCCGGTCACGATAGCATCGGAGGGGTCAGCAAAAGCCGTCACAGTCATCAGAACCACCATCAGTGCTACAATGAACACACAGGTCGCAATACGCACCCACTTCTTGTTACCTGTTTCTGCCGGCAGAGTCAGATACTTTTCCATGTACGTACACGCTCCTTTCAAAAAGAGAGGGAATCTCTAAGCATCATGCCTTTGGTAGACATTGGCGAAGAGGGGAAAACAACGACCACCGTTCTTCATTTTCCCTACTCTAATTCGATACTACCAAATTCAAGAATATTGTCAATCACTTGAATCTGACAAATTTTCCGTGATGCTTATACCAGCACTCTCTGTAAAGCAAAAGTGCTTGTATAAGCCTCACGGTGCGGGGAAAGCAGGGGAGGGGAGCTTACGCTCCCTTCTCCGCCTGCGTGCCCATCTTGGCTTTTCTCTTTCTCTCGCCCAAAAGATGGTCGTCAATCCCCTTTTCGGCATCGTCCCAGTATGCTTTCTTCGCTTTCCCGTTAGGGAGGATGCTAACGCTGTGCCGAATGCCTTTTTTGTGCAAAGCCAGAGCCATTGCCCCAATTCGCTTAAAGACATTCTGCTCAGGAGGAAGTCCCAGCCCATGCTGCTCACAAAGAGCCGCCAATTCCTGTTCCTTCTCCGCTGCATATTCAGCATCCCAACAAAGCATCTCCATGCGGATGCCGTGTTTTTGTGCTAACTGCTTGAGCGCACTGCACGCCATAATAACGCCCGGATTTGTGAGCTTATCCATGTCCAGTGCGTTTATTACGCGGGTAATGCCGCGCTCTTTGAGTGAGGGAAACACAACCTCATCAAGCATCTTGGTGTTTGTAACTCCTTGAATGGCAATGAACGCCGCGTTCTTGTCCTCCAGAAGTGCCAGCGCGACATCTGCCTTTAGCGGTCCTTCCGTCAGGTAGACGGTGGTGCCCTTTGTCAGCGGTGCATTCCCAAGGGGGAAGTGTGCCCTGCTGATGCCTGTCGTAACGCCACAAGGAAGTCTGTTTGCGGATACAGTCAGGTAACGGGGGTTCGTGTCCCCGTCACGCCGAACCTGAATGCCAACAACCTGTCCACCACTGTTTCTGGTAGGAATAAGCATCCCTTCAGGGAGGTTCAGTATCCAAGTGTTCTGCACCTTGTAGAACCCCGGTACGCCTTGCAGCTCGCATCCTCGCTTCAAAAGGGCAGATGCGATAACCATTCCGGCAATTACGGAAGCGGATGTCTTCTGCTTCATGCGGCTATAGGAGAACAACTCTCCCTTGATTGCATTGAACCGCTTGCTGGCGTTCTTTGCGCTTACCGCCATCTGCTCGGACACTTTTACCGTAAAACTGGCATATCCGTTTCTCTGGATATCAGCGTCGGTCAAGCCGCGCTTCTTCAAATTGGCGCGGTGCTCCTTCGTCAGCTTCAGCCACGGAAGAGACAGCAACGTGCTATACGTCCTGTCCAGCACGCTGCTGGGTGCTACAGGAATTTCCTTGTGCTGATACCTCTGCTTCTCAGTTTCCGTCGGAACACTGCCGTTGACGCAGCGAGCCGTCATCTCTTTGATGAGCTCATGCGTCTTCTCGTCGTTCAGCGACTCTACCGAGATGCCTTGCGTCGCTCTTGCATAGAGACTCAATGGAGTCCCCTTCGCGCCGCAGTGAAAGCACTTATACCCGCCCTTCTCAATGTTGCATCCGAGCCGGAACTTAGTGTCTCCACAAAAGGGACAGCAAAAGTTCCGCCAGTTTCCGCCGCTCTTTCTCTCTTCACGGAAACCGAGGGCTCGTGCAACGTCAAGGGACGTAATGCGGACGTCGTTCGAGAAGCCCATTGTTCTTTGCTCCTTTCTTTTTTAAGTGTGGGCGGAAAAGTGTGCAATGGTTGCACACTTTTCGCGCCCAGCAGCAGAGGTTTAGGGAATCATCTGCAGTTTCCGTGCGCTATCCTCCAAGACCAGCTTGGCGGCAACAATCAGGTTGGGATTGTTGACAGACTTGCACTTCTCGGCATACCACTTGACCGTGTCGATGTCCAGCTCGCCCATCGTCTTACCCTTCATTCTTCCAGAGGGGATAACGAACGCCTTTGCCTGCTCCAGCGTCATCCCGGCTACACCGATAGGCTGCTGCACCGGAGCCTGCTGCTGACGAGCAGCCATAGGCGGCTGCTGGGGGTATGTCATGGCGGGCTGCTGCGGCGCAGACTGAGGCATCTGCATCTGCTGCTGTCCGAAGGGGAAGGACGAAGCAGGCGGAGCCTGAGTGGGAGTCGGATTGGGTGCGGGTGCAGAGTTTCCGGCATACGGCATCGGGTTGACGGGGGGCATCACAGGATTCTGGACGACCTGCCCGTTGTTCACGACCATCTGCGGATACTGGAACGGAATTCCGCCATCACAGGGATAGTTGTTTCCGTCCTCCGCAGGATTGCCACCCTCCATCGTGGGAGGCGTGCCGAAGCCAGCATTGGCAAGGGCGCGACCCTTTGCGCGGGTAGCTGCGGTCTGAATGGCGTTGTTGATGGACTCGTAATCGCCGGCGGTAATGGCACAGCCGGCGGAAGAGCGTCCTACCATCGTCCCATTGATGAAAACGGATGCGGTAGCCTGCATCAGTGCCAGCTCAGGGATGTACTTTACATCACCGTCATCCACAAAACCGGTGAAACCCTTTTCGGCGCAGTACGTGGCAAACCAGATAAGCCGATGCGGGACCTGCAGATAAGCGGAGTGCTTATCGTTGTCATAGGTGACGTCGATAAGGTCCTGCATGGGGTCATAGCTGCATTTCCGAGCATTGATAAAAACCTCGTTGTTGTTCATGTTCTTTTCTCCTTTCTCTTGTAAGCGGCATCAGCAGCGGTTCTCGTTCTTCTGCCGGCGGTAATCCTCGCGTGCCTGTTCGCGCTGAACAAGGCCATTGGAAACAAGGGACACGCCGGTTGCGATTTCCCAGACCTCAACAAACCGCGTCACACGGCGGCAACAGCGGAACATATCGTCGTCGGAAATCTGAATGAAGCACTCCTGCTTATTCCGCATGGAACCGGCATCATAGGCCGTAGTGCCGTTACCTTGTCCACTGGGTCGTGCCTCGAAATTGGTGATTTTCAGCGTCCACGGAAGACGCCGCTTCTCACCCTTCACATATCCCTGCCGCGTGATAGTCAGCAGAGACACAGGTACAAACCCATCGCGGGTACGCGCTCTGGTGTTGACACGGGTCTGCGTGTGCTGGAAGTCCCTCGTAAAAGGAACGGAGGACAGTTCAGCGGCCTGCTGGTTGTTCGCAGTACAGGATTCCATGGAAACACGAGCCTGACCGAAGGAACCGGCCAGCTCTCCGTAATACGGAGGCGACATCGGTGCGATACGCCCATTGACAGTAGAGCCAAAGGCATTTTCCAGCTTCTGCACCAGCGCGTAGAATGCGCCGAACACGGCGCCCTGCTCACGGAACCGTCCGGACAGCTTTGCCCATATCCCATCTTTCGGAGAAATACCGTACTGCCCCATATTGGCCAGTGCGACATCTGCCAAAACGGGAAAGAGGTCTGGGCTTGCGTTTGCTGAAACGCTCACGCTTTTGCCGTTTCCGGTTCCGCCGCTGTAATCGCAGATGACGACCTTGATGCCGGAACGAGCGGCGTGCTTTGCGCCACCAGCTCCATGCAGCATGGCGTAGTCAACCGCATTGGCGGGAACCAGCGCATTGCGGAAATCCAAAATGCGCTTACTGGCGTCCGCACGAACAATGATGTCGTTCGGTCCTTGCCGCTGTGCTGGAGCCGCCATCGGATACTGCTGTTGCTGCGCCGGGTACGCGGGCTGGGGCGGAGCCTGCTGGTACATCTGCTGCTGCTGCTGCGGATACTGCTGGGGCTGCTGAGGATAGTAGCCATTGTTCATAGGTTTTTCTCCTTTCGCGTGCTGCCGTAATGGACTTACGCACTTTTCAAAAATTTAGCATGGGACTTTATATCCAAAAAGAGACCGCTATCAAAAAAGATAACAGTCTCTTGAATACAGGTTATGTGTCTTGAAATTGGAGCTTATGCTCCGTTGTAACAATATCTTCGTAATTATACTTCTATACTACCACGTTTTGTTCCAATGTCAACAGCTTCAGCGTCGAAAAAATTGTGCGGGCTCCGGAAGACTTCTGCTCTTACGTTTTTTTCAGGCACGGGAGCGTGGCTCCCGCAGCGTGGAGGGGGGGCGTTCTGGTCGAACGGAAGCCCCTGCTTTTCATCCCCTGCCTGAGAGAATAATCCTTGTGCGGGAATGCTGAAACACGCGAAAAGGAAGTGCTTTTATTTTAGATAATGTAGATATATATAGAGGGAGACGATTTTTGAAAATCGAGCAAACCGTTGTGCCGCAAGGCTTACAGCGTTTCTGAAAAACTTTTAACATGAGTGAATTTTTCACAGTCTTAAATCGTTTCGCCGTATGTTAAAAAATAACCCGGCTTTCCCTCCTCTGGCTGTCTTCTTTTATCCTGCGTTACTGCGTCACACCAATGTGAAATTGAACAACACATTTTTCTTTTATCATGCACAGAATTGACAAAATCAAGAAACATTGTATATATTGACTTGACATTATTTTATAATCGTGTTAGTATACGACTGTGATTACGAAACGGGGAGGACTGGATGCATGGCTAATGATAAATTGGACTATGTAGAAACAGGTGAAAGGCAATCCGTTGACTGTTCGCCAGCCCACGTGGAAGCGCCGGTTTATTATGCGTGGACGCAGATAAACGCGGAGAAGAGCGCGGAACTCTCCGCGTTGGCACGGAACTCTCCCAGTGCGTTTGTTACGTATCTGGCGTTGAGGGCGAATGCCGGCGGAGAAAACGCCTGCATCTGTTCGGCGAGGGTCCTCGCTGATTGCCTGAGCCTGACAACGAGGACGATTTACAGTTGCATTGCCGAGCTGCGTAACGGAGGCTGGCTCATTACACTCCGCTCCGGTTATGGGACGATTTATGTCCTGAACGGTGATGTGACATGGCACTCTTGGGGCAACGGGAAATACTACTGTCAGCTTAAAGCAAATGTTGTTATTTCCCTCGACGAGCAATCAAAGGAAATGCAGGCGGCGGTGTTGCAGGAATTCTTCCAAGGTGGGAAGCCTGAAGAAGTGGTTGTCAGCAACCGTGCTCACTGCCCGTTTATGAAATTTATCCAGATGAACGACAATTATATCGGGAACCTGTGTGGACTGACGATGGAGTGCCCAACAGCATCTGCTGTTTTGTTGTATCTTGTGGAGCATATGGACAAGCATAATTCTATTACGTGTTCCTATTCCGAGATAGAAGAAAACACGGGTATCTGCTACCGGATGTTGTGCGAGGGCATGAGCGTGCTCAAGAGGTATGGGTACGTCGTAACGCTGAAAAGAGGAGGCCGAGGCGGTGCTGGTACATATGCAGTCAACCATCGCATCTTCTGGAGCGGGACATACTCGGCGCTGAAACGAAGTGCATTTCCGCCGAGCATAGGAATATCTGGGCCTCGTGTCGATGTCATGTTCGGGGGGCTCCCTCTGAAGAAACAAAAAATCCCTTCTGCCGTTTGGAAAAATCAGGTGTTGAAACAGGCAGCAAGAGAACAGACTCAAAAGACCTCTTGAGGAGTGATGAAAATGTGTGAAAAAACGGAAACTGTGTACTCCCTCAACAACTACTATCTTGAACAAATCGCTGCGCTGACGCTCCAGTCGAAAGGAGCGATGGCAGTTGTAATGCATCTCGCCAGACAAATGAACGAGGAGAACATTGTCTACTGTCATCGTGATGAGCTTTGTGACGCGACGGGTGGAAAGCTCCGCAGTGTTACTGCGTGGATTACGTCCTTGCAGAAGTACGGGTTTATCTATGTGGTGCGGAAGGATAAGGACGGATGGGAATTTGCTGTAAACCCTGCATTGATTGTGAAGGGCACACCCGACAAAAATCGCGCCTATCCGATGTGGCCGAAGGATTTGTTCATCACCGGACCTGTAATGGATTCCCACGATAAGTGGGTGGAAAATAAAATGGCTCCAGAAAATCCTGTGGAGCCGGTTGTGGTTCAGTCCACTGCTGGAAACGTATAAAAGTTCACACAAAAAAAAAGAAAGGAGTGAAACTATGACGGTAGTTTTTGCGCGAGATGAACACACAGGCATACTTTGCGGTGTTGAGGATGGTGAACTCTTCCTCTGCAATTACCGTGAAGGTTACACGATGCCGGACACACCGGCAAACCGAAATCAGCTTATGCGTGATTTCTTCTATTACAAGCAGGTTGGCTTCTGGGGCTAAATTGTGCAATGGTTGCACGATTTAAGGCAAGCCAAAAAAAAGACGAAACAAAGTGTGCAATGGTTGCACACTTTGGGGTACAAACTGAAAAGTGAAAGGACAAGAAAATATGAAAAATACTAAGACTCTTAACCGTATTATCACTGCGGTTTTGCTTATCTGTGTGATGTTGAGCGGTGTGGGCGTTACGGCTTATGCCACATCCGATACCGACGTGGTCGTTGTAGAGGATGGAGATGTTGGAGCTGCGCCTGCAAAGATTCCATATGTCGTGTCCCACGAGTATTACTGCGATGGTGAACAGGAGTATGCCTCCTCGGAGACATACGCGGGTGATGCGGGGTCTGTCATTACCGCAGAGAGCTTGTTCAAGAAGGTATATGCGGGTGGGGCAGAATATACTTTCTCTTCCGCTTCTCAGGACTCTCTTGTTTTAATCGAGGGGGAGGATAACGAAATTGTCCTGCGCTACGACCGGTCTTCTTCTGAAGGCGTAAGAACGAAGTATATTGTTACTCATCGCTATTATACCAACGGCGAGCTGTGGGGGAGTCGCAGTGAGGCAGTCGGCGCAAATGTTGGAGATACTGTCGCTGCTTCTGATATGAAGAAGTCCTTTACGTTCGGTGAGAACACATACACGTTCACCTCTGCAAGCTGTGACAGTTTCATCGTCTCTGGGGAAGGGAAAGATGAAATTGTGCTGCGTTATGACCGGAAGGAAGAGAATTTTGTTGCAAAGGTTCCCTATGTCATTCGGCACGAATACTACACCAATGGCAAGCTCGACTGTGTCATTCCTGTAGAAATGGATGGTGCCGACGGTGATGTGGTGGCGGCTGATGATGTCATTAAAATGCCCGTACAGAATCAGAAGACATATACCTTCACATCTGCAGCCCCTGCTTCTGTTGAGCTGGTGGTCGGCGGCGAAAATGCGATTGTCATGCGCTATGACCGCACAGCCGCGAGTGATTCTGTGGTTGAAACAGGCGCCAAAAAAATTCAGTACCTTGTTCGGCATGAATACTACTGCGATGGTGTCTTGGAGTCCGAGGTTTCTGTAAAGCTGGACGGGGCTAAGGGAACCGTGATTAACGCAACCGACATTTATCAGATGCCCTTCTGCAACAAAAAGGTTTACACTTCGATGACCATGGAGCCGAAGTCCCGTGTGCTGGCGGTAGGGGAGGATAATACTATCACCGTACGCTACAGCAGAGAGAAAGGTAATGACTCTGGCCCTGAGTATGTCGTTGTGCAGGAGTATTACGACGGTGGAAAGATGGCGGGCAGCCGAAGAGATGTTGTAAATGCTGACATCAGCGTTATTGCTGAGTCTGTGTGCGCCTTTAAGTGCGCCGCATTTAACGCGGAAATGTATTCCTTTGATGCCGCTAATTCTAAGATTGCTGCGGTTGCCGATGGCGGGAAAAACAAGATTGTCTTGCGCTATAATCGCATCACTGGAGATATGAGTGTGAGCGGGGGCGACGCTAAAAAGGTTTCTTCTGTCGGCGACGCTGCTCACCCCGTGTCTGCACTGAGCCCGGACGCAAAGCCTGAGGCGGATGTCTCTGAGGCGACCTCCAGCGTTACACCGGTCTCTCCTCAGGCTGGCTACCACACATCAAGGTGGGTCCTTGTACTTGCTGTGGCTGCTGTTCCGGTCATGTGTCTCTTGGTGGCCCTTGCTGCGAAGGCATCTTTCCGGCTTCGCTATTATGGGAAGGCGGGGAAGAAGTGAGAAAAAATGTGTGCAATCGTTGCACGCAATAAGAAATGAGTACGGACGGTATAGCCGGAATTAACGCCTGTGGAGATGCATGGTCGTCGCGGAAGCAGGAATACTCTGT
>ERZ857840.191-NODE-191-length-103796-cov-7.254268_pt1 | contig 103796 bp, 105 predicted proteins | sample MGYA00519760_ERZ857840 | MGnify/ENA primary metagenome ERZ857840 (study PRJEB31778, sample SAMEA3449371) | human gut metagenome | biome: human gut; feature: human-associated habitat; material: faeces | place: United Kingdom | collected 2010/2012 ... | reverse complement strand
ACGACCCTATAAAAATTTAAGGACTATGTTCGACCCTACAAGAATTTAAATATCCAAATTAATCCAAACTTTTTTCTATCCCCATACTTCTTCAGCAATTTCTTTAATCAATCTAACTTTAGCCCACTGTTGCTCTTCAGTTAATTTATTTCCTATTTCACATGAGGCGAAACCACATTGTGGACTTAGACACAAATTTTCTAAAGAGACATATTTGCTAGCTTCTTTAATACGGGCAATTACTGTTTCTTTGTCTTCTAATTTGGCTAATTTTGTAGTAACTAAACCAAGTACGACTTTTTTATCAGCTGTAACCTCTTTTAATGGTTCAAATCCACCAGAACGAGCATCATCAAATTCTAAGAAATAGGCATGCACGTTTTCTTTCGCAAATAATGTTTTTGCAACAGCATCATAAGCACCACTAGATGCATATGTAGAGTGGAAGTTACCACGGCATACGTGTGTGTTAATTGTAAGATCTTCAGGTTTTCCTTCAATCGCAAGATTGTTGATACGTAAGAATAATTCTTGAACTTTTAACAAACCTTCTTGATCTGTTTGGAAGAATAATGGCGCTTTTTCATCCACCAACATACCCCATGAACAATCATCGAATTGAATGCATCGACATCCTGCATCATATAATTGTTGAATGACAACTTTATATCCATTCGCAATATCTTGAACCAATTCTTCAGTATCTTCATAATATTTTTTAGTGTTTTCTAGTGCAAAAGGAAGAATCATTTGTTCCAAAAATTGTGCTGGAGCAGGAATGGTTTGTTTGGCAATCGTATTTTCGTCTTCGAATTGAGTTAAAAACTTGAAATGCTCTACAAAAGGATGTGTACCACTCACACCAACTTTTCCAGTGATATATGTATCATCAATCATAGCGGCTTCTCCATGGAAGGGAAGGCCTGTTTTCGTTGGTGTATGAGACACGCCATCAAATCCCCACATAAAGTCTAAGTGCCATGTAGCACGTCTGAATTCACCATCTGTGATGACGTGTAGGCCGGCTGCTTTTTCTTTTTGAACTAAATCTGTAATGCACTCATCTTCGATTTGTGTCAATTCTTCTCTTGAAATTTTTTTAGACTCATAATCTTTACGAGCTTGTTTTAGTTTTTCAGGTCTTAAAAAACTTCCAACTACATCATATCTATAAGGTGTTTGAACTGTCATAATAAATTCCTCAACTTTCGTGTGTGTTAAGTCTATCATATTTATAGTATATAGAATAATTGAAATATTCTTTAGCTTATTATAGTTAAAAACTATAATAAAAGACCAATTTCAGTTGGTCTTTTCAATGTATTGAATTAGATGATTTAGATAGTTTTTTGACATGTTGGATAAAACTCCATCACTAATATAGCCTATTTCCATAACTTCATCACTATCAAGTGGAATGGATACAATGTTGTCTCCGTTTAAATCTGTGCTTAAGATACCTGAAGAAATCGTATATCCGTTTAGTCCAATCAATAAGTTGAATAATGTGGCGCGATCCGAAACAACAATACTCTTTTTAGATGGCTGAGTACTGTGTAATTCTTCGGAAAAGTAGAAGGAATTATTGATTCCTTGTTCATAAGTTAGACGGGGATAGTTCTTTAAATCTTCCATTTTTACTGTTTTTTTATGGGATAAAGGATTTGTCTTAGAAACAAATACATGGGGTTTGGCTTCAAATAATTTGGTGAATGTAAGATGTTCTTTTTTTAAGATACTTTGAATGACTTCACGATTGAAATGTGAAAGATACAGAATGCCTAATTGACTTCGATGGTTCTTTACATCTTCGATAATATCGTATGTTCTTTGCTCTCTTAAAGAAAATTCATATTCACTTTGATTGTATTCTTTGACTAAGGCAACAAACGCATTTACCACAAAGGCATAGTGTTGACTTGAAATCGCAAATACAGTTCTTGCAGGGAATGTGTTTTTATATTGTTCTTCAAGTAAGTTAGCTTGTTCTATGACTTGTCTAGCATAGCCTAGAAATTTTTCTCCTTGTTCAGAGAGAAGAATACCTTTATTTGTTCGAACAAATAAGCAGATGGACATTTCTTCTTCTAAATCATGAATGGATTTCGAAAGAGATGGTTGTGAAATAAATAAGGCTTTGGCTGCGGAATTAAAAGATCCAGATTCAACGATCTGGATCACGTAGCGCAATTGTTGCAACGTCATTAGTCAACAATTGTGATTGTATCAATCACTTGAGGATTTCTTGGACGATCATTGAAAGTAGTAGGTGTCTTTGCGATTTTATCTACATTTTCCATACCTTCAATCACTTTACCAAACGCAGCATATTCACCATCTAAATGAGGTGAATCCTGGTGCATAATGAAGAATTGACTTCCTGCACTATTTGGATCCATAGCACGAGCCATAGATAAAACACCACGAGTGTGTTTTAAATCGTTTTTAAATCCATTTGAAGCGAATTCTCCATGAATTGTATAACCTGGGCCACCTGTTCCGTTTCCAATTGGGCATCCACCTTGAATCATAAATCCTTTAATAACACGGTGGAAAGTTAATCCGTTATAGAATTTTTTTTCGATTAGATTCAAAAAGTTTTCAACAGTTTCAGGAGCAATCTCTGGATACAACTCAGCTTTGATTTGATCTCCGTTTTTCATTGTGATTAAAATATTTTTGGTTTCCATGTTTTTAGTTTTCCTTTCTTATATATTGTAATGCGATACAACCAAGACCAGTATGTACGGCGATTACGGAACTAATATAGTTTATATGAATATTTTCTTCAGGTACACCCTTTTCGATAAAACATTTTTTAAAATGGTTGGCACCCTCTAAAAAATCTGAGTGAATAATATAGATATTTGTATGTTCTATATCAATATCGTCAATGACTTTATCAATCGCATAGGTGTCAGCTCTTTTTTCTGTGCGAACCTTATTTAATACATCGATTCTGCCTTCTGTGTTTTTATTTAAGTGCAAGATAGGATAAATCTTTAACAAACCTGCAAGAGCTGCAGCCATTGGGGTTAATCTTCCACCGCGTTTTAGGTGTTGTAAATCCTTGACTAAGATCAATGAGTTGGATTCATCGATTGCCGGTCGAATAATCTCTAATATTTCTTCAGATGGTTTGTTTGCGTCGACTAATTGCTTGATCCAAATCGCAACATGTTTTTCTAATTCACAAGTTGAATACATATCAATCACATGGACATTCATTTCTAATTCTCGTGCAATACTTTGCATGGTTGAAGCGTTTGTAGATAATCCATTTGTCAATGGAATCGCAAATACAGTATCGTATTCTTTTTTTAGTTTTTCAAATAAATTATAGATTTTTTGATAGGTTGCCATGCTTGTTTTTGGCATTTTCCCCTTGGCTAATTCTTTATAAATATCTTGTGTTGAAATTTCTAATGTATCTTGGTATGTTGTTTTGTCAATTGTGATTTGTAAGGGAAGCAGGTAAATACCTAATTCTTTTGCCTGTTCAAAAGATAGATTGGAACCTGTATCCGTTACGACGGCAATTTTTTCCATACTAGAATCCTCGAATAGTTTGAGCATCGATGTTTGTGATGATTTCAACCGCAAGTTTTACAGCATTATCATAATCTTCTTCAGAACAGATTCCAAATGAAGCGTGTGCAAAACGAACGGGAATACCGATAATGATGGTTGGAATGTTATAGCGGTGAGTAATTCCTGCATTGGTTCCTCCACCTTTTCTTACACTTTCCTGTACAGGAATATTTTTTTCATGTGCCAAATCAATCGCATAACGCATAAAACGAGGGCTTGTGATATAAGAACGGTCAAACCAACGTAACATTGGCCCTTTTTTCAAGGCAGACTGAATCATGTAGTCTTGTTCAAATGTATCATCACTTGGGCATCCTTCAAAACAAATCGCAATGTTAGGATTTAAGTTTTTGATCGCTGTGTCCATGCCTCTTTCGCCGACTTCTTCTTGTGTTGTTAATGTGGCTTCAATGTTGTGGCTTACATCTTTTAATTGGTGTAGTACATCCATTACGGCTGCACAGCCTATACGACAATCAAAGGCTTTTCCTAAGAAAATCTTATGTGCTTCATCATATTTACATGTAACTGCAGGACACATGAAGTTACCTACAGATATATGAAATTCTTCTTTTACTTCTTGAGAACTTGTTGCGCCTACATCGATTACTAAATCATCAAAATCTACTTTTCCATTACGCTTTTCTTCAGATAAGAAATGAACCGGTTGACTTGCGACAATACCCGAAATCTTTTCACCTTTATCATTAAGAATCCAGACTTCGCCAGATACAATGTTTTTTGGATCCCATCCACCTAATGGTAAAAAGCGAATTGTACCATTTGGTTTGATGGCTTGCACAATAAAACCGACTTCATCGGCATGTGCATCCAAAAGAATCGTCGTTTCATGTTCTTTGTCTTGTTTAAAGTGCATATACGTATTACGCATTGTATCATCATGAACTTCACAAATATCCTTGACATCTTCCATGGCTAATGAAGATACTTCATCTTCCATGCCACTTGGTCCAAAGGCAGTTGAGAAGTTAATAATTCGTTTAATTTTTGAATTCATATACATTTCCTCCATAAATTTGTTAATATTATAGCACAGATACATATTTGTGGATGTGTTTCTGGTCATTTGAATGAATTTGTATTTGGACAAAGGACTAGAATAATTGTATCTTACCAAAAAAGGAGATTTTTGCATGAAAAAAATAATGTCAAAACTACATTTTAGAAGTATATATAAAACAATCGTATTAACTTTGATCTTATGCTTTGTTTATAACATTGCCTATTTAATGATGAGTGCCTTAGGTATGAATGTATATCTTAGACAAAGTCTAGAAGTCGTATTAAGTTTATTGTCGAGTTTAGGTTTCTATTTTATTTGCACAAAGATATGGAAGAAACAAAATTTTTGCGCATCTGCAATTTTGAAAGTATTAGTGCTACAAGGTATTTATATTTTAATTGTGAGCGGAATTCTTACAAATCTAGTGAATGTTTGCACAAATAATACAAGCTTAATGTTAGTGTTACAACTTATTAGTGCATTCTGCTTAGTTATGATGGTGCCATTCCAGTTGATTTTCTATTATGGATTGATTCACGATAAAAACTTAAAGGAATTTATTCCTTTTGCACTAAAAAAACACCAGAAATCTATGTTGAACTGGTATTGTACATTACTAATCTGTATTGTTGTGTTTGATACAATGTCTGGAGGTTTATTTAGTGCAGCACAGGGCTTTAATGCCCAAAGTATTTTAGTTGGATCTATGTATATGGGTAATCCTATGATATCTTGGATGATGTATTTATTCTTGGGAGTTAGCTTTAAGTCGAGTCTTGCAGCTATGTTTACTTATTTGTTTGTGAATTTTTTAATGGGCTTTTTCTATTGCATTCTTGAATTGAATTATGTTTCTTATGTAGGAAGTCTTTTAGATGCAGATTAATGAATTGAAAATTACCAGTCGAAGACTTGGTCTTTTAGTAAAGATGAATATCTTAACTGTTGAGGATCTATTGAAATATTATCCTTTGCGTTATGATACGGTTCAAACATTGCCCTATTCGCAATGGAATGAAAAGGAAAATGTTGTATTCCAAGGCTTGATTTGTTCAACCGCAAGAGTGATTCGTTTATCTAAGAATCGTTCGATGACTAAGTTTAAAGTCTTGTCATGGAATGAAGAATTAAACATTACTTTATTCAATCGTCCATGGCCATCTCAATTTGGTTTTGGCAAGATGATAACGATTTATGGACAATATCAAGGGAATAATAATGTGGTAGCTTCTACTTATAATTTTAAACCTTTAGATCAACAATTAGGCTTACATCCAGTATATCCATTGATTGAAGGTTTGAAGCAATCAGATATACAGGGCATTATGAAAGAGGCCCTTAAACATGTGGATGTTTTACCTCAAAGAGTACCACAAAGGTATATTGAAAAGTATAAGTTGTTAGATATATCTACGGCTTATAAATGGATTCACTTTCCAGAGAATGAAAAGCAACTGCATGCCGCAATTCGTACATTGAAGTATGAAGAGTTTCTATGTTTTCAATGCGTAATGCAGTCGATGCATGAAAAGAAGGAAATAAAAAAAGCTAAGAAATTTTCTATGGCAACAGTAAAGAAATGGATTTCAGGTCTTCCTTTTGAGTTAACGAAGGATCAGCTTTCAAGTATTGACGATATTCTATATGATTTAAAGAGTACAAATGTCATGTTTCGCCTTGTTCAAGGAGATGTTGGATGTGGTAAGACAATTGTTGCTCAAATTAGCATGTATGCCAATCAGCTAGCTGAATATCAATCGGCTTTGTTGGCACCAACCGAAATCTTAGCTCGCCAACATGTAGATAATATGCATAAATTAGGTTTAGATGCGACTTTATATGTTTCTAGTTTACCGACTAAGGAAAAGAAAGAAATTTTAACGAAACTTGAGAATGGAGAAATATTAAATGTGGTAGGAACGCATGCTTTATTTCAAGAAAATGTTATTTTTAATAAATTAGGCCTTGTGATTGCGGATGAGCAACAGCGTTTTGGTGTGAAACAAAGAAGGTCTCTATTAGAAAAAGGAAAGTGTGTTGATTTTCTAATGATGTCAGCTACACCGATTCCTAGAACGTATGCGCATTTCTTATATGGAGATATGGATATTAGTTCGATTCATACAATGCCTAAAGGAAGAAAGAGTGTTGTCACAAAGTATTTTAAAACTTCAAGTATGTCGCCAGTTTTAAAAGATGTATTGAAATTTATTCAAGAAGGAAGACAATGTTATGTCGTGTGTCCTGCCATTGAAGAGAATGATGAATTTAAAATGCGTAATGTATTTGAAATTTATGAAGGCATGACAAAGATATTAAAAGATATACGCATTGGCTTGCTTCATGGAAAAATGACAAGTCAGGAAAAGGAAGAAACGATGGACAAGTTTTCTAAACATGAATTGGATATCCTTGTTTCTACAACGGTTATTGAAGTTGGAATTGATGTGGCCAATGCGAGTGTGATGGTCATTTATGATGCGCATCGTTTTGGCTTAAGTACTTTGCATCAGCTTAGAGGACGTGTGGCACGTGATAAAAAACAGGGGTATTGTTTCTTGTTGTCGGCATCGAGTGATCCTCAGGCTATTGAACGCTTAAAAAAGATGGAAGAATTAAAGGATGGCTTTGAAGTATCCAATTATGATTTGCATATGCGCGGTCCAGGTGATATTTTAGGGATAAGACAAAGTGGTATGCCTTGTCTTGTGTTTGGTGATTTTGAAAAAGACCAGGCTATGATGGAAACGTGTATTCATGATGCCAAAGAAATCATACAAGATCAAGTGGATGTGGATTTGTTGTCGTATATTTCAAGGGCTATTGAAAATGCACAGTATTTTGATTAGGAGTTTTACAATGGATAAACAGAAGATAGAGAATAAAACTATATATTTTATGTGCTTATTAAGCATGATATGCATTCTTGTTTTGATTGCTTACTTCTTCTTTTTACGTAATGTTGAAATTGATATTATGGCAAATGCGCAATATACGTATGTTGGAGAAAATGGAAATGCGAGTGTGACAGTAAGTGCTAAACAGGGAGATCTAAATCAAAGAACACAGGATTTTTTGAACTCTGTTCAATATGAAGTCAGTCCGAATACAGATTTATCAAATGGAGATACGATTCATGTAACGGCAACGTATGATGAGGCTTTAGCCAATCAATATCATTATCAGCCAAAAAGTGTTGAAACCGATGTGGTGGTAAAGGGGCTTGCCAATCGTTATAGTGCATTAGAGGACATTCCAAAAACATTGATTCAGGATGGGAAAGATGCAGCTATAGATTATGTAAAAGATAATCAAGAATCTATATATACTATAGATGGTAAAGAAGATAAGGCGCCTGGACTTGATAAACTGAAGATTGTCTATTCGGCTTATTTAAAATCGAATCAAAAAAATAATAGTGATCGATTTGTATATATTGTACAAATGAATTATGCCTCAGAAATTTTATATTACATGGTATGTATTCCAAATATTAATGATTCAGATTCGATAGATACGCATAATATTTATGGAGAAAAGGCGTATTTAACGCAAGATGAATGGAATGGTAAAGATTTTAGTGGATATGTAAATCGTGTATATTCATTAAAATATCAAATTGAACAAATAAATAAAGAAGTCAAATCAAATTGACTTCTTTATTTTAGTTTATTCATTAATTCTTCAAAATCTGGTTTTTCAATTTCATGAAATTCAATGGTAACACTATCGTTATCTTTATAACGTGGAATCAAATGAACGTGGAAATGGTTAACACTTTGTCCTGCAGCTTCATGCACATTACTTAAAATGTTGATGCCATCACAATGTAGAGTTTGTTCCAATTTGTTGGCAAGCTTACTAGCAACTTCAAATACATGGTTGCGGGTTTCATCTGGACAATCTAAAAAAGAATCACAGTGTTCTTTTGGGACAACAAGCGTATGTCCATAAGAAGTAGGGTTGATGTCTAGAAAAGCGATAACACTTTCGTCTTCATAGATTTTATTGCTTGGAATTTCACCATTAGCGATCATACAAAAAATACACATAAGTATACGTCCTCCTTATTAAAAATAATACATCGTTTTAGATAAAATGAAAAGCCAGACTAAGGGGGTGTCTGGCTTTTCAATAAGGGGATAGAAAATAGTATGAATATCATTTACTGATTTCATACCGGCAAGGTCTTCAAACTCCTTGCTTGTATAGAAGTATACCATAAGTTGTGTCAAATAAAATGTGAAAAGTGTGGGAAAATATGTGATTTAATAAAAAAGTAGTATTTTCACCCCACTTTTTTGTTTTTTTTGACTCATTTTACAAAATTGATAGTGATTGCGAGTGTCAAAAATGGGAAAATTTGGATTTTTCATGAATTATAAATATTGAGAACTAGTTTTATGCTATAATGTAAGCTAAGCGGAGGTTTTGAGATGATTGTAAAAACCATTCAGGAAATAACAAATATAATGCATGCAAATGTGCATGGTGATATTGATGATACAAGAAAAATACATGGTGTTGTGATTGATTCACGACAGGTGACAAAAGATGTTTTATATGTACCAATTATTGGTCAAAGAGTAGATGGACATGTATTTTCCAAACAAACAATTGAAGATGGCGCTTTGATTAGTTTGTGGCAAAAGGATCATCTTCCATATCCGAATTTTCCAGTTATTTTAGTTGATGACACGCTTAAAGCTATGCAAGATCTTGCGAAAGCGTATTTAGATGAGTTACGTCCATTAGTAATTGGTGTAACGGGTTCTAACGGAAAAACTAGTTGTAAAGATATGTTGTATAGTATTTTTTCACAAGAGAAAAAAACACAAAAAACACAGGGAAATCGTAACAGTGAAATTGGTCTTCCATTAACTATTTTTGACTTTGATGAAGATATTGAAGTTGCGATTTTAGAAATGGGTATGGAAAACAAAGGCGAAATTACGCAGTTGACTTCCATTGCACAGCCTGATATTTCTGTGATTACTTCTGTAGGTTCAGCTCACATGGAAAATTTGGGCGGTAGACTTCAGATTGCTCAGGCAAAATGTGAAATTTTAGAGGGATTAAAAGAAAATGGCTTATTCCTTTATAATCATGAAAGTGAAGAAATAAAACAGGTTCTTCCTACTTTGAATACAGAAAATAAGAAAATCGTATCTTTTGGTCAAGGTGGAGATGTTTCTATCACAAGTGATATTAAATATGATAAAGAAGGAATTGTTTTTAACTGCAATATTCTAGATGCACCTGTTCATTTACGTGCATTTGGTGATTTTCAGGCTATGAACGCATTACCGTGTATTTTTATCGCAAAGGCTTGTCAATTAAAAGAGGAATCTATTTTAAAAGGATTGGCTGATTTAGAAATGACAAAGATGCGTACACAGCTAATTCCAGTTTCAAATGCGTATATTTTAGATGATACGTATAAATCAAATCCAGAAAGCGCAAAGGCAGCTATCGATACATTGATGGAATTGCCTGCGCAAAAACATATCGCCATTTTATCGGATATGTTAGATCTTGGAAGTGAAGAAAAACAATTGCACTTTGATGTGGGCGAATACGCTAAACAAAAAGGTGTAGACGAACTATATTGTACGGGTCCTCTTTCTAAAGAAACAAGTGATGGTTTTAATGGAAAGTGGTATGAAACAAAAGATGAGATATATGAAGCTGTTAAACCTTTGTTAGATCAAGATTGTATTGTTTTGATCAAGGGTTCAAGAGCTATGAAAATGGATACGTTAGTAGATGCATTTAGGGGGAAAAAACAATGAGTAAATTACGTTTAGGTGTCATATTTGGAGGACAAAGTAGTGAATACTCTGTTTCATTGCATTCTGTCGCTTCTTTTTTACGTCAGATTCATGCTGATAACTATGATATGACTTTAATTGGAATTAATAAAAATGGACATTTCTATTTATATAATGGAGATGTGGATTCGATTGAACATGATACATGGCAAAGTGAAGAAACTTGTGCATCTTGTGCATGGGTAAATGGTGGAATCATGCCTTTGGATGGTTCAAACAAAGTGATTGAATTGGATTGTGTATTCCCAGTACTACATGGAAAAAATGGAGAAGATGGATTGATTCAAGGATTGCTTGAGTTGATGAATATTCATTATGTAGGCTGTGATGTAATGTCAAGTGCGATGTCAATGGACAAAGAAATCATGCATATTCTTTGTAAGGAAGCAAATATTCCGTGTGCAGATTATATTTGTTTATACGCAAATCGAGAAAATCCTACATTTGAACAGATTCAAGAAGAGATTCCATTACCATGGATTGTTAAGCCATGCAATGCAGGAAGTAGCTATGGGGTTCATTTTGTAAATGATAAAGAAGAATTTGAAAGTGCATGTAAAGATGCTTTCTTCTATGATGGTCGCGGTAAGATCTTAGTTGAAAAAGTAATTAAAGGCTTTGAGATTGGTTGTGCTGTTATGGGAAATGAAGAAATCTTTACAGGATCAGTGGATGAAATTGAAATTAATGGTGGATTCTTTGATTTTGAAGGTAAGTATGAAATGAAGGGAGCAGCTATTTATTGTCCGGCTCGTATTGATGAAAAAACATTTAAAGAAGCACAAGAATTAGCTCGTAGAACATATATTGCGATGAACTGCTGTGGTATGGCACGAGTAGATATGTTTGTGACAGAAGATAAAGAAGTGATTTTAAATGAATTGAATACAATTCCAGGATTAACGGCTACTTCTCGTTATCCTTCTATGATGAAAGAAGCTGGAATTGAATTTGCGGATTTAATTGATAAGCTAATTGAATTAGCTATGCAAAGGACTATTGGAGCATGTTAGAATCTTATAGTCGGGCTTGGACAGAAATCGACTATGATGCGATTGCGCATAATGTAGAAGAAGTAAGAAAGCTCGTAAAGAAAACAAAAATTATGGGTATCGTCAAAGCCAATGCGTATGGTTTGGGTGATGTCGCATGTGCTAAGGCTTTACAAAAATGTGGAGTGGATTATTTTGGCGTTTCGAGTGTGGATGAGGCTTTGAACTTAAGAAATGCAGGGATTCAAGATAATATCCTAATATTAGGGTATACACCTAGTATGCATTTTCACTATCTTCATGAACAAAATATTGTTCAATCTTTGATTTCTATTGAATATGCAAGAGAATTAAATGTGTATGCCAAGGAAAACAATGTAAAGATTCGTTGTCATTGTAAAGTAGATACAGGTATGTGCAGAACGGGAATTGTTTATCAAGAACAAGATAAACATATAGAAGATATTTATGAAGAGTATCATATGGAAAATCTATGTGTAGAAGGCATCTTCTCGCATTTCCCTGTGAGTGATTGTTTGGATGAGAATTGTAGATCATTTACGACCAAACAAATTCAATTGTTTGATGAAGTTGTTGATTTGTTGAAATCTCAAGGTATTGATCCAGGTATTCGTCATCTTCAAAATAGTTATGGAATTTTAAACTATCCAGAGCTGGAATATGAATATTGTAGACCAGGTCTACTTTATATGGGTGTGACGAGTGATGATCAAATTCCAATCCAAACAAATCCAGACTTTATTCCAATTATGTCTATGTATGCCAATGTTAGTTTGGTGAAATGGATATATCCTGGACAAAGTGTAAGTTATGGTCGTCATTTTGTGGCTGAAAAACCAACAAAAGTTGCAACAATGAGTATTGGATATGCGGATGGTTTACCACGTCTTTTATCGAATCAGGGATTTGAAGTGTTAGTACATGGCCAAAGATGTAAATTGATTGGAAACTTATGTATGGATCAATGTATGATTGATGTTACAGATGTAGATGATGTAAAAGAGGGCGATGTAGTGTGTATCGTAGGTCATCAAGGAAATGAAGTCGTTACTGTAGATCAAATTAGTCGTACGGCTAAGACTATCAACAATGAGACACTAACTTCGATTTCTTCGCGTGTACCTAGATTAAAGGTGCGCTCATGAAAAGACAGTATGCATCGATAGATATTGCACGTTATGTTTCGGCTTTATTAGTTGTATGTATTCATACATTTCCTTTTTTAGAAATTTCTGAAACATTTAATACGTACTTTATTCATACTGTATGTCGTTTGGCGGTTCCATTCTTTTTTACGACAAGTGGATTCTTCTTTTTTAGAAACTATGATTCAGAAAATGAAGATTTAAATGAGACTCGTTTAAAGAAGGCATTGATTCGTTTATTTCGAATTTATTTGATTTGGACAATTATTTATTTGCCATATACGATTTTTGATTATACGCACACGGGTTTTCATATTAAGTATTTATTTACATATGTAAGAGATTTTTTCTTGAATGGAAGTTATTATCACTTGTGGTTTTTACCAGCCTTAATGTTAGCGGACGTAATTGTCTATTGTTTGTATAAGAAAAAAGGCTTGAATTTCACATTGTTGATTACGTTTATATTATATTTTGTAGGTTACTTGATTAATGTATATACACCAATTTGGGAAAGTATTCCAGGTATATCCTTCTTCTTTGGTTTCTTTACAAAAACATTGTCAACCGCAAGAAATGGAATTTTCTTTGGTCCTATGTTCATTGCGATTGGGTTATTACTTTCAAGAACGCGTCGCTTGCCTAAAAAGGTTAGCTTGATTGGTTTCTTGATTAGTTTTGTATTATTCTTTGCGGAAGTATCTTTATATCGCCATTTCGGTATTTTAAGAGATTTAACAAGTATGTATATTTGTTTGGTTCCCGCTATTTATTTCTTAGTGAATTATTTATTAAAGGTCAATATTCCATATCGTAAAATGTTTACGATTTTACGTCATGATTCATTGATGATTTATACTTCACATATTTTGTTTGCCAAAATCTTCTTGGCATTGATGCCACATGCACATTTAGTTGTTTATTTCTTAACTTTGGCATGTGCACAATGTTTGGCAGGTTTTGTGACGCGTTATCAGGATCAATATCCGATCTTAAAAAAATTACTGTAAGCTTATGATTCGATTATTTCAGGTGAAATGTGCCAATGAAAATGAAATTGAGGCACAAATCTTAAAAAAACTGCGAATCCGTAAAGAAGACCTTTTGCAGTGGCACGTACATAGAAAAAGTGTGGACGCACGTCACCAGAAGGTCTTATTTTCGTATGTCGTAGATTGTAAAGTTAAAAATGAAAAGAAGCTTTTAAAGCTAAAAGATGTTTCTCTAACACCAGATGAAACGTATCATCCAGTAATGAGTGGAAAACATGCATTATTGGCTAGACCCGTTGTTGTTGGGTTTGGTCCTGCAGGTATGTTTGCAGCTCTGATTCTTGCACAATCTGGCTATAAACCGATTGTTTTAGAAAGAGGATCAAAAGTAGATGTTCGTAAACAAAAAGTAGAAACTTTTTGGGAAAATGGACAATTGGATGAAGAATGCAATGTTCAATTTGGAGAAGGTGGCGCGGGTGCTTTTAGTGATGGAAAGTTAACGACAAGATCGAAAGATTCATTATGTCGTAAAGTATTAGAGGAACTTGTTTCTTTTGGGGCAAAGTCTGATATTTTAATTGATCAGCATCCTCATATTGGTACAGATGCCTTCTTGGCGATTATTCGAAATTGTCGTGAAGAAATTGAACGTTTGGGAGGAACTTTCTATTTTGATACAAAGTTAGAAGATATTAAAGTGGAAAATGGTACTTTGAAACAAATCTATTTCAATCAACAATGGATAGGTTGTAATGCTTTAATTCTTGCGACTGGACATAGTGCAAGCGATACCATTTTAATGCTTCATCAACATGGTATTCATGTCGAAAATAAACCGCTTGCGGTTGGTGTTCGTATTGAACATAAACAAAATTATATCAATGAGGCTATGCTTCATGAATATAGTCAAGATGAAAGATTGATTCCAGCTCGTTATCAATTGACGTATACGGCATCCAATTCAAAAGGTGTATATACATTCTGTATGTGTCCAGGTGGCTACGTTATTCCAAGTTCATGTCAAAAAGATCAATTGGTTGTGAACGGAATGTCTTATGCGAGTCGTAGTGGAGAAAATGCCAATAGTGCATTGCTTGTGCAAATCAATGATTCAGATTATGGTAATGAATTGTTTGCCGGGTTAAAATATCAGGAAGACTTGGAAAAGAAAGCTTTTAAAATGGGACACGATTATAAGGCATGCGTACAACTTGCGAAGGATTATTTAGAAAATAAAATATCAAATCAATTTGAATCCGTATTACCAACCTATTCGATTGGTACAACGTTTTGTGATTTGAACGATTTATTCTCTAAAGAAGTCAATCTAGCCTTGCATGAGGCGTTAGAGCATTTTGAAAAGAAAGTGCCTGGCTTTGTTTCTGGTGGAGCCATATTAAGTGGTGTAGAATCAAGAAGTAGCAGCAGCGTGCGTTTAGTTCGTGATAAAGAATCTTATGTTTCGAATATTCAAGGTATCTATCCAAGCGGTGAAGGTAGTGGCTATGCAGGTGGCATTATGACAAGTGCTATTGATGGTATTCGTAGTGCCGAGCATTTGATTGAATACTTTGCCAAAGGGGAGTTTTAAATGAATATATTTGCTCCGAATTATTATGTTCAAAGTTTTAAAACTTTGAACATTCAAAAACTTCATGAAATGGGAATTCAATTACTTTTGTGTGATATTGACAATACGCTTGTGGCGTATGATGAAGAATGTCCAAATCAGGATGTGATTGATTTTATAAATAAATTAAAAATGAATGGAATTGAGGTTGCACTATGTTCAAATTCACCAAGTTCTAGAGGTAAGAATTTTGGTAAGCATCTTCCAGTTTCAAATATATATCCATTTTCGTGTAAACCATTTCCATTTTGTTTTAAAAAGGCAATGAGAGACCATGGCCTAAAGGCAAATCAGATTGCGATATTAGGTGATCAAATGTATACGGATATATTGGGTGGAAATATTTGGGGGCTTTATACAATTTTAACGGCTCCTATTGCGATAAAGGATCGAAATATCACAAAAGTATTTCGTTTCTTTGAAGAATTAATATATGGTTATTTAGAAAAGAAAAAATTATTGAAGCGAGGTGACTTTGATGACTAAATATTGTAAGGGTTGTGGTGTTTTACTACAAAACGAAGATGAAAATGCATTAGGCTATGTTCCTACTTTAGATGCTTCTTATTGTCAAAGATGTTATCGCATTCGTCATTATGGCGATGTGACAATCAATATGCAGCAGGGAATTGAATCCAACGCAACATTAGAAAAAATCAATAAGATTGATGGTGTGGTTTTCTGGGTTGTGGATTTATTTGCGTTTGAGGCTAACTTAATTTCGCGTTTGAATCAAAAACTTCCAGGTAAAGATATTGTGATGGTATTAACGAAGCGTGATGTCTTGCCTACAACTTTAACAGATGAAAAAATCATTAACTTTGTAAAGCATCGTCTTCACGAAGAAAATATTGTTGTAAAGGATATTGTGATTTGTGGCTATCTATTAAAGGAAAATGATAAATCTAGAGAATATTCATCACGTATTGTGAATGCGATTTTGAAATATCGTAAGAATCGAAATGTGATTTTTATGGGTGTTGCCAATGCAGGAAAATCCACTGTATTGAATCATTTATTGGCATCGAAAGATTTAACGACTTCTCAAAATCCAGGGACTACATTAGATTTAGTTCCAATTCCTTTTGAGGATTATACAATTTATGATACGCCCGGTATTGAGAATACGCATTCTTTATTAACGCATTTACAGCCTAGAGATTTAAAGACGGTCATTCCAACAAAACCAATTCGACCATTTGTTTCGCAAATTTTTGAGGATCAGTCCTTTGCGGCTGCAGGACTAGCAAGACTTGATGTGGTAGTGAGTGGTAAGGCAACAGTAGTTGGATATTTCTCTCGTTCTTTATCGATTCATAGAGGAAAATTAAGTAATGCGGATGCGTTGTGGCAAAAACATTTAAATGGTATGTTAGTGCCATGCGTAGATACATCCTTATTAACGATGCATACGTTCCATGCTCCTAAACTTGAGGGAGAAAAGATGGATGTTTGTATTCATGGTATTGGATGGTTCTGTATTAGTGGACAAGTAAAAGATGTATATGTAAAAGTACATAAAGGTATTCAGGTAACGTTTAGAAAGGCGATGATTTAATGTTAACGAGTCAAAATAAAAAATATTTAAGAAAATTAGGAATGGAGTATAGATCGTTATTCCAAATTGGAAAAGATGGTTTAAGTGATAATTTAATGGATACTTTATCCGATTCATTGGAGGCACATGAATTAGTAAAATGTAATTTATTAAAGACATGTCCAGTCGATGTTCGTGAGGCAGCTATTGAGTGTGCAAGTGCAACAGGTAGTGAAGTGGTTCATATTGTAGGACATACTTTCTTGTTGTATAGAAGAAGTAAAGAAAATAAATTGGGGCTTAAAAAATGAGAATTGCCATTGTAGGAGGTTCTTTTGATCCTATACATGATGGGCATATTCAAATGGCCAATCAGTCTTTGCAGGGATTAGGTGTAGATGAAGTATGGTTTATGCCAACGTCTAGTACGCCTTTAAAAGATCATGATCTGACATTGGATCAAGAGCGTTTAGCTATGATTGATTTGGTGGTTAAGAAAAACCCGAAATTTAAAGTTTGTACACTAGAACTTGAAAGAGCAGGTAAAAGTTACACGTATGATACGCTAAAGAAATTGATTGAAACATATCCGGAACATGAATTTTATTGGATCATAGGAAATGATCAATTGATGCAGTTTGACAAGTGGCACAATCCGAATGAACTTGTGAAGATGGCTCATTTTGTATGTTTTGATAGGGATGGAAAGCTTTCTGATTCAAAGTATGATATTGCGTGTATGACAATGCCGGCAGTTCCTGTTTCTAGTTCAGAGATTCGAATGGGAAATAAGTTGAATTATTTGCCTGAAGAAGTGTTGCGTTATATCTATCGAAATCGATTGTATGTGAATGATTTTGTGGCTTCTAGATTGACAAAAAAAAGATATAAACATTCTTTATCGGTTGCTCGACTTTGTGAAGAGTTTGCGTTGAACAATGGGTATGATATGCATATTGCATATTATATTGGTTTGTTTCATGATATAGCTAAATATATGCCAAAGGATGAAATGTTAAAATGGATGCAGAGTGTGTGTCCTGAAAACATGGAATATCCTGTAGCTGTATGGCATGGTTTTGTCGGGGCTGCTGTCACGAAAGATATCTTTTTAATTGAAAATCCAATTATTTATAATGCGATTTATCATCATGTATTAGGAACGAGTCAAGATCCATATGCGATGATGGTATTTTGTGCAGATAAATTAGATCCTTTGCGTGGATATGATTCTACTAAACTGATTGAGATTTGTAACAAAGATATTAAAGAAGGATTTGATTTGGTGGTTCAACAAAATCGTGAGTTTTTAAAGAGAGGATAAACATGGAAATTTTAGATATTGTAGTTCATGCGATCTGTGAAAAGAAAGCACAAGATGTACGTGTATATGATGTAACGAGTTTGACTCCATTTATGGATTCAATGATTGTTTGTTCGACTACAAATATTCGTCAGAATAATGCGATTGCACAAAACATTAAGGATCGTTTAAGAGAAGCTGGATATTTGGGGGATATGCATATTGAGGGTGACTCTGGTTCAAAATGGCTTTTAATTGATTTAAAAGAAGTTGTAGTGCATTTATTTGTGAATGAAGAAAGGCAGGTTTATAATCTGGATCGTTTATATTCGGATGTTCCAGTAAAAACGTATGATTTATAATACATTGGCACATTATTATGATGCTTTAGTAAAAGATGAAGAGGCATCTAGAGAATGGGTATCTTGGATTGAGAGTGAACTTGCACCTTGTGATTGTTTAGAACTTGCGTGTGGTAGTGGTGAGATTACTGAGATGCTCGTAAAAAAAGGCTATACGATGACAGCACTTGATTTGAGTGAAGAAATGGTGAAGCAGGCTAAGAGTAAAAACTTAGAGGGTTCCATTCAATTCTTATGTCAAGATATGCGTAATTTAAGTAATTTAGGATCTTATTCTGGTATTTTCTGTTTGTGTGATAGTTTTAACTATATTTTAGAGAAAGAAGAAATTGATGCGTTCTTTCATGAAGTTAGTCAACATTTAAAACCAAGTGGACTTTTCTTCTTCGATACACATTCGTTAGATCGTTTAGATGAATTTGATACGGAATATAATGAGACAGGTGCTTTTGAAGATGGTTGTCAATATCAATGGTCAATTATGGCAGAAGATGATTATGTATATCAGGATTTTGCGTTTTATATGAAAGACAAAGTGGTTCAGGAGCATCATATTCAAAGAGTATATGATCCAATATGGTTGAGTGATACTTTGTCGAAATATTTTGATGTTTTAAAAGTCACAACGGATTTTGATATTGAGGGGATTGCGCCTGGTGAAAAGTATTTTTATGTATGTAGAAAGAAGGTACAAGAATGATTGGTATTGTAGCAGCAATGGATGCTGAGATTCATGAATTTGAAAAGCGTATGGACTTAGTAGATCATACGAAGACAATTGCGGGATGCACATTAACATATGGAAAATGGCAAGGTAAAGATGTAGTCTTATGTAAGAGTGGTGTAGGTAAGGCATATGCAGCTATGTCTTGTACAATTTTGTGTATGCAAGGAAATATCGACAGCATTATTAATGTGGGTACAGCTGGTGGATTAACGCAGGATGAGCAAGTGTTGGATATTGTGATTAGTGATAAGGTTGTACAAGCCGATTATGATACAAGTCCATTAGATGGTCCTTCTGGTGTTGGATTGGTGTATAATAGTCATGAAAAATTGAGCCAAAGTTGTATTGAAGCGGCAAACGCTATGCAGATTCGCTATCATGTAGGTACAATTGCTTCTCAAGACTTATTTATGTCTAGAGATGAAGATTTTGAAAAATTAATGAATAATTTTCCAGACTCAATTTGTTCAGAAATGGAGGCAGGAGCGATTGGTGCTGTTGCCACACAGTTTAATATTCCATTTGTGATTGTGCGTTCACTTAGTGATGTTGTGCATCATAATGAAAATCCAATGGAATTTTCAACCTATGTTTCTAAAGCAAGTGCACAATCGGCTAAATTGATTGAAAATTGGTTGATGCGTATATAGTAAAAAGGAGGGGTAAGAATGGGACTAAAGCATAAGCGTAAAAGACAGCATGGAACAACAACGACAATGGCATTGGTCATCATTCTTGTTCTTGTATTACTTTTGATTTGGTCTGAGTTTATTAGTGGACCGAATCGCGTTAAGGAACAGATTTATACGCAAAGAATTGAAAAAATAATTAAACAAAATAAGAATATACAAGGCTTGAGTGAGCATGTCTTTGATTACATAACATATCAGGGATATGATGATACAACTTTGTATTGGTACAATGCGAAGTCTGAATTGATTACTTCAAGAGATATTGAAACTTTGAATTATAAAAAGGCAAAACGCATTGCGAAAAATAACTATAACATCAAGTGTGATTCGATTGCACTTGGATATGGCTACAACAATCCGGTATATGAGATTCGTGGATCAAATAAATTGATTTTATTGGATTATGATAGTTTTGAACGTGTTTATGAAAGGGGGATACGATAATGGCTGATTTTGATTTTAATGCACCTTATGTAGATCGTAGAACTTGGATCATTGATCATCTACAAAATTTGGTTTTAGAACCCAAAGAAATATTGGTCGTATTGTTGATTGATTTTTTCAACCAGCAGCATATTTCAATTGATCATGAATTGATTAGTGAAAAATTAAAAATCGGTGTGGATGAAGTGGAAGATATTTTTACAGAATTATCGGATAAAGGCTATTTGACTTTAGACTATGCGAATGGATCTTTGATTTTTAATATTGAAGGTATCTTTGAACTTTCTAAAGCCAGTGATACTTCCATTGATCGTTCTTTATTAGAGCAGTTTGAAATGGAATTTGCGCGTCCACTATCTTCAACGGAAATGCAAAGGATTATTGATATGGCCAGTATGTATGATGAGCGTCGTGTGATTTGTGCGTTAAATGAAGCTGTATGTAATGAAGTTTGCGATTTAAATTATATTGAAAGAATTCTTCAGAATTGGCAACAAAAAGGTTTGTCAACTGAAGATTTAGAGAATGGCAAGCGATGAATGCGAATGAAATTTTGGATGAAATGGAGAAGATTTTTCCAGATGCCATGTGCGAATTGTATCATGAATCCCCATTTCAATTGATTGTTGCGGTCGTACTTAGTGCACAAACAACCGATGCGATGGTTAATAAGGTAACGCCTGCATTATTTAAAGCGTATCCTACGGCAGAAAAGATGGCAAAAGCCAATGTTTCTGAATTAGAGCCATACATAAAAAGAATTGGTTTGTATCGCAATAAGGCTCGTTCGATTTCGAATTTAAGTAAAGATCTAGTTGAAAGATATCATGGCCAAGTACCTTACACATATAAGGATTTAATGTCTTTAGCAGGTGTTGGAAGAAAGACAGCGAATGTCGTTCGTAGTGTAGCTTTTGATATTCCTAGCTTTGCGGTAGATACCCATGTCAATCGTGTCAGTAAGCGTTTGGGTTTAGCCAAATATAATGATTCGGTTGAAAAGGTTGAGGAAAAACTAAAACGAAAAATCGATCGTTCAAGATGGAATCAAGGTCATCATGACTTTATATTTTTTGGGCGTTATCTTTGTCATTCAAGAAATCCAGAATGTGAAAGATGTCCTTTTAAAAGCTTTTGTAAGAAAGATAAATATGAGAAATAATAGCACTACACTTGTAGTGTTTTCTTTTTGTATAGTGATAAAAGATAAAATAATAAAGTTGACAAATAGTTGGTAGAGCAACCACAATAAAATTAATATAATGATGGTGAAAAGGAGGAAATATGTATTATGAAGGCAAATATATTAATATTAATGGTTGGCTTGTTGATGAATTATGTAGTTGGTGTTGCATTTATATACTTATTTGTGTTGATTGTTAGGGCATTAAAGAAATATATTAAATCTGAACCTGTTAGAAAAGAGAAAGCAGAGAGTGCAAAGTCACTTGGAGAAGTGATTAAAAGATATCGTACGCAACGTAAAATGACGAAGAATTTGTGGCAGAGTCTTTAGGTGTTTCAAGACAGGCTGAATCAAAATGGGAAAGTGGTACATCGGATCCAAGTACAACGAATTGAATGGCTTTAGCTAAGCAATTTGGAGTCACTGCTGAAGAAATTTTAAAGGAAGTTAAATAAATTTATTGTATAGTCGATGATGAATAGAAATATTACAACAATCGTTTAACGAAGAGTAAAGGAAGTATGAATATGAAGATTATTAAAGTTGTAGATGATGAAGAAAAAAAGAAAATCACAAGAGCTATATTAGAAGCATTGCCTGAATGGTTTGGGATTATAGAAGCACGCGAAAAATATATTCTTGATAGTGTAGGAAAAGATTTCTTTTGTGCCATAGAAAAGGATAAGGTTGTTGGATTTTTGTATCTTAAACAAACAGGTAAAGCTACAGTTGAACTAGCTGTAATGGGTGTATTAAAAGAATATCATCGTAAAGGAATTGGAAGAGCACTATTTGAATACGCAAAGGAAAGTATACAGGAAAGTGGATATTCGTTTATCCAGGTAAAAACAGTGAAGATGGGAATGTATGAAGATTATGATTGTACAAATAGATTTTATATTTCATTAGGGTTTAAAGAATTTGAAGTCCTGAATTCGTTGTGGGATGAAAACAATCCTTGTCAAATTTACGTAATGGGGATATGAGGTGACAAAATGGCATCAACTAAAGAATATTTAGATTTTATAATGGGGCAATTATCAAATTTAGAAGAAATTACGTATCGAGCTATGATGAAAGAATATATCCTCTATTATCGAGGGAAAATTGTTGGTGGTATATATGATGATCGATTACTTGTTAAGCCTGTAGAATCCGCAATTCATTATATGTCAAAAGTTCAATATGAATTACCATATGATGGAGCCAAAGAAATGTTGTTGGTAGAAGAAGTGGATAACCGGAAATTTTTGGAAGGTTTGTTTCAAGTGATGTATGATGAACTTCCAAATCCAAAAAGGAAGAAATAAATTATGGATGAGTTACTATTTTCTAGGAAATATTATGTTAGAAAGCTACAAAAGAATGATATTGATCAAATATATAATCTTTGTAGTAAAAATCACTTATATTATCAATATTGCTCTCCTTATGTGACAAGAAAGAGTATTGAATCGGATATGATGGCTCTTCCAGACAATGTTGATTTTAAGGATAAGTATTATGTTGGATATTTTAAGAATGAGAAGTTAATTGCAGTCTTAGATTTAATTGATGGATATCCAAAAAAGGATATTGTATTCATTGGATTCTTAATGATAGATATTAGTGTACAAAAGAATGGGGTTGGAAGTGCAATAGTCAATGAACTTATAAAATATTTAACAACACTTAAATATAAGGAAGTTCGCTTAGGTTGGATAAATGGAAATCTTCAAGCTGAACACTTTTGGATTAAGAATGCTTTTTGTCCTATAAAAGAAGGTCGTGTAGTACTTGCGAATCGACTATTAAATAAATTCTTTACTGATTGATAGATATTTATCAGCATAGATACTTTCTTTTTCCCAGATGATGTCAAAGTCGTGTTGTAACTTAAAATCATCTAAAGTAATTTCTTTGAGTTCTTTTGATTTTAATTCTTTTCCTACAGCTATCTTATATAGAAAAGAGATTCCACAATCTTTTTTCAATAGATTCATGATGGTGTGCATATTTTCTACTTGCGTATAATGTATAAAATTTGAAATGTGTAAACCATGCGCAATTAAGCTTTGTTCAAGAATGTTTCTTGTTCCAGAACCTTCTTCACGCACTAAAAGATGTTCAGATATTAGATCATGAATGGTATGGGGTTCTTTATTAAATTGATGGGATGTAGCACAGACAGCAATATAGTCTTCTGTGCTATATTTTTTATGAGAATAGTTTTCTTTTGGATAATTTCCTTCGACAATAGCCATACTGATTTGTCCATGGTCAAGTAATTCGAGCAGTTTAGATGTGTTGCCATAGTGAAGGTGGATGTTGATTTCTGGATGATTTTGAATAAAGTTTGCCAATTTATCTACAATCGCATATTCACCGATGGTCATAGTTACTCCAATGGAGAGAGTTTCAATGTTGGATGTAATATTGTTGAGTTCATTCATTAAAGCTTGTTCATTATTCTTCATTGTTAATAAGTGTTTATATAGTATTTGACCAGATGGAGTTAGACTTAATTCTTTATTCTTATAATTGAATAGGATTGTATTGTATTGTTTTTCTAAAAAATGAATATGTTGCGATACAGCAGGCTGTGTGATATTTAATTGTTTGGCAGCTGTTGTAAAATTTAATGTTTTGCATACAGTAAGAAATGTTTCAGTTCGATAATCTAGCATATGTACCTCTAATGATAAGAAAATATTATTATTCGATAGAATTATATAATTTTACCTTATTGTTGTATAGTGATAAAATTCTCTTCATGGAGGGATTATTGAATGAATTTTATAAATAAATATGGAAAAGGCATTTTGATTTGTCTTTTGATTGCCATTCCATCATGGATCATCGGAAAAATGTTTCCGGTCATTGGTGGAGCTGTCATCGCAATTCTTGCAGGTATGATCATTGCGATGTTTTGGAGTGATAAACAAAATGCAGAAGCTGGTATTAAATGGTCTTCTAAAGTGATTTTACAAACAGCGGTTGTATTGCTTGGTTTCGGAATGAATTTAGGTGTTATTTTTGAGACAGGGAAACAGTCTTTACCTATCATTGTTTGTACGATTACTATTTCACTTGTACTTGCGTGGATTATGAAGAAGGTTTTAAAAGTACCTACAAATACATCAATACTTGTCGGTGTTGGATCATCTATTTGTGGTGGTTCTGCCATTGCGGCAACAGCCCCTGTGATTGATGCGGATGATGATGAGATTGCCCAATCCATTGCGGTTATTTTCTTTTTTAATGTATTGGCAGCTATTTTCTTTCCTATCTTAGGGAAGGCTTTGGGTTTTGATACCATGCATGGCGATGCGTTTGGTATTTTTGCAGGAACGGCCATTAATGATACATCAAGTGTAACAGCTGCTGCGTCGACTTGGGATAGTATGTTTAATCTAGGTAGTGCCACATTAAATAAGGCAGTAACTGTAAAGTTGACAAGAACTTTAGCGATTATTCCAATTACACTAGGACTATCTTTTATTCGTGCAAAAAAAGAAAGACAAGCATCAAACTTTAGTTTGAAACGTGCCTTTCCAATGTTTATACTTTATTTTATTTTGGCGGCTATTTTTACAACGATTTGTGTAAATGTTGGAGTAGACTCTAATGTATTTGCACCACTTAAAGAATTATCTAAGTTTTTGATCATTGTGGCTATGGCGGCCATTGGACTTAACAGCAATGTAATCCAGTTGATCAAAACGGGTGGTAAGCCGATTGCGGTTGGTGCAATCTGTTGGTGTGGTATCACAATTGTAAGTCTTATCATGCAGTATATAATGCATATTTGGTAAAAATTCATAACTTGAGAAAAATTGTATGTAATGATACAATAAGGCTCGTTTGCGAAAGGGGTTATGACAATATGCAAAATGAAGTAGAAAAAATGGATATGAACGCAATGGTACACCTTATTTTAAAGGCAGTTGCACTTGCGATGGGAATTGGAGTTGCCGTTCTTTCTGTACTGAATCAAATTGATATCCGTTCCGAATTCGGAATGTTAGGAATAGGACTTGCTTGCCTGGCAATGGATTCAATTATAAAGAAAGAGTATCAATAAATTTTCGTGTGGCAATATTGGTTGCACGACTTGCATCCTGGACAAGAAGAATATCTCGTTCAGGATTTTTTATATTTGTTTGAATTTCAAAAATATCAGAATCCTTAGAAATTAATTCTTTAGGATAGAATCCAATGCCAAGGTTGTGTTTGACTAATGGAAGTATTTGATCGGCAGTAGCCACTTCTAAATCGGTATGAAAAGGGATTTGGTGATTTAAAAATAAGTTTGAATAATAGATATATGTACTTGTATTTTTGCTTAAGGTGATAAATGGATAATACGAGATTTGTTGAATGTCTAGAATCTGGTTGTTTAAGCTTTCATATTCTTTTCCACCAATCAAGACTTCTTCAAAGGAATAGAGTGAAGTTGCACGTAATGGCTTTTTAATATTGATTGGACTTGTGACAATCGCAATATCGACAATACCTTTTTCTAAGGCATCAACAGCTTGAATAGAGGAGTGGTTGGATAATTTGATTTTGACTTGTGGATAGGCTTTGTGGAATTGTTCAAGTTTGGACAATAAAAAGATATTTAGAGCCGTTTCACTTACACCAATTGATATATGTCCATGTTCTAAGGTTTTATTTGAAAGGATTTCACTTTCTCCTTGGTAAAGTTGTTCAATGGCTATCGCAACATGTTCATAGAGTTGTTCACCTTCGGGTGTTAGGGTAATACCGGAATGAGAGCGTACTAAAAGCTTACATCCAAATTCACTTTCTATGTTGTTCATGGTTCTTGAGATGTTGGGTTGGTTGTTATGTAGGATTTGAGCGGCTTTTGAAAAGCTTTTATATTTAGCCACATAGTAAAAGATGCGGTAATAGTCTAGTGTCATGTTATAACCTCCATATAATTTTTGTATAATATATATTTAAAATATACATTTCACATATTTTCTTGGAGTTAGTATAATATTTTTAGTCTGAATAGGCAAGCCATCAAAACAGATACAAAAAGTGTGTTAAAGGAAGACCTCTTGTATCTGTTTGCCGAAAGGATTAGAAAAGAAGTGAGAATCATGCCAACAATTTTTCCTAGGGAAGAAAAGGCAGAGGCTTTGTTTGATAAAATTGTCAAGGATCCTAGAGCCTGTAAACGATTAATGGATGCCTTTTATGAAGGTGTTGCCTGTGATGAGGATTCCAGCGTAGAAGAAGAAAGGGTACTTGTGGATAAACAAGTATTTACCAATGCACTATTTACTGCATATAAAAATAAAGATCTGTCGGCATTTTTAATGGCTGTATGCGGTAACAGTATGTTTGATTTATTAAGAAATGCATTTTTGATTCCATTGCGATTTAACGATAAGGGAAAAGAGAATCCGATTCTTTTAAGTGATGAGGATGGAAATATTATAGAAAGTGATATTCATATTTCTGAATCAAAGAGGCATATGTTTACAAAGCTTGTAGAAAAAAATCGATACTTAGCGTATGGCTTTTTAGAACAGCATAGTTTTAAAGAGGACATGTCCATTCAAACTATTCAAAATGAATCGCATTTAGGTATCTTGGTTGTCCAAGAAATGCCTGAAGAGCTTCATGAAAAGTTAAGTGATGCACAAATTTATTCTGGCTTATGGGATTCTATGATGAAGCTTGAAGATTTGTTGTATAATGCATTCTTCTATTGTGGTGATTTTAAAGGAAAGTATTGTGTTGGTGTATTCTTGCCATTTACACATTTCGAACATAATTTAGAAAAGAATATTGAAGTTTCAAATAGTATTTTATATGAATGTATACAAAAAATGCTGAACGATTAAGTTCAGCATTTTTATGTACAATATCGAAATGAGGGATCGGTTAAGATACGGGCAAATATAAGTCCCATTGGAAGAGCTAAAACAATCAATAAAGATTGAATGAGCCAGTTAGCTCCAATATACATGGTGGATGTGAGTTCGAGATTATAGATAGCTCGATACATATATAGGCCTGGGACCATAATCACAATGGATGGTACGGTTATCGCAATTCTAGGATATCCTGTATTTCCTTTGATCATGGAGGCAAGTAGTCCGGCTGCTAATGCGCCAATAAAGGCTGCGGCTGCAGCAGGTAAAGATAAATCGACAAGTGTTAGTCGTAATGTGTTTGCGATGGCTCCAATGCATCCGGCACTGGCGGCTATTTTTTTTGAACTATTAAACATAATGGAGAATCCAAAGACACCTCCAAAACTGGTTAATAGTCTTAAAAGTAACTTAGTTGATGTTGGAATGTGTAATTTTACAAAATCAACGGGTTGAAGATGTAAGACTAAAGCACAGATCCATGCAGTAAGTGTGGCAGCTAAAATAATAATAATGGCATAGGCTAGTCTTTCTAGACCGGATCGTAAATCTAATTTAGCTAAGTCAATACCGCTTGTGATGAAGGGAAAGCCTGGAATAATGAAAAGCATAGAGCAGATGTATCCAGCTTCGTGTTGTGTGGATATGCCAAAATAGGTTTCTAAAAAATTAAATAATAAGGCATATACAAGACAGGCCAAAGAAACACTGGCAGCGACATTTAAAAATAGGGTGTAATTATGTTTGATGAGTTTCATTCGAAGTGCATTGCCAAGTCCTGCCCCCACAAAGGCACAAAGCATTTCAATGGGGCCTCCACCAAGTAGAAAGGTAAAACAGCTACAGGCAAGGGCTGCAGCTAATCCTAGAATAATGGGGGAGTAACTAGAGTGAATGCTTTCGATTTGGTCTAATTGATTGTGAATTTCATTGCATGTGCATGTTTTACATTCATCTTTAAAGTGATAGACAAAGTCTTCCATACGAGCAAGTTTAGATGTGTTAACACTTGTATTATGCAAAGACAAGGATTGTGCGTGAGACTCAATTCCATCAATGCATGTGTAGGAAATATTTGTAAGTCCAATGTCGGCAATACATGTAATATTTAATTCACTAGCAATGGTGTTCATTGAACTTCTTACTCGCCAGGCACCTGTACCACAGGCTAAAAGCATCAATCCAATTCTTCCTATAATGGAGGATTTTTCTGTAAGACTTGCATTTTCAATCTTAACTTTTGAATCTTTGTTCGTATATTCGTGCCACGGAATTTCCATATGGTTGTTCATAAGATCATCTCCTATATCATTTATATATAATACGCATAGTATAAATATATATTCGATATTTAATTCCATGAATAGTATAGTCAACTAAAAAAAGAAGTCAAATTAATCGACTTCTTTATGAATCCATGTCATTAATACTTTAACAATATATGCTTTTTGTTTGGGGCCTAGTGGCTGATTGGGTTTGATCTTATGCCATTTATATAAACATTGTCTGCAACAACAGCCAGTAGCATGTTGAGCAATGAATACAGGGTGTCCTTTGAAAGGTGTTTGTTTCCCGTCGTTGGGGATATAGGCTGGAGCTAATCGTTTTTCAACAAAATCTATGGCATGTTTTTCGATGGTATTCATTCCTTTGGCTTGTATATACTCCTTATCTTTTTGTTTCAGATGAAAGCTGCTTCTAAATTTGGAGTGGGATAAGCGATTAAAAAGTTGTTCAAACCATTCGGATTCTGTCATAGTTTCTCCTTACATATATAATAAAAAAAACCAGCTAAGCTGGTTTTATAATCAAGTGGCGCCTGAAACAAGACTCGAACTTGTGACCTGCCGGTTAACAGCCGGATGCTCTACCGACTGAGCTATTCAGGCATTTTCTTTTCACTTGACTGCCTGTATATAATACCAAAAGATGTTGTGTTATGCAAGTACTTTTTATAAAATTATGATATATTATTTTTTAAATGGAGGGATGTACTATGTTAGATGCGATTGTAATGGATATGGATGGTACCTTATTGGATCCAAATAATAAAATTTTACCGGAAACGAAGGTGGCATTGATTGCTTGTCAAAAGCAGGGAACAAAGCTTGTGCTTGCGAGTGGTAGAAGTTATACAAGATTACTTTCATATGCTAAAGAATTAGAGATGGATGTATATGGTGGCTATTTGTTAGAGGTAGACGGTATTGCATATTATGATGTTCAAAAGGATGAGCGTCATGTTTTAAAACAGATGTATAAGGAAGATGTTGAGCCTGTTTTTGCGTATTTGATGCATAAAAATTGTGAGACAATGGCTGTATTTAATGATGGATTATTTGATTATATTCCAGATCATATAATGGAAAAGAAAAAAATATTAAGAAATTCAAAAGAATATCCAGAGGATTTTCCTTGGACGGGTGGTCCTTGGTCTTGGCTTGCAGATATGCGTGATGGATATCCTAAGATTACGTATATTAAGGATCTTAGTGAAATTCAATATCCTGTAAATAAGATTCAGACAATTGAGGATGAAGAGGTAACTACACAGTTGGCTTTGGATATTAAAAATGAATTTAAAGATCAATATGAAGTGTTCCGTACTTGTCCTAGAGAATTAGAGATTTTGCCAAAGGGATATAGTAAGGGAGCTACTTTAGTTCGCATGATGGATATGTTTGGTTGGGATAAGGATAAAGTCTTCACATTTGGTGATGGTGAAAATGATGTGAGTATGTTTGGTGTTGTAACTCATAGTTTTGCGATGGGCCAGGCTATGGATTATGTAAAAGAAAAAGCAGCTCATGTGACCAAGTCCAATGTAGAACAGGGTATTGTAGCTGCTTTAAAGGATTTTAATATTTTGTGATATAGCTAACGACAAGCTTCATTGTGTTTTCTACACCATCATAGTGTGTTCTTTCCATTCCGTGGCTAGCATGAACACCAGGGCCAATCAAGGCTCCTTTGATGTCGTTACCACCGCGTAATGCGGCACTGACATCTGAACCGTATTGTGGGTAGATATCAACGGCATAATTAAGCTTGTTTTCTTTTGATAGTTCAACTAGACGAGTAATCATTTCGTAGTCGTATGGTCCGCTTGAATCTTTTGCACAGATTGAAACGTCTTGTTCCGTACAAGCAAGATCTGTACCGATGCATCCCATGTCTACGGCTAATAATTCTTCGACTTCTTCTGGAAGACAACTTGCTCCATGACCAACTTCTTCATATGTACTGAACATAATGACTAAGTCTCTTTGAGGTGTGACGTTGTTGTCTTTTAAGTATTTTAGTACGCCCATTAAAGCTGTAGCTGAAATCTTATCGTCTAAGAATCTAGATTTAATGAATCCACTTTCTGTGATTTGTGTTTTTGTGTCAATACAAATAAAGTCTCCGTTGCAGATACCTAATTTTTCAACATCTGCTTTTGAGTGTGCAACTTCGTCGATACGAACTTCCATTGTGTCTTCTTTTCTTTCCAATGTAGAAGCATCTGGATATACGTGTACGCTTGGTGAACAAGAAAGAATTGTTCCTGTATATACCTTTCCATCACGAGTATAGATCTTACAATATTCTCCGTCTAATGTTGGTAAGCATGGGCCTCCGACTTTAGTAATGGCAAGTTTTCCGTTGTCTTTGATGGAACGAACCATAAGTCCTAATGTATCTAGGTGAGCACTCAATCCTAATGTGTGTTCAGAATCTTTTCCGTCTACATAGATCAATAAATTTCCTTTTTGGTTACGACCTGTTGTGTAGCCTAATTTTTTAGCTTCTTCGTCCATGAAATCAATGGCTCTTTTTGTATAGCCTGTTGGTGAATCAATATTCAAAATTTGTTTGGCGATGTCACAGACATATTCTTTATCAAATGGTTGCATATTTTAAAACTCCTCCTGTATGTATTATACGCTTTTATACAAATTCAAGACAATGTATTCATCCTTTTTTTGAAAATTGTGATATTGTACTAGAAAAGGAGGCTAATTGTATGGAATTAAATATAAGAGAAGAAAAATTAAGGAATTTATTTAAACAGTTTCAAGTGGAACATAATGAGAATTGTGAGACAGTATTTATTGATAATAATGATGAACATTTAGAAAACTATTTAAATGAATCAAATACGGTATATTTACATATGGTGGATTATGAAGTAAGACATCTTGATTTGAGTAAAGTAAATACAATATTTGTGAATAAAGAGTATGCGAGTAAATTAGAAAATGGAATTCAGGATGAACAAAGACTTCTGGAATTATTGTTAAATAAATATCCAAATCTTAGAGTTGTATTAATTACCGATAAAAAAGGTGCTTATTATAAAGATAAAGACATGATGATTTACCAGAAAGAATTGGCTTCTAATTTTGATAAAGACTTATTCTTAGTTAAATATATGGCTTCAGAATTAAAGGGGAATTCAGAAATGACATCTCTATATCGAGGTGTAAATCAGTAAGTTGATATTTATCATCTTTCTCGTTATAATACAAATACAGAAAAGACTACTAGATATGGTGGTCACTCTGGATTAGGTAGAAGCGCTAATCCCGTTGTGAGTGGGTGGTTAGCGCTTTTTGTTTTCTTCATGAATAATAATGATAACTCGTATGAGTTGTACAATAGCTATTAAAACAATAGTTATATCAATATTAACTTGAATTTGCATACGCCTATTCCTCTATCCTGGGGATCGAAAGTCTCAAGGATTTATCCAGAGGAAACCACCTGCCATATCTAGTAGCAATATCTATTCTAAAGGTCCAATGTGAAAAAGACATTAAATCTCAAAACTTTTGAAAAAACTTAAAATTAACCTATGATGATGTTGAATAATATCTTTTGCGGTGCAAAGGTGAAATATAACTTAAAAATATAAATTCTGCTTTATATAAAGTGTATGCTGAGAGCATACACTTTTATTTTTATATAGAAATTTATAGGAAACGGCTTACATAAGTGATATAATTGTACTTAATTAAAGAAAAAATGATTGACATAATGTTTTGATGTTATATAATAATTTACTTTCTTGTCGAAAATAAGATGAGTGGAAAGAGAGAATTTGATATGATGTTAAATCTAACACAGCATGTTTTAACAATGGAGCAACAAAATGAAAATGTTGTTGAACCTTTAGATAAAAAATATATATGTAATTTATTAACATTTGATGAAATACCAAGTGTAGAAAGATTACAAGAAGTTGCAATTGAATTAGCAGAATATGCAAGTGCACAAAAAACTGATTCAGTGTTGATTGGAGGTGCAGTTTATTTAATGCCTTATTTAATTTTTGAATTAAATAAAAGAGGTATTGATGCATATTATTCATTCTCAAAGAGGGTTAGTGAAGATTTTGTGCAAGATAGTGATACGGTCATTAAAAGAGTGGTTTTTAGGCATTGTGGCTTTATAAAGGCTACTTTACCAAGAGATTGAGGAGGAGTTTGATATGAATGTATTATTGTTGGCATTAAGTACTGTATCTAATGGAAAATTAAATTGCTTTTCATATCAGTATGAAGATGAACCGAGTTTTAATGGATATTATCAATTGGAACCAATCCCAAAATTTTTAAATGAAAAATTGGAAAAAGAGAAGCAAAAACATTTAGATTACATAATTACATTAAATACAAAGGAAGTTAATTCTTCGGTTTTAGATACTGTTATTTGCAATAGTAAAAATGGAATCGAATACGAATTTTTTAATATAACAGCCAAAATGTTTTTTGAAAAAATGTTATGTAATGGTCAAAAGGCATTTCAACAAATGCCAAAAATTATATCCATTCCTATTGATGTAGATGATATTATTCCGGGTATTATTCTTGCGATGAATCAATTGAGGGAATTAAAAGATAAAAGTAATGATTTTAATTTATATATAGATATGCATGGAGGACCGCGAAATACTCAAATGACTTTTCAAACAATTCTTTCATTGTTAAAGCATGAATCTATTTATCCATCTTCGATTTATACGATTATTATGAACAAATCGAAGCCTAATACAATCAAAGATGATACAAAGTATTTTGATTATATAGATTTTGTTAGTGGTATGAATGAATTTTTAAATTTTGGGAAGCCGATTTCAATTAAAAGTTTAAATAATTTAAATGATTTATCACTTCGTGATTTTACTGAAAAAGCAAATCGAGTAGCTGATGCGTTAACTCTATGTGATATGTCAGCATTTCAAAAGTCGTTGGAAGATATGTCGAATTGGTTAAATAATCGTGAAATCAAACAAGATTCGTTACTTGAATTATTTATAAAGAATATTCGTATGGATTATGGAGTGCTATTAAAAGAAGATCATGATGTTATTGATGAAATTCAATGGTGTTTAACAAAAGGCTATTTACAGCAAGCATTAACTTTAATCGAAAGTAAAATGCCAGAAGAATTATTCAAAAAAGGTATATTTAGTTATGACGAAAATCTCATGGTGGAAATAAAAAGGGATCCAGATAAATCAAAAATAAAAGTTAAGGATGCGATAGCAAGTGCAAAAGCTATGCAACATCGTGAGTGGGAATCGGATATTAATTATATTTTTATTAAGTGGATCAAGGTTCTAGATATTTTTGATAAAGATGATAATGGTAAACATATTTCATTTGAACTAAATAAGACTCATCAAGAATATTTGGATTTTTATTTACTATTTTGGCCAGATTTTAAAAATAAAATATTTTTAACTGTTTCACGCGGAAAGAGTGTAGCGTTAAAAGTGATGTTGAAAAACGAGATTTATATAAATCAAGATTTACAAGATATGTGCATGAGATTTTTGATTTTGCATTATACATTAAAACAAGAAAGAAATATTGCGAATCATGCAATTGGTGAAAGAAAAACAAATGTATATGATATTAAAGAAGCTATTGCAGGATATATTGATCTAGCCAAAATTTTATATAGAGCATAAAAGAAAGGGGATGTGTTTATGGAATATAAAGTTTTAGATGTTGCATTTTCAGGGTTAATGCATGATATAGGCAAATTTTACCAAAGAACAAAGATGGTGTCGGATTTAACAGAACGAGAAAAACTAGTGACACCCATGGCTAAGGCTGGATATTATACTCATTTACATAGTGGTTATACATCTAGGTTTTTTCATGAATATCTTGGAATGGATAATGAATTAGAAATGATCACGAGTTCTCACCATATTGATGATCAAAGACCATTGGCTAAAATTTTGCGTAAAGCAGATCAAATTGCATCATCAATTGATAGAAAAGATGAAGAACAGGATTATGAAGAAAATAACAAGAAAGGGACATTTCAACAAGTTCGATTATCGTCTGTAGTGCATGAAGTAGATTTTGGAAAACAGAAGGCTTTGGCAACTTATCCGTTACGACCATTTCATAAGATGGGATATCCAACAGCTGATTTTGAAATGACAGATAAGAATGAGAGTGTAGGAGAGTATTTAAGCCTTTTTCAAACTTTTATCAATGATTTGAAATCTGAGGATTATTTCACTTCAGAAGTAGATAAGTATTGTTTTGATCGTTTGTATGCTTTGATGTATGAATATACAACATTAGTTCCTGCTTCAACTTTTGAGGGAAGTAAAACATATGTAAGCTTGTTTGATCATTCTAAGTTAACGTCCGCAATTGCGAGTTGTTTGTATTTAAATGATACGGAAGACGAAAACTTTATTATGTTTGAATTTGATGTTTCTGGAATACAAAAATTCATTTTTAAAGTAACAGAAGGTAAAGATACAAAACGAGATGTTGCTAAATCATTAAGAGGTAGATCTTTTTTGGTATCAGCAATAACAAATATTATCACTTATAGTTATCTTTATGAATTCGGGTTGACTCAAAGTAACATTATTTTTAACACAGGTGGAGGTGCTTTATTGTTGCTTCCAAAGTGTAAAAATTTTGAAGAAAAATTAAATAAAGTAACACAAAAGGTTCAAGAGATTCTGCTTGATAAATTCAGTGTAGATATCAATTATGTATATGCATGGGTTGAATGTGATAGAAAAGAATTAGAAACATTTAAAATTTCTAAAGCAACAAAATTAAAATCGAAATTAGATGAAGAAAAGAATAGAAAGTTTAATAAAGTATTAAATAGTGATTTTTTCTTTAACACACCAAAGTCAAATTATGTATGTAAGATGTGTGGAACAAATTTTGTAGAAAAAGAAAATGATACATGTGATATCTGTAAGACGATAATTGAAATGTCTGATTTCTGCATAAAGCATGATGATTTTTTCTTGGTTTATGATTTTAATCGCAGATTAGATGATCACGTGAGCGATTGTATAAAAATTGATATGGGATATATGGATTTTTATTTGATTTCAAAAGAGGATTATCCACTAATCATAAATAAATACGATTATATTGAATCATTAAATCAATCTCATTTGGGGAATACTCGTTTAATAGCAAACTTAGTACCTAAAAAGAATGATAGAATTATTCCTTTTGAAAATATGGTAATAAATTTAGTGGATACATCTTATGGGGATCCTAAATTAGGGATTTTGAAAATGGATGTGGATAATTTAGGTGCAATATTTGCGTTTGGAATGGAAAAACAAAGATCATTATCTAAGTTTTTGACATTGAGTAGGATGATGGAAAACTTTTTTGGACATGAATTGATGAATATTTGTGTTGAGGTTTCAAAAAAGATGAATTTGAATATAAGTCAATTCAGCGACAATGAATCTATGTTTTATATCAATTATGCAGGTGGAGATGATTTGGTGATAATGGGTCCAGCCTCAGGAATTTTAGAATTATCTAAAGTTATTAATGAAAGGTTTAGTGAATACACGCTAAATAAAAATATAACAATTTCTGGTGGTATCACTATTCAATCACCAAGTGCACCGATAAGATTTGGTATTAAAGAAGCAGAGGAATATTTAAATCAATCAAAAGCATTGGATGGAAAGAATGGAATTACATTGATACATACATCTTGCAAAATGAATGAGTATGAACAAGTGTTACAGCAGGTTAATGTTTTCAGAAAGTATATTACGAATCAAGATATTTCCCGAACAAACTTTTATAATATGATGAAAGTACTGGATGTAGAAAATATGGAAAAATACTATCGCAATATTCCTATTCTTTTATATTCATTAAAGCGAAATGTTAAGAATAAAGATGTTCGACAGGATTTAATATCAAAAATAAGTATGGCAAATATGAATTGTGATCAATTAAAAAAATTGGTTTTGGAAATGAAGTTAGCTATTATGCAAACTAGGGGGTAATTAATAATGGAACAAAGAAAAAATTATACAGGCCATGGTCATCGTACTAATAATCATTCAAGTCAAAATATAGAACAGGAAATACATAAAATAGAAAAGCCGTTACATATTTATTATGCGGATAAATCAAAATTGTTTTTACCGGATGGAGAAGCTTATAAAATTGCAGTTAGTTTTAAGGGTATCACAACGCATCAATTAAGAAAAATTTTAAATCAAGTAAAGTTATGTAGACAAGAACTAGGAAATAAAGATGCTAACTTCGATGATGTGAGAAATCGATTATTTATGTTATTGCCTTTGTCTGCATATAATGGAGGAAGAGAACCAAAATTAAAAAAGATTTATCGATTTCTAGTAGAGCATTTAAATGAAAATTCGATTACATGCGCTAAAGATATAGAAGTATTTGATGAATTGTTTACAAGTATTGTTGCATACCATAAATGTTAAGGAGGAAAGTAAAATGTTAGAACGTATTTATAGATTAGATTTTGAAATTGAGTTATTGACAGGGTTACATATTGGAGGTTCTACAGATACATTTGATATTGGTGGAGCTGATTCAACAGTTATAAAGAATCCATTGACACATGAACCATATATTCCTGGTAGTTCTATTAAAGGAAAACTGCGTTCTTTATTGACCCAAAAGTATGGAAAAGTATTGCTTGGAAAAAAAGAATCTGAAATGGTGCTTGAAAGAGATGAAATACGATGTCTTTTTGAGCCTGTTTCAACAAGTGACGAGTTGAAGGTTTCAAGATGTATTTTTAGAGATGCATACTTAACAGATGAAAGTAAAGAGGAGCTACAAAAACACCTTGGTTTAGGAACGTTTACTGAAATTAAGGCCGAAAATAGTATTGATTTATTAAATGGAAGAGCAGCAAATCCACGATTCATTGAACGTGTTCCTAGAGGTGCAAAATTTAGTGGTGAAATTGTTTTGCAGATTTATGAAGGTGACGATGCAGAACAATTAAAAGAAGTGGTCAATGATGCTTTGAAAATGTTGGAATTAAATTATCTTGGAGGTAGCGGAACTAGAGGATATGGTAGAGTAGAAATTCATTCCCAAGATTTTCAGAAAGTTGAATTCTAAAAATGAAAACTTATAAAATTGTTTTTACTTGCCAATCTGTAGTGAATGAGATACCAAATTCCCAAACAATTTTCGGTGCAATATGTAATATTTTATTGCAAACAAGAGGAAAAGATGCGCTTGATGAATATATTTCCTCATTAAATGCAAAGGCGAAGATGGTACATTCATCTATGTTTCTAAATCATACGCTACCTATGATTAAAAAGAATGTTTTTTCTTTAGAGTATATTAATACCTTACTTGGCAATGTAAAAGCAGAGGATAAATTAAGGGTGCTAGAAAATGCAAAGCGATATAAACAAATTTCATCGATGTCAGAAATGGTTTATAAAAATTATGTAGAAAATAACAAAATAGAAGCACTTACTGTAGATTTACAAGAAAAAAGTAATGATTTTGAGATCAGAAATGGATTGTTAAAATATTCAAGTGAAACGTTTGATATGGAAATGGATTCAGTTTTATTAACTCGAAATGGATTTCCTGAAAAGGAAAATGATAAGACTTTGTTCTATTCTAATGCGATTTATTATCCGAAAGGTACTGAATTTTGCATATATGTAAAAACAGAAGAAAATGTGGATTATTTAAAATCTATCTTTAATTATTTTGAATATTTTGGAGTAGGTTCAAGAAGAACGGTTGGAGATAATTCATTTAGATTAGAAAGAATCAAAGAATGGAATCAATCAAGTGATATGGAGAGTAAATTGGTTTTAAGTCGTTATATTCCAAATGATGAAGAAGTGGATTATAGCAATTCGTTTTATAAACTTACTAGTAATGTGTATCGTACTTCTAAAAACTATGCTGGGGGTTATGTGAGTGGTAGATTTATGCATTTGATGGAGGGAAGTTTTATGAGATTTTTAGAAAATAAAGAATATTATGGAAAGGTGTTAGAAACTAGTGTAAATGGTAAGACTGTTTATCATTATGCAATAGGTTTTGTGTTGTAATATGGATAGAATTACAATTTTGACCCCAGTTCACATCGCAACAGGTAATGAGGTTGAAATGCCTTGTTATCACAAAGTTAATGATATTACTGTTAATCGATATAGGTTTACAGATGTTCTTTCACAACTTCCACCTAAGGTGATGACAGATTCACGCTTACTTGACGAATTAAGTTCAAGACAGCCTAGTAAAAAATTGTTATATAGATATATACATCAATATGTTGATTATTCAAAACTAACTCCACTATATAATTTGGAGTATACATATGATGGATCTTTAAGTAAAGCTAGAAATGATGTTTCAGAGCAAATGCATGATTTACATAAACCTTTTATACCTGGTTCTACTATAAAGGGTACGTTATTAAATTCATGGAAATATTATTTATTAAAATTAAACTATGATCAAATTAGACCTAATATTTATAAACAAATCAAGAGTGGCCAAAATAAAAATCTTGACTTTCATGAACTTATGTTTGGAAAATCTTTAGATAATGCTCATGCAAATTTTTATAAAGAATTATATTCTTGCTTGTTATGCCAGGATATATATTTTAATGAAATGGAATTGTTTTTTGCAAGTAGAAAGGGAAGTAATCGAGATATGAGTGGTTCAATTCCAACTACATATAAAGAATGTATTCCACCATTACAAACCACTGATTTAGTATTGTTGCATTTTGACGAGTTTAAATTGAATGTCTTAAAAGATAAATATAAAGAAAAGCCTTATATCACATTGATAAATTCATTTAAGCGTAAAGTTTTCTTAAAAGCATGCAATGCTTTCACAAAAAATATTTTAAATGCAGATACAGATAAAAATTATTTTAACTTTTACGAAAGCTTTGTCGGTATAAATGAGCAGTTAAATGAAATAAAGAAAGAATTGGAAAATCCTAATACAGTGGTTCTACGAGTGGGTAATTCAACAAATTATTTTGCTAAAACAATTTCTTATTTGATTAAGAATAATGATCCTGGTTTATATAAAGAATGTTTCTGGAAACACTTTGCTCCAGTGGACAAAGGGAAAACAAAGCCTAATGAGAGAACAATGCCTAAAACACGAATGATTTATTCAAATGGAGAAAAAGATTATTTGCCTGGATTTATTAAAATTCAATATGATTAAAAAAGTTGAAGTTTTGATTTCTTTTCCAATGGGAGCCAAATTTAGAGAAAACTTAGATTTATCGATATACAGAAAATTGATGAATTTTATTTATGATCTATCTTGTTTCAATTCTATGACTAAGTGTAATGAGTGCAGTCAATGTAATGAATGCAGGTATTACTTAATGACAGGCGAAAATTTTAGATTTTATCCAGGTATTCTTGTTAAAAGTGATATGTTTGGAAAGTCCCATTTTAGAAAAAATGAACAAAAAAGATTTGAATTTTATTTTATTGGAAACAATAAATCTTATTCAGATTATGTAGATTTATTGTTTTCCAATTTGAATCAGAGTTTGTTTGGTAATTTCTTTTATTTAATCAAAATTACGAAAACGGATTTGAATTCAAAAAATATGAATTGTGATAAATTAGTATTTTCAACTCCATTAGAAAGCAAGAATGTTTCTGAGGTTTATAATAAAATGGTTGCTTATTATAATGAACATTATGAGACAGCTTATGAATTTTCTTCAAATAGTTTACAGTTAGAAAATTGTCGGTATGTAGAAGGCGTTTCTGCTTTTATGAAAACTAAGAAAATCTATCCTAAGGGATTTATTGGAAGTGTAAATAAATCCTTTAGTTTAAATTCTGATTTTTTAGAAATTGGGGTTGGCAAATATAATTGTATAGGTGGTGGACAAATTGAGATTGCAACTAATGTTTAAATGCAATAATTTAAAAGTACCTTTTAATTATCAACATATGATTCAAGGTTTAATATATAGTGCTTTTGATAAAGAGGATAAAGGTGATTTTTTTCATAATCAAGGTTATCGGTTTGAAAAAAAAGTGTTTAAAATGTTTGTCTTCAGCAATCTATTCGGAAAGTATAAAGTAAACGATAGATTTATGGTTTTTGAAGATTCGATTACATTTTATGTTTCCAGTTATTCTGAAGAATTCTTAAAAGAAATTTATGATTTTTATACAAGTAATGAAAAGGTTGTTTTAAATAATCAATTTATTCAATTAACATCTATAAAATTTATGAATCTAGAATATTTTACTGGAGAGAAGCAAATTGTAATTCATACACTTTCTCCAATTGTTACTTATACTACAACGGATCATTATGTTGATTACTTTAAGCCGAGTGATGCTGAGTTTAATACTCTTTGTATGAATAATTTACTAGATAAATGTCATGCATTAGATATAAAACAAGACGATATTTCTTTTAATGTGGAAAAAGTTTTATATGAGAAAAAAAGATTAGTTAAATTTAAAAATACGTTTTATGTTGGATATCTGAGTGAAATGATAGTAAAAACTAATTTTGAAACATTAAGTTTATTGTATGATACTGGGATTTCAGCTAAAGGACCAGCTGGTTTTGGAATGGTAGAAGTGAAAAAGAGTGAAGAAAGTAGTTTATCTGTATAAAAGTGGAAACTTAAAAAGAAAAGACAATTCACTTGTATTGGAGAGTAAAGATAAAGATGATTATATTCCAATAGAGCAAGTAGATATGATTATTTGTTTTTCAGAAGTTAGTTTAAATAAAAGAGTATTAGCTCTATTAAACAAGTATGAAGTATCGATATTATTTTATAATTTTTATGGAAATTACATAGGAAGATATGCTCCTAAAGATTATAAAGATGGTCGTGTTTTAGTAAACCAAGTAAATAAATATAGGGATGAATCGCAAAGATTATACATTTCAAAGTCTATTCTAAAAGCTTCAATCAAAAATATGTTATCTGTATTAAAGTATTATAGAAAAAAAGGAAAGAATTTGGATGAATTAATAAGAAAACTTGAAGATTTGGTGGGAATGGCATCTAATATAGAAACTATGAATGAATTGATGTTGATAGAGGCAAATGCAAAACAGACATATTATAAAATGTTTGATGTTGTTCTAGAAAATGAAGCGTTTAAGTTTCAAAAGCGAATAAAAAATCCACCACAAAATGAAGTGAATGCTATGATTAGTTATGGATATGCATTACTATACGGAATTATTTTATCGATTCTTGATCGTAGTAGTTTGTTTCCACAAATTAGTTTTATACACAGTTTAAGTAAAAATTCGGATTCATTACAATATGATCTGGCGGACATTTTTAAACCCGTGTATATAGATAGAATGGTTTTAAGATTGATTCGTAAAAAACAGATAAAACAATCTCATTTTCAATATAAACCAGACGGAAGATGTTACTTAAGTAAAGAAGGGACAAAGGTATTTATTGAAGAATTCAATATTTTATTACAATCCACAATCGTATATTCAAAGCGAAATTATAGTTATCGCTCCATATTATCAAAAGAAGTACACCGGTTATCTGAATACATTAAAGATAAATCATGCATACTTGATTTTTTAGTGATGAAGTGGTGAGATTATGTACGTTATATGTGTGTATGATGTTAACGAAAAAACATGTGTTAAAGTAATGAAAATTTTAAGAAAATACCTGTTTCATATACAAAAGTCTGTTTTTGAAGGAACTTTAACACCCAAACAATTTAGTACTTTAAAGGAAGAACTGCATAAAGTTACAAGTGATGAGGATTCAGTATTGTTTTATTTTTCATATAACGAAAAGCAGATATATAAAGAAGGATTGAATTCAGTGAATGCATCTTTAAATATTTTAATTGATTGATCATTCGACCAACGACATATCTTTCGATCAAAAAAGGCCACATTTCCATTAAAAAAATAGAGGTGGTCGAAAAAAAATCGACATATTTTACTAATGATTACTGAATTTTAGAGTATTTATAGCTATTTTTGTAGTAAAATACTACGTATATAGCAAAGATTGGTCAAAAATTTGCTATTGAATATTGTTCTTATAAAGGATTAACGCATATCGTGGCCAGTAGCAAAGAAATAACGTGTATCATTGAATATTGTTCTTATAAAGGATTAACGCTTTAAACAACCGTTCATTTTTTTAGTGCTCAAACCGTTACTATTGAATATTGTTCTTATAAAGGATTAACGCATGATATGACGTGCAACATCTAATGCTTTGTATGTATATTGAATATTGTTCTTATAAAGGATTAACGCTCGGCTTTTAAATGCTCACAAAACGCTTCTGAATGCGTATTGAATATTGTTCTTATAAAGGGTTAACGCATGGTAATCTAATTCCTTGAGCACTCATATTCTCTATTGAATATTGTTCTTATAAAGGATTTGAATTATGTTTATTTAAACAAAAAGAAGTATTGCTACTTCTTAGGTGTTACATTAACTACCACATACTCACATATACCCTCTGTTCTTATTGGAAAACCTCAACCAACCAGTCTTGAGCTTATGATCTTTGTATAGCTTTTGAATGTTTCTTTTCCGTAGTTACCCGCAAAGTCGGGTTGTAGGTGATAAGAATAAGAGAGTGGGAAAATTTGTCCGTTATGGGTATGACCACTAAGTTGAAGGTCGACATTGTTTTTAATGTTTTGTTTTGTGCCTTGTGGCTGATGGTCTAGGACGATGTTGTAGTTTTTGTTTGTAAGATGGTAGTCTTTGGTTTTCTTTCGGTTTGGGTTGGTGTAGTCTTTTCTGCCAATAAGTATGATGTTTTTTAAATGCACTTCTTGATCATTTAGAATGGTAATGTTGTTTGTAGTGATTGCTTGATTGAGCTTCTTTATTGTGAATTTTGTCTTGTTTTCATGATTACCATATACAAAATAGACGGGGCTACTTTAGTAAGTCTTCCGAGTTGTTTAAATAGTACGTTCATATTTTCTTCTGATGTGGATTCATTGACAAAGTCTCTGCCTAAAAGGTAGAAGTTGGGTTTAACTTTTATTAATGTATTTATGATTTTTTTAATCTTTTTGGATTATTCGCATTGGGATAATGAACATCCGAAATGAAACAGATCTTAGTTGGAGCTATGTTCTTATCTGTTGTTAGATTGTGGTTTGTTTGATGAATCGTGTACATATTGACATAGCCAAATGTGACGATGGATGTGGATATGATGGCTGAAAGGATTATACAGATGATTGGCTTTCTTTTCTTGAATATTAATAATGCAAGTAAACAGAATAAGGTATGTATAGCCCACATAGCTTTATATGTACGCATATTTCAACAATTTAATAGTAATGCGATACAAATGGCGTATCGTATTTTTTGTTTAATGTATCCTTTAATACGTTGTTAATTAAATAACATAATCCGATTTCTAGAATGAGAATTCACATTTGAAGATAGATCATAGTATCACTTTCTTTTGTTCTTATCTTACACTATTGTTAGAAAGAATTTTTGTGCTTTGCAGTATAATAAAGTGGGTGAGACTATGTATAAAATAATGATTGTAGAAGATGATGAACTCATCTCAAAAAAATTAGAATCGTTTCTTAAATCTTGGAACTATAGTGTTGAAAGAGTTACTGATTTTTATAATGTAATGGATGCGTTTCAATCCTTTAATCCAGACTTAGTGTTAATGGATATAACACTACCATATTTAAATGGATATTTGTGGACGGAAAAGATTCGTGAAGAATCCAAAGTTCCAATTATCTTTATTTCAAGTGCTACAGACAATATGAGTATTGTGATGGCTATCTCTAAGGGTGCGGATGATTTTGTATGTAAACCGTTTGATTTAAATGTTCTAGCTGCTAAAATAACAGCTATCTTACGTCGTAGCTATGACTTTGTATCCAATCATAATATCCTTGAATATCAAGATGTACGCTTTAATTTAGATGATAATACGGTATGTTTTCAATCTTCTCAAATGGAATTGAGTAAGAATGAGGCAAAGATACTTCGATTATTAATGGAAAAGAAGGGGACGATTGTATCTCGAGATAGTTTAATGGAATATTTGTGGAAGACGGACTTTTATGTGGATGAAAATGCACTAAGTGTGAATGTGAATCGTTTGCGTAAAAAGTTAGAGAGTATTGGCATTGTGGATTTTATTCAAACAAAAAAAGGATTGGGATATAAGATATGAAGTTGTTTAGTCATTATTTAAAAGATCGACGTTTGTTTATAGTTATATATACTTTTAGTCTTTTTACATGTTATGTTGTATTTAAACTCTATAATTTAGAACTTGAAGCTTTTACATATGCCTTTATGATTTTATGTGTATTATTGGTGGTTTGTTTCTTTTGGGATTACTACAAATATTATAAGAAACACCAAACCTTAGTAACACTTCAATCCAATAGTAATGTTTCTTTGTCTTGTGATCTTCAAGATTTTTCATTGATGGGAGAAGATTATCATAAAATCTTAGTGGCTATGAAAGACAATCATGATGAGTATGTTATTTCTTCAGAAAACAAAATGCATGATCTAGAAGATTATTTTACGATGTGGGTACATCAGGCTAAGCTTCCCATTGCCGCTATGAAATTACTACTTGAAGATGAGGAATTGAGTCGTAGTGAAATTAAGTTACAACTCTTACGTATGGATCAATATACAGATATGGTTTTAGCCTATTTACGCTTACATAGTACGCATACTGATTTCTTATTTAAAGAATTGGAGTTGGATGATTTGATTCGACAATCGATTCGTCGCTTTTCTACAGAATTTATTCGTAAACACATTCAGTTGAGTTTTAAAGAAACCGGGGATGTTATTTTGAGTGATGAAAAGTGGCTTGTGTTTGTGTTGGAACAAATTCTTTCGAATAGTCTTAAATATACCAATGAAAATGGTTTGATATCTATATATATGAAGTCTAAACATGTTTTAGTTATTGAAGATACGGGTATTGGTATTAGTGCAAGTGATCTAAGTCGTGTGTTTGAAAAAGGATATACAGGTATGAATGGGCGTAGTGATAAAACGGCAAGTGGTTTAGGTCTATATTTATGTAAAAATATTTTAGATATGCTGAATCATAAAATAACGATTGAATCTAATGTAGGTAAGGGCACTCGAGTGATATTAGACCTTACGCATTTTGAAGGAAGAATTGAGTAATCTTACAATCTTGTAAGAATAGTGTTAGCTGAATCGATGGCTGCAATTTTGAATTCTTTGTAGAATTTTGGTGTACATGGAGGTAATGAATATGGCATTATTGGAAGTAAAAAATTTAAAAAAAGTATATACAACAAGATTTACACAGAATCAAGTACAGGCATTGACCAACGTAAACTTTAGTGTGAATAAAGGCGAATATGTCGCTATTATGGGTGAGTCTGGATCTGGTAAGACAACACTATTAAATATCTTGGCAGCTTTAGATAAACCAACAAGTGGACAAGTCTTATTACATGGTAAAGATATTACGCATATTTCAGAAAAAGAAATTGCGAACTTTCGAAGAGAACACTTGGGCTTTGTATTCCAAGATTTTAACTTATTAGATAATTTTAATAATCGCGATAATATTTTCTTGCCTTTGGTTTTAAGTAAGAAAAAATATCCAGAAATGAAAAAAAGATTGGAACCTATCGCAAAACAACTAGGAATTGAGGGTATTTTAGATAAGTTTCCATATGAAATTAGTGGTGGACAAAAGCAGCGTGTAGCTGTAGCTCGTGCTATCATCACAAATCCAGATCTAATTTTGGCCGATGAGCCAACGGGAGCTTTGGATTCAAAGAGTACAGAGGAACTTTTACATTTATTTGGAACAATCAATGCGAATCAACAAACAATCGTAATGGTTACTCATTCGACAAAGGCAGCAAGTCACGCTTCTCGCGTTCTGTTTATTAAGGATGGAAAAATTTTCCATGAAATTTATAAGGGAAACAAGAATTTAGATCAGATGTACCAATGTATTAGTGATACGTTGACATTATTAGCTACAGGTGGTGTGCATCATGAGTAGAGCTTTCTATTTAAATTTAGCTGTAGATAATTTGAAGAAGAATGCGCGTACCATCATTCCTTATATATTAACGAGTGTCTTAACGACAATGATGTTGTATATGGTTGTTTCTTTGGCAAATAATCCACATTTAAATGAAATTGTAGGAGGAGCATCTATAAAGCAGTTATTAGGTTTTGGCACTGTGATTATTGAAATCTTTGCGTTTATTTTCTTGTTCTATACACATAGTTTCTTGATTAAAAGAAGACAAAAAGAATTCGCATTATTCTCTATATTGGGAATGGAAAAGAAACACTTAGCTCGAGTTTTGTTTTATGAAACATTAATAACTCTACTTGTTTCATTAATTTTAGGAATTGGATTAGGTGTTTTACTGGATAAAGCGATGTTTTTGGTTATCGCAAAAATGATTGGTGCAGATATTATACTCGGCTTCTACTTTTCTTTTATAGGTATGAGACAATGTGTTCTTGTGATTGGATTGATTTATGTATTGATCTATTTCTATTCTATGATTCGTATTCATATTTCAAGTCCGATTGAATTGCTTCATTCCGATCATATGGGTGAAAAAGAGCCTAAGGCCAAATGGTTTCTTTCCATTATTGGTATTCTTTGTCTAGGTATTGGATACTATTTATCAATTACTACTAAAAATCCTTTAAGCGCACTCTACGTCTTTTTTGTGGCTGTAGTACTTGTCATTATTGGAACGTATTTATTATTTACATCGATTTCGGTCACTTTCTTAAAATTAATGAAGAAAAACAAGAATTACTATTATAAGACGAATCACTTTATTAGTATTTCTGGCATGATGTATCGTATGAAACAAAATGCCGTAGGACTTGCGAATATTTGTATTCTTTCAACAATGGTTTTAGTCATGTTGTCGTCAACCCTTAGCATGTGGTCAAGTATTGATCGTGTTGTGGATTCACAATATCCAAGAGATTTTATTGGAACAGGATATGGGGAAGCTGCCCATATTGATTTTGATGAAATGAGTGAAGAATTGATTCGTATGGGCATTGTTCCAAAGAATCTTCTTGCGTATAAAGAGTTGGGTTATGCAGGATATTTAAAGAATGGCACTTTGATTACAGATTATCGTGATGAGGGAATTAATGCCGTAAATGAAATTCAAGAATTTTATTGTCTTCCATTAAAAGATATTCAAGATTATGAAAATATTAAGGGTTCTTTAAAGCCAAATGAAATCTATGTGTATTCCAATGTAGAAAAGGCTAAAGAGAAAACTTTATCTTTATTTGGAAAAGAATATGTTGTGAAGAAACAATTGGACCACTTGAAGATGGATGAAAGAAATCCCAATGTGACAGAGCATTATTATATTATTGTGGATTCAGAAAAGACTTTAGAAACGATGCAAGAAGATCAGACAAATGTGTATGGCGACGACGCGAGTACAATATATGCTAGTTATTCATTTGATTGTGATGCGAATGATCGTAGGGTTATTGAAAAATTAACTCAAAATGGAAATATAAATAATTTTATTTGGACAAATAAATCGGATCAGAAACAAGGTTTGATTGAATTATATGCAGGCATCTTATTTATTGGAATCTTCTTAAGCTTCTTATTTATCATGGCAACCATTCTGATTATGTACTACAAACAAATTACTGAAGGCTATGAAGATAAGGATCGTTTTGAAATTATGCAAAAAGTAGGTCTAGAACAAAGTGATGTAAAGAAGGCTATTCATTCGCAAGTACTGACGGTATTCTTTATGCCATTACTTGTTGCAGGACTTCATGTTTGTTTTGCGTATCCAATGATTGAAAAGTTACTTCATTTGTTGTTTGTGAGCGATTCATGGCTTTATGTTCGAACAACATCTATGTGTTTTGTGGCTTTTGCCCTAGTCTACATTGTGATTTATGTATTAACTTCAAAAGTCTATTATGGAATTGTAAAAAGAAATGCTTAATTGGATATTGGGATTTATCTTGATTGGATTATGTATCTATATTTATTATGTAAATCATCATGGAATTTAGTACTCGAATAGAGTACTATTTTTTTTAGGTGATATATATGTTTATAAATGGATTTGACATCTTGTGGGATGAAATTGATGATTATGTGGCCGATATTAAAAGTATTCGAAGTATTGATCAATTCATGTTTAATAAGCCGGTCACTTTCTTTTGTGGAGAAAACGGAAGTGGTAAATCCACTTTATTAGAGGCTCTTGCGATTAAAAATGGATTGAATCCAGAAGGTGGAACAAGAAACTATAATTTTTCTACGTATGATTCGTATTCTAGATTGCATGAACATATGCGTTTGTGGCGTTCTAGAAAACCGGATTGGATGTATTTCTTGCGTGCAGAAAGCTTCTATAATGTCGCGACAAAAGAAATGGAGTATAGTGGTGTTTTGTCTGAAAGATATCATGATCAATCGCATGGTCAAAGTTTCTTTTCTGTATTGATGAAACAAACGAATAAAAATGGACTTTACTTTTTGGATGAACCGGAAGCGGCTTTATCTTGTCAGAATCAATTGGCATTATTATACTTGATTGAGGAATGTGTGAAACAAAATTGTCAATTTATCATTGCGACACATTCACCTATATTATTGGGTTTTCCCAATGCACAAATCTTATCATTTGATGAAGATAAGGTAGAAGAAGTGGATTATAAATCTACGTCTAGCTATCAAATAATGAAATTATTTTTGGATCGGTATGATTATTTTGTGAAAGATATTCAAGAGAATAATGATGGAGGGGTATTGTGATTAAACTAATTGCGATTGGTAAGAATAAAGATAAGGCTTTACAGTCTTTAGAGAAAGAATATATGAAGCGTTTGTCGGCTTTTTGTAAGTTTAGCGAAATCGAAGTCAAGGATGAAGCAAATGAACATGTTTCTAGAGAAGCTGAAGTCTTATTGGTGAAAGAAAAAGAGGGAAATCGTGTTCTAGAAAAATTATCAGATCAAGATTTTGTGGTATTGCTTGATCTTCATGGCAAGATGATTGATTCTGAGTCGTTTGCGAAAAATTTGGATATGTGGCAAATGAAGTATTCAAATATTGTCTTTGTGATTGCGGGAAGTCTTGGGCCAAGTGAAAAATTAGTTTCTAGAGCGAATTATCGTTGGAAATTATCGGATCTAACTTTTACGCATTTAATGACCCGTGTCTTGATGTTGGAACAGATTTATCGTGGTTTTATGATCAATAATGGTCGTAATTACCACAAGTAAGTGATGTAAGCGCTTTTTGTGAAATATTTTACTTGTGAAAAACTAGTCAATCAATTTATGTAGTGATATAATGGATGTGCAAAAATGACAGTAGGAGGAATATACATGACAAAGAGAACTGTTAAAGACCTTGATGTAGCTGGAAAAAAGGTCATCGTACGTTGTGATTTTAACGTGCCAAGAAAAGATGGTGTTATCACTGATGATAACCGTATCGTAATGGCTTTACCTACAATTAAATATTTAGTAGAAAACAAAGCTAGAGTTATTTTGATGTCTCACTTAGGAAAAGTTAAGACTGAAGAAGACAAAGCTAAAAACAACTTGGAATGCGTAGCCGTGCGTTTACAAGAATTGTTACCAGATGTAAAAGTAACTTTCTGCCCAGTAACTCGTGGTGAAGAATTAGAAAACGCTGTAAATGCATTAGCTGATGGTGAAATCGTATTAATGCAAAATACTCGTTATGAAAAAGGCGAAAGTAAAAACGATCCTGAATTAGGTGCATATTGGGCTAGTTTAGGTGAAGTATTCGTTGAAGATGCATTCGGATCTGTTCACCGTGCTCACGCTTCTACTGTAGGTATCCCTACAAACATTAAAGAAAACGGATTAGGATTCTTAGTTGAAAAAGAAGTTACAATGTTAGGAAAAGCTGTTGATGAACCAGCTCACCCATTTGTAGCTATCATTGGTGGATCTAAAGTATCTAGTAAGATCGATGTTGTTGACAACTTATTGAAAAAAGCTGACAAAGTTATCATCGGTGGTGGAATGGCTTATACATTCTCTAAAGCTGTTGGTGGTTCAATCGGTACTTCATTAGTTGAAGATGACAAATTGGATTTGGCAAAAGAATATTTAGAAAAAGCTGGAGACAAATTAGTTCTTCCTGTAGATAATGTAATCGCTGATGCATTCAGTGAAGAAGCTAACACTAGTGTTGCTGATGCTGGACAAATTCCTGATGGATGGATGGGATTAGATATTGGTCCTAAATCTGTTGAATTGTTCAAAGAAACTTTAGCTGGTGCTAAAACTGTAGTATGGAATGGACCTATGGGTGTATTCGAAATGCCTAAATTCGCTAAAGGTACTGAAGAAGTATGTAAAGCTATCTCTGAATTACCAGAAGCTATTACAGTAATCGGTGGTGGAGACTCTGCTGCTGCTGCAAAACAATTAGGATATGCAGACAAATTCTCTCACGTTTCAACTGGTGGTGGAGCTAGTTTGGAATATATGGAAGGTAAAACATTACCTGGTATCGCTATTATCAGCGAAAAGTAATAAGGAGATGTACTTAAGATGAGAAAACCTATTATCGTTGGAAACTGGAAAATGAACAAAAACAACGCTGAAACAAAAGCTTTCTTCGAAGCTGTTGATGGTGTTGCTGCTAGCGAAAATGCTACTTATGGAATTGGATGTCCATTTACTGATTTAAGAACTGCATTGGATCACGCTAAAAACTTAGTTGTAGCTGCTGAAAACTGCCACTTTGAAGATAGTGGAGCTTTCACTGGTGAAGTTAGTGTTCCTATGTTAGAAGAAATGGGAGTTAAATACTGCATTATCGGTCACTCAGAACGTCGTGAAATGTTCGGTGATACTGATGAAACAGTAAACAAAAAAGCAAAACGTTTAATTAAAGCTGGAATCACTCCAATCTTATGTGTTGGTGAAACAGAAGCTGATTACGATGCTGGAAACTCAGAAAAAGTAATTCGTGAAGAATTAGCTGGTTCTTTAGCTGACTTATGTCCAAAATGTGTTGGTGAAATGGTAATTGCTTACGAACCAATCTGGGCTATCGGAACTGGAAAATCTGCTTCAGTTGAAATTGCTGAAAACTGCTGTAAAATCGTACGTGACCAAGTTAAGGTTATGTATGGTGAAGAAGCTGCTGAAAAAGTACGTATCCAATATGGTGGAAGTGTTAAACCTAACAACATCGTTGAATATATGGCTCAACCAGATATTGATGGTGCATTAATTGGTGGTGCTAGTTTGAAAGAAGATAGCTTCACAGAAATCATTGAAAAAACAAAATAATTAATGATAATTTAGGCCTCAAACGAGGCCTTTTCTTTTGACAGATGCTAACCAAAAAAATAATTTAGGGTTGTTTGTGAGGTGGTTTCGTGGTAAACTAGTCATGAACTATTTTAAATAGGGGGTAGAATAAAATGAACTTTGTAGAAAATAATGGTAAAAAAGTTGCAGCGATTTTATGTGTAGCATCTGCTTTCCCTGTTGTGGCAACAGTAGTTGCAGCTAAGGAAGAACCAGGATGGCATGGTGATCGCTATGTCAATGAAGATAAAACTGTGGCAAAAGGATGGCAAGAAATCGAAGGAAAATCTTACTATTTTTCAGAAGATGGAACAGTAAATTCTTCAAAGACTGAAGAAGCAACAACAGCTAGCGTTTCAAGTAACATTACAGGGGAAGTGAAAGAAACAGTGGCAACAGCTAGTCAAGAAGCTGTAAAAGAAGAAACAGAACAAAAAGCCGCAGAAGTAGTTGAAACTCCGGTAACTACAACTGAAACTCCAGCAGAAACACCTGCTCCTGAACAGACTGAGACTCCAGCTCCTGAGCAAAATGTAACACCTGCTCCAGAACAGACTGAGACTCCAGCTCCAGAGCAAAATGTAACACCTGCTCCAGAACAGACAACTCCAGCACCAGAAGTACAAGCTCCTGCAGAAACACCAGCAACTAGTACTTTAGGGCAAAGAATTGCTGCTGAAGCACAAAAATTAGTAGGTGTAACTGATGGATTATGGTGTACACAAGTTGTACAACAAGCTTTGGCAAATGCCGGTGTAAGCGATGCTTATCAATTATGGCCAGATCAATACGCAGGTCAATATGGATACTACACTAACGATCCTCAAGTAGGTGACTTATTGTACTATAACAATGGTGGACGTGGTGTTGACCACATCGCTATCTATATTGGAAATGGACAAGCTGTTCATGGAAACTACGAAGGTAAGACTGTAATTGCTAGTGCATATTTAAGCACAGCAGCATCTCCACAATTTATTCGTGTTGTTAGATAATTTTAAACTTTTAGCTTGGCTTTTAGCCAGGCTTTTTTTGTATAATAAGATTTTGTATTGTATAATATGAGGTGGTTTTGGAGGCAAAATATTATGAATGAAGCATATAAAAATCTTGTAGAGAGAAGAAGTGTAAGAAAATATAATAACAAAAAGGTGAGTCATGATTTGGTTGAAAAAATTATTTATGCCGGGCAATGTGCACCTAGTGGCATGAATCGTCAAATCTTTGCCTTTGTCGCTGTTGAGGATGAAGAATTAGTAAAAGAATTATCTAAAAAGAATGCAGAGGTTATGAATTCATCGGCAGACCCTTTTTATAGCGCAAAAAGTTTGATTATTGTCTTCGCGGATACTCATGCACCTACATATTTATACGATGGAGCTTTGGCTATGGGGAATTTAATGAATGCTGCAAATGCCTTAGGTGTTGATTCATGTTGGATTCACCGTGCTAAAGAAGTGTTTGAAACTGAATATGGTAAAGAATTAAAAGACAAATGGGGAATACCAGAATCTTATGAAGGTATTGGACATTGTATTTTAGGCTATAGAAACGAAGAGCTTAAAAATCGCGCTGAAAGAACGTCTAAGGTGGTTTATGCATAATATACGTATTGGACAGGCGGTAGATATTCATCAGCTTGTAGAGGGTCGTAAACTTATTTTGGGCGGTGTTGAAATTGAACATTCTAAAGGTCTTTTAGGACATTCGGATGCCGATGTTTTAACACATGCGATTGGCGAAAGTATTTTAGGTGCTCTTGCACTAGGTGATTTAGGAAAACATTTTCCGGATACAGATCCTAAATATAAAGATGCGAACAGTCTTGTTTTATTAGGACATATCTATGATATGATGGATGAAATGGGATATCAGATTGGTAATGTAGATGCGACTATTTTGGCCGAAAGACCTAAAATGGCACCACACATTATTACTATGCGAACGAATATTTCAAATGTATTGCATTGTGATATAGAAGATGTTTCAATTAAGGCTACGCGTGGAGAAAAACTTGGCTTTGTAGGAAATGAAGAGGGCATTGTAAGCTTTAGTGTTTGTATATTGGAGAAAAAAGGATGAGAGTAGTAATTCAAAGGGCAAAGAACGCAAAATGTACTATAGATGGTCAAATAACAGGTCAAATTGATTATGGATATTGTATTTTTGTAGGATTCAATAATGAAGATACAAATGAAATTATTGATAAAATGATTCATAAGATTTTATTCTTGCGAATTTTTGAAGATGAAAACGGGAAGATGAATAAATCCATTCAAGACGTAGAAGGAAGTATTCTTTCTATTTCTCAATTTACCTTATATGCGGATTGTAAAAAGGGGAATCGCCCAAGTTTTACAAATGCAGGTAAGCCAGATTTAGCTACAACATTGTATGATCAATTCAATCAGAAACTACAAGAACAAGGTATGCACGTTGAAACAGGTATTTTTGGTGCTGATATGAAGATTGAATTATTGAATGATGGTCCAGTAACAATTGTATTGGATTCAAAGGAGTTATTTTAATGGAAATTATATTTGGAAATACACTTGCGGATCGAATCAAGGCGGATATGAAACAAAAAATTGATGATATCCGTGCAGAAGGGGCAAGGCTACCATTATTAAGTGTTGTACTTGTTGGAAATAATCCCGCAAGTATGTCTTATGTTCGTGGTAAAGAAAAGGCTTGTTCTTCTATTGGGATGCTTCAAAGAACAATTCGTCTAGACGAAAATGTATCGCAAAAAGAATTAAATGATGTGATTATGAGTTTGAACCTAGATTCTGAAGTCGATGGTATTTTAGTGCAAATGCCTTTACCTTCGCATTTGGATGAAACAGCAGCCTTAGAATTGATTGATCCACAAAAAGATGTAGATGGCTTACACCCCATGAATGCTGGTTGTTTACTTACGAATCGTCCAGGATTTATTCCTTGTACGCCACAAGGTGTTATGGCTATGTTAGATTCCATTGGATGTAAAGATTTATCTGGTAAACGTGCTGTGGTCTGTGGAAGAAGTAACCTTGTAGGCAAACCAATTGCGCTGTTGCTTCAAAATCGGAATGCGACAGTGACAATCGTTCATTCAAAGACACCGGATATTGAAAAGATTGCTTCACAAGCCGACATTTTAATTGTTGCGATGGGTGTTGCTCAAATGGTCAATGAAAATTGGGTAAAAGAAGGAGCTGTCGTTATTGATGTAGGTATCAATCGTGTCAATGGAAAACTTGTAGGGGATTGTGACTTTGAATCGGTTGCGAAAAAGGCAAGTTATGTAAGTCCAGTGCCAAAAGGTGTTGGTCCAATGACGGTTTGTATGTTATTATCGAATACGCTGGATGCATATCATATGCATGTGCAAGGAGAATAATTATGGAATATGGATTAAATGATATTGTAGAAATGAAAAAAGAGCATCCTTGTCATAAGTCCAATGAATGGAAAATTATTCGTATGGGTGCTGATATTCGCATTAAATGTTTAGGTTGTGGAGCCAGTGTTTTAATGCCTAGACAAAAATTTGAAAAGAAATTAAAAAAAGTAATTCGACATGAAGAAGAATAGAGAGGATGTATTGAATTTATGCCATTAACTGCAGGAATCGTTGGTCTTCCAAACGTAGGAAAGTCAACTTTATTTAACGCTATCACGAAATCACAGGTAGAAGCCGCAAACTATCCATTTGCGACAATTCAGCCCAATGTAGGCGTTGTAGAAGTACCAGACTATCGTATTGATCGCTTAGTTGAAATCTTCAATCCAAAAAAAACAATCTATACAACATTTGAATTTACAGATATTGCGGGATTAGTTAAGGGAGCAAGTCAAGGTGAAGGACTTGGTAACCAATTCTTATCAAACATTCGTTTAACAGATGCGATTTGTCACGTAGTTCGTTGTTTTGATAATCCAGATATAACACACGTTGAAAATAGTGTAGATCCAATTCGTGATATTGAAATTATTAATCTAGAATTAACTTTAGCGGATCTTCAGACAATTGAAAATCGTAGAAGTAAGATCGAACGTAAGGCTAAGACAAACAAGGATAAAGAATCATTGGATGAATTGGCTTTATTAGATCGTTTACAACCAATCTTAGAAGAAGGAAAACCAGCTCGTTCATTAGAATTGAATGAAGATGAACAAATCTTGATGAAAGGCTATAACTTATTGACAGCTAAACCTATGATCTATGTTGCCAACTTAGATGATGAAGGTATCATGGATCCAGATTCATGTGCTTACTATAATCAAGTAAAAGAATATGCACAAAGCCAGAATAACCAGGTTGTTGCCTTATGTGCGCAAATGGAAGAAGAATTGTCTGGTTTAGATAAAGAAGAAAAAGATGCTTTCTTAGAAGAATTAGGTGTTGAAACATCTGGTTTGGATCAATTGATTCAAAAGGCTTATGCCGTATTGGATCTATGTACATTCTTAACGGCTGGAGAAGATGAATGTCGTGCATGGACATTTAAAAAAGGCATGAAAGCACCGGATTGTGCAGGTGTTATCCACACAGATTTCAAGAAGGGATTTATTCGTGCTGAAGTATATCGTTTTGAAGATATCGATGAATTGGGTAGCGAATTAGCTATTAAAGAAGCAGGACGCTTACGCCTAGAAGGAAAGGATTATGTCGTTCAAGATGGCGATGTAATGCACTTTAGATTTAATGTTTAATTTATCAAATATTATTTATCTTGTCATTGCCGTTGTTCTTTCCATGTCGATTCATGAAATGGCACATGGACTTGTGTCCTATTGGATGGGAGATCCTACGGCTAAGATGGAAGGTAGATTGAGCTTAAATCCTTTTAAACACGTTGACTGGATTGGACTTGTCTGTCTATTAGTATGTGGATTTGGCTGGGCAAAACCAGTACCCGTGGATGTACGTTACTACAAAGATGCGAAGACAGGAATCATATGGACAAGTTTTGCGGGTCCAATCGCAAACTTTCTATTAAGTTTTATTTGTGTATTCTTATTTTATGCACTCTATAAATTTGCTCCATATTTTATGATGTCTAGTGTAGGATATTTGATATCGAATACATTGACATATACAGGATTGATTTCAACTGGATTTGGCATTTTTAACTTGATTCCAGTACCACCATTAGATGGCTCAAAAGTATTGTTTTCGTTTTTACCCGATGATAAATACTATAAATTTATTGATGGTGCACCATGGATGAATCTATTATTTGTCTCACTGATTTTTTCAGGTTTATTAGATTATCCGTTGGGTATGTTACGTTCAAATATGATTCAATTTTTTGAGATGATCGCAAAGATGATTTTAGGCTTCTAAAGTCATCTTTTTTTTTAGCGTTTTCAGAAAAAAACTTCATTTTACAGAAAATTAACACAAATTTAATATTGTTTTGACATTGTTTTTATTGCATAATAAAGACGTTGCAATTTGCGTAAAAATTGAAAATTAAATATTCATTTTATAAAGGAGTTCAAGATGGAAATAGTTACAATGGTCTTATCCCTATTAGGAGGCATTGCGTTATTTTTGTTCGGTATGTCATTAATGGGCGATGGGCTAAAAAGCGTAGCCGGTAACAAGTTAGAAGCATTCTTGTACAAGATGACAAACACAAGCTTAAAAGGTGTTGCCTTAGGTGCAGGTGTTACTTCTGTTATTCAGTCTAGTAGTGCTACGACAGTAATGGTCATTGGTTTTGTTAACTCAGGTATGATGAAACTAAGACAAGCTATCGGTATTATCATGGGTGCTAATATTGGTACAAGTATTACCGGTTGGATATTGTGTTTATCTTATGTAGGTGGTTCTAGTGGGATCGCAAGCTTATTTTCAACAGTTACGATCACAACGTTGTTTGCGTTTATTGGTATTTGTTTAAAGACATTTGGAAAACGTACTACACATAAAAATGTTGGAAATATCATGCTTGGTTTTGCGATTTTAATGACAGGTATGCAACAAATGAGCGGAGCCGTTTCGCCTTTAAGAACAAACGAAACATTCGTTAGTATGCTTACAATGTTCTCAAATCCAGTAATGGGTATTCTAGTAGGTATTTTGTTTACTGCTGTTTTACAAAGTGCTAGTGCAGCGGTTGGTATCTTACAAGCACTATCTATGACAGGCTCATTGACATTTGCGGCAGCCTTTCCAATTAACTTAGGAATTGGTATTGGTGCTGCATGTCCTGTGTTGATTTCTGCCTTAAGCGCAAATAAAAATGGTAAACGTACCGCATTAGAATATTTGATCAACGACTTATTTGGTATGATTATCTGGTCAATTCTATTCTATGGTTCAAATATATTTATGCAGTATAGCTTTGTGAATGAAGTTATGTCTCCAGTAAATATCGCATTAATGAATACAGCTATTCGTTGTGGAAATGTATTAGTTTTATTCTGGTTTATTCCCCAAATTGAAAAATTATTGATGCGTATTGTCAAAGACAGTCCAGAAGATCTAGAAGAACAAGCTGACTTTGATTTACTAGAAGAACGTTTGATTCCGTATCCTGCTTTGGCGATTGCACAATGTCATCGTGTCATGAATGGTATGGCTAAAAAGGTGCGTAATAACGTGAATCGTTCAATGAACTTGATAAATGAGTTTAAACCAGAAAAATATGATAAAGTACATCGTAAAGAAAATTTGATTGATAAATATGAAGCACGTTTAGGCTCTTATTTAATGCAGCTGACAAAACAAGCATTAAATACAGAGCAAACTCGACAAGCTTCTTTATATCTTCATACAATTAGTGACTTTGAAAGAATTGGGGATCACGCTGCAGATATTGCCGAGATGTCAAAGAGTATCAATGAAAATCGTATGGAAATGTCAAATGCCGCTATGGATGAGTTAAACCTTGTTGTGGAGGCCGTTCGTGAATCAATGAATATGACATATCATGCTTATTTAGAAGATGATTTAGCTTTGGCTCGACGCGTATCTCCATTAGGAATTGTCATTCGTGGACTTTGTGATGAAATGAAATTGCGTCACGTTGAACGTTTATCACAAGGAAACTGTGGTCTTGAAGAAGGTACAGTATTCAATGATTTATTAAATAGTTTAAACCGTATTGCCACACACTGTGCAAGTAGTATGGTGGCTTTGATTAAGATTCGTGAAAAAGATACAGATATTCATATTCACGATTCCAGAGTATATGCGATTGAAGGTGATGATTATAAAACAACATTGGCTGAGTACCGTGAAAAATATGATCTTGGACAAAGAGAAGGTCGTATTGTTAGTATGGAAGATGAACAAGTTGAATAATGTAAATAAGGCCTGATGATTCAGGCCTTTGATGTATCTATTTTTATGTCACATATGTCTTGGATTGAAAAAGTTTTAAAATAAAGTTCTTCTAAAGGAATCCATCGTTGAATAAAATTGTTCAACATATTTGGGTTCCTTTTTTCAAGTCTTGAAAGTTGTTCTTCTTTACTCACGGTTAAGAAAACAGAATACGAATAATATTTTTGAAGATCTGAGTGCATCGAATAAGAACCTTCAATGACATTAAATGATTTATATGGAATTAAGTGAGCAGATTGTATTGACAAAGTTGAACAATTGAATTTATGCAGCTTTATATCTTCATGTTTTGATAGTGGAATCAAGACCTCTTGTTCAAAGCGCTCATGGTCTACATTTTCTCCAGGACTTTCAAGCCTTTCCTTTGTCCTTTGATGGGGTTGTAAGAAAAAGTCATCCATTTTAAATACGTTACAGTCATATATTTGTTTTAAAAGATTTGAAAGTGTAGTCTTACCCGAAGCACAACGTCCGTCGATTGAAATAATAGAAGGATGCTTGTTGTCGATATGCTTAAATAGTTTTAAGAAAGGAACGTACTTTTTATGTATTAAGCGATAAGATGGATGGTACAATTGATTGAATGTATTGGAATGATGAATGGCAGGATATCCATCTTCTTTCCATTTTAAAAGAGTTACCTTAGCGTTGTTTAAAGAAAATGGAAGTTCTTGATTGGAAATCATATCGATAAGGATTTGAAGCTTTTCTTCGAGCTGTTCCTTGCCGTTTTTTTCTTGTTGACTTGATAAAATAAATAAAGTACTCAGTGTATTTACGCTCAATCCATAATTTAAATGAAGACGAACATAATTTCCATCTAGATATTCAATGGAATTACATGTATCTAGTTTTGTGTCGAGTTCTTGTTGGATCTGTTTTTTAACTGTATCAGGATTTGAAAGTAAGTGTTCACAACCAAAACTGCTTTGGTATAAAAATTTCATTAAATCCTGTAGTTCTAGTTGTGGGTATGTTTGAAATTGGTTGAGTATATATGATTTTGTGTTCATAGAAATTATTTTATCACATTCTTTTCTTTTTTATTATAGATAAAAGTTATAACGGGCGTATATTATTAAATATTATCAATAATTAACTAGAAATGATAAAATGATGACGTTGGAGGAAAATTACTTATGTTGAATATTAAATATGATATTGTAGGATCTTTTTTAAGACCACAGGAAATTAAAGAGGCCCGTGCTAAATTTAATAATAATGAAATCACATATGAACAATTGCGTGATGTAGAGGATGAACAAATCGCAAAATTAGTTGCGAAGGAAGTACAACATGGATTGAAGTTTGTGACAGATGGAGAATTCCGTCGTCGCTGGTGGCATTTAGATTGGTTAAAAGAATTTGGTGGTTTTACGACAAAACATTTGGATAAATTTATTAATGGAAGAAACAATCATATTGAATTAGGTATGATTGAAGGTAAGATTTCTTATGATCCAAATAAAGCACATAAAGAAATGTACGCATGGGATTTCTTGAAGAATGAGGCAAGTAAATATGGTGTAGAAGCTAAGAAGTGTATTTCTGGACCAAACATGATTTTGATTGATCATTTTTTACAGTTAGGTATCAAAGATACGCCATACTATGGAACAGATATTGAAGCAGTCATTGATGATATTGGATTGGCATATCAGGCAGCTATTCGTGATTTTTACAATCATGGATGTCGCTATATTCAAATTGATGATACTTCATGGACCTATATGATTGATGATACATTTGTATCAAAAGTAGAAGGATTGGGTTATACAAAAGCACAAGTGTTAGATTGGTTTGTACGTGTAAGTACTAAGGCTTTAGAAAATCGTCCAGAAGACATGCAGATCGCAACACACTTCTGTAAAGGAAACTTCAAAGGAAATCCATTGTTCCATGGATTCTATGATACGATTGCCAAGTCTGTTGCGAGCATTCCATACGATGGATATTTTGTAGAATATGATGATGCTCGTAGCGGAACCTTTGATCCATGGGCTGTTTTAAAAGGTACTGGCCGTACATTTGTAGCTGGCTTGATTTCTACAAAGCGTAAAGAATTAGAAGAGCATGATGCGATTAAGGCACGTTATGAACAAGCTAAAGCTGTAGTTGGTGATAATATTGCACTTTCTCCACAATGTGGATTTGCCTCTGTTGAAGAAGGTAACTGCATTGATGAGGAAACACAATGGAAGAAAATTGATTTATTGGTATCTTGCCAAGATTTTATTTAAGAGGAATCGTTTGATTTCTCTTTTTTCAAAAAAAGAACAAGCATTTACTTGTTCTTGTAGTATGAATTTAAGAAAGATTCTTTGAATTCTTTAAATGTTCCATCTAAAATAGCTTGTCGAGCTTGTTCAGTTAAACGGATGATAAAGCGAAGATTATGTATAGAAGCAAGTTCGAAATACTTTGCGGATTCCGTGCGGTCTTGCGATTTCCATAGTCTTCTTAATTCACCAAGTGTGATATGAGAAAGACAAGTAGGACAATCGCAACCTTCATCAATGATTTCATCGCTATCTCTATATTTTGATAAATTGATAGGACCATGCATTGTATACAATCTTCCATGTCTTGCCTCTCTAGTAGGAGCTACACAATCGAATGTGTCGGCACCATTTTCTGTACCAATCAAGATATCATCTGGATGAGATAATCCTAATAAATGTCTTGGTTTATTTTCAGGGAGTTCTTCGTTACACCAAGTTAAGATATCACCTAGCGTTTCTTTAAGGAAAGCACCACCTAATCCATAACCATCAAAATCCATTTGAGCGTACTTTTTACAAGTTGATCTTCTTAGATCTTCCCAACGCCCACCTTGAATGACACCATATAAAGATTGGTGGTAGCCTAAATCATCACAATGTTTCTTATGTTCATCAAGGCTTCTCTTTGCCCAACGTTCAGTTCTTGCCAAGGATTCAACGTTATATTCGTATGTATCGGCTAAAGAAGTTAATTCATCATAAGCCATATGAATATCGGCTCCAATGCGACATTGAATTTGCATACTTTCTTCTGGACCAATAAAATCTTCTTGCCCTGTAAATGGATCGTGAAAGTGTACTCCATCTTCGGTTACGTGGGCCAAACGTTTTTCTTCTTCGGTATTCTTCATATTGTCTTCACGTTTCATGCTGACAACTTTTCCACAGCCAGAACCTAAAGACATCACTTGAAAGCCACCGGAATCCGTTAAAGTTGGACCGTTCCATTTTGACCATGCGGATAAACCTCCATTTTCAGCAATTTCTGGGGAAATGTTTCGTAAATGATATCCATTACTCAACATGGCTTGGGCATTAATACTTTTTAATTCTTCCATAGAAACAAAGCGAACTTCACCATGTGTTCCAACACACATGAATGCAGGGGTCTTGATGTCTCCATGGGGTGTATGTATAATTCCGGCTCTTCCTAAATGACCAGGAATTCTTTTTTCAATTTCAAAATAAAATTTATTGTCGTTCTTGTATTCCATAAATTCCTCCAACCCATTTATTCTATCATATATTAGCGTCGGCATATATAAAAGATTATGTGATTGCACCTGCAATATATCCGATGGATTGAATGTTAAGAAGGTTAGTTTGTCCTCCAATAAAAATTCTTAATCCAATATCTAGATTAAAAATACCTGAGAAAATCGACATCGCAACAGAACTTGTGTTTTCATTGGTTGCCAATATCGTTTCTGATTGGCAAGATTAGAACATATACACCACACAATACACATATGGATACTGTACTTGTTTTTTTTATGCAATCTAAGAACAGTCGTCACTTCGATGCGGAGAGGTTCAATTTAGCACAACTCTTGTTGAAAACCCCATTTTTTCTTTCTATAATATATATCGGTGATAAAAAATGAAAAAAACAATTTGGATAGCAACGAGCAATGCTCATAAAGTTGAAGAGTTTCAGACGATGTTGAAGGATTGCCAAGTTAAATGCTTAAAAGATCTGGATCATAAAATTGATATTGTAGAAGATGGTACAACATTTGAAGAGAATGCTCTAATTAAAGCTCGTACTTTATTTAATGAACTTCATGAACCTGTAATCAGCGATGATTCTGGTTTGGAAGTAGATGCGATGGATAAGAAGCCAGGTGTGTATTCAGCTCGTTTTTTAGGTGAAGACACAAGCTATGATATCAAGAATCAATATATTATAGATCAGGTAAAGGGAAAAACGCGTACGGCTCGCTATGTGTGTGTCATTGCCTATATTAATGAAAATGGAAAAGAATATGTATATCGTGGAGAGTGTGAAGGTTTGATTCATGATGAAATGGTTGGAACAAATGGTTTTGGATATGATCCAATCTTCTATTATCCTGAATTTAAGACAACACTTGCCAATGTGAGTGAAGAAAAGAAAAATAGTGTATCTCATAGAGGAGTAGCACTTGAGAAATTTTTAAAGGATTGGAGTAAATAATATGTTGCATGTAGTATTGTATGAACCTGAGATTCCTCAGAATACAGGAAATATCATTCGAACTTGTATGGCTACAGGTTCGCGTTTACATTTAATTGAACCATTGGGTTTTTCTTTGGATGAAAAGCATTTGCGTCGTTCAGGAATGGATTATATTAAGGATGCGGATATCCACATTCATAAAGATTGGGATGCGTTTGTGGCTGAAAATCCAAGTGAACACTATTATTTTATGACTCGTTATGGTAAAAAAGCGCCAAGTGAATTTGATTTTACGAAAGAAGAAGGCGATGTATATCTTGTGCTTGGAAAAGAAAGTACGGGAGTTGATAAAAAAATCCTTCAACATCATTTAGATACTTGCATGCGCTTGCCTATGGTCGCAAATGCGAGAAGTTTGAATTTGTCCAATTGTGCTGCCATTATCGTTTATGAAGTACTACGCCAACTTGATTATCCAGGACTAAGTACACATGAAGAACTTAAGGGAGAGGATTGGCTTGAAAATCTTAAAGTTGATTGATCGTTATGTAGATTCGTTTGAAAAGCGAATCTTTATTTTTATTGTATTTATAACCATATACTGGTTATGGCAGAATATTTGGCAGTTAATATTATTTTCTAAATTATTTTTTATAACTGATTATGAAAGTTTGTTCAATTTGCAGGCCCACTTATCCAACTATGAATCGAGTGTTTTGATACGTATCATATATTATGTGATTTCAAATCCATCATTGAATATTGCTGGTGTTGTTAGTTGTATAAAACTGATAGACATAATGGGGATTGTAGGATTGTTGATTTTGGCTCAAAAATATCGAATTATTATAATTTTAAATGGATTTAAATACGTTTGGTGTTCTATTTGGCTTGTAAAAGGTATGAATTCTGCAAGTGTATATTTGGTAATAAATTGCTTAAAATGGCTTTCAATAGGCGGCTTGATTCTTGTCGGTATAGTGATTTTTTTATGGCTTTTAGGATTGATACGAATAATCTTAGAACAGGATAGATTTGTTCGCGATTTGTAGACAACGTTATACATTTTATAAATTATGTACAATTTTTTACAAAATCACATAATTTACCATAATTTATATTTAGATACTTTATATAAAGTGTATTAAGAAATATTTAAGAAATTAATTACTAAAAAGTGTAAATAATTTTTTTGCGAAAATTTGCAACAAAATTTAAATCTTGTTAAACTTCAGGTGTTGTAACGAAGAGGTGATATGATGAATTTTATCGAAAAGCACAGTAAAATTTTAGCCGTAAGCCTATGTCTATTGACTTCTGGACCAATTGTTTCGACAATGTATGCCAAAGAAGTTCAACCAGGATGGCATGGTGAAGGCGCAGATCGTTATTATGTTTTAAAATCAAATCGTCAGACAGCTACTGGTTTAACAAAAATCGATAAGGAACTTTATTATTTCAATAATAAAGGAGAAATGCAGTTTGGATGGCAGACTGTTTCAGATGAAACTTACTATTTCCAACAAGACGGAACTGCTGCAAGAGGTTCTGTGACAATTCAGGGTAGTGAGTATAATTTCCAAAAAGAAGGTGTCCTTCTTCATGGTTGGAGTAATGATGGTAAATCATACTACGATGAAAAAGGAAACAAAACTTCAACAAACTGGGTTGAAGAAAATGGTTCGAAATATTATTTTGATGCCGATGGAAATTGTGTAACAGGATGGCAGGAAATCGATGGCCAGAAGTATTTCTTTGGTGAAGATGGAAAGATGGCTATAGGTCAATTTGATGTAGACGGAAAAACATATTTCACTCAAGAAGACGGTACTTTCCGTACAGGATGGCAAGAGATCAACGGTCAAAAATTGTATTATGCAGAAAACGGTGAAGTAACTAAGAATCAAATCGTTGAAATCGAAGGTACTAAATATGCGTTCGATGAAAATGGTGATTTGATTAAAAATGCCGAAAAAGATGGATATAAGATTGATGAAAATGGTGTTGCGACTGAAGTAACCCCTTCTGAGGAAACAACTCCAACTCAAGATACAACGACTCAAGCTCAGGCTCCAGCACAAACAACTACTCAAAGTGCTCCAGCTCAAAGCACAACAACAACTACAACACAAGCGCCAGCACAGCCATCGGCTCCTGATGCTCCAGCTAAAGATTATGTAGCTCCAACCCCAAGTGTGAACAGTTCAGCAATCGCTGCTGCTGCATTAGCACAAGTAGGAACTACACAAGATTGTACAATGTTAGTTACTAATGCTTTGAGAGCTGTTGGAATTAATTTCCACGGTTGGCCAGAAGACTATTTGAGTCTTGGTACAATCACATCAAGTCCAGTTGCAGGTGACATTATTGTTTATTCAGGACATGTTGCTATTTACATTGGAAACGGACAAGCAGTTCATGGTGGATGGTATGGAAGCCAGACTGTTGTATCAAGCGTTTCTTGTGACAAGGCATTAATTGGATACGTTCACGTAGGCTAGATTGAATTCTAGCCTTTTTTTTTGTTTTTGTGGTAGAATTATTAATATATTTTCAAGGAGGTTTACTTATGAACTATATACAAACGCAAAAATTTAGTGATGTTTATGTTTCTTGTAAAACCATGATGCCTTTTCATCGAAATACAATTAGTGCTTTAAACGTGCTTGTGTATATGATGAAGGCGAAAACGCAGAAAATGAATTCGAAACAAAAATTAGCTTCTACCTTAAATCGTGCTTATGGAACAAAGGTGTCTTATGGTTTAACATCTTATGGAGATCTTGTTCAACTCGATGTTCGTTTTCAGTTTGTCCGTCCAGACTGGATTGAAGATAGAAGCTATTTAGATAAAATTAAAGATATTATGGATGAAGTTCTGTTTCATTCTGTATTGGATGAGGAAAACTTTAAGGAGTCAGTGTATTTGTTAAAAAATAGATTGTTGGCACAAATGGATGATCCGGCCAGCTTGTCTTGTATGTATGCCTTTGAGATGGCACATGCTAAACATTCTATTTCAATTCCTGTGCAGGGAAGTTTAAAAGATTTAGCGACACTTACTTTAGAGGATGTGAAAAAAGCCTATACATTATATATGGATATGGCAAAACACTTCTATATCTGTGGTTATGTAACGGATGAATTGTATGATTATATTGATAGTTTAGATTCGCATTGTGCTTTTATATCGGAAAGAACATTGCTTCCTCGCGTAGAAACAAGCTATAAAACCTTTGAAAAGGATATTGCGCAAACTTGTATTTCGCAAGTCTATTCGACAGGTGTTGATATTTCAAGTTCGGATTATGAGGCTGAACTAATTTTAAATAGTATTTTGGGGCAAAGCCAGAAGAATTTAATGTTTGATGAAATTCGTGAAAAGAATAGTCTTTGTTATTCTATAAGCTCTTCTATTATTCGCTTTGATGGAGCTTTGTTAATTCATACGGGTGTGAATCGTAAGGATGTCACAAAAGTATTAAATTTGATAGAAACACAAATAGATCGATTATTGAACATGGATTATGATGATCGATATTTAGAAATCGCAAAGATGGACTATAAGGACCGTATTATTAGTGGATTAGATCATGCTCAATCTTTGATTGCGCAAGCTTTTTTAGATGATCTTTTACATCGCCAGCTCACGCCTGAGCAAAGAATTGAGAGAATTATGAAGGTGACAAAGGAAGATATTTCACGTGTTGCCTTACGATTGAATTTGGCTTCAGTGGCCATTGTTGCGGAGAAAGAAAATGAATTATAATTTGGATATTAAAAAGGAAACATTGTCAAATGGTTTACAGGTGATTCTTGTTCATAAACCGGATTATCAAAAATCACTATTTCTTTTAGGAGCTAAAGTAGGAGGGTTTGATATTGATCAAAGCGTAGATGGGCAAGTGATTAGACATAAGAGTGGAATTGCGCACTATTTAGAGCATCAAATGTTTTATTTGGATGGAGAAGATGTAAGTGATTTATTTGCGAACTTACAGTGTTCTACAAATGCATATACTTCTTATACAGAAACGGCATTTTATTTTTCGACTACGGCGGATGTGAAAAAGTCATTAAAACTTTTATTGGATTTTGTCGAAAATTTAGATGTGACAAATGAAACGATTGAAAAAGAAAAGGGGATTATTCTTAGTGAATATGATATGTATCAACAATCGCCTGAACAACGTCTTTTTAAGGAAACTTTGATTTCTTTATTTCAATATCATCCAATGAAAGTTGATGTACTCGGTTCAAAAGAAGATATTCAAGATATGAGCATGGAGGATTTAAAACAATTTTATGCATTAAATTATGATCCTAGTAAATTGTGTCTTGTGGGTGTAACTGGAAAAGATACAAATGAAATCATGGATTGGATCAAGGAATGTCAAAAAGATGTTTTGAGTAAGTTAAATAAAAAGATTGAGCGTGTCTTTAAGGAAGAGCCAAAGGAAGTAAATCGCAAAGAGTATGTCGATCATATGGATATTCATCAGCCATTTGTATGTGTTGGTTATAAGATGGATGCTTGCAAGACAAAGGAAGAAGCATTCGAAAAAGACTTTGCGGTGAATATGTGGTTAGATTCTATCATGGGTCCTTTAAATCCTAATTTTCAGGAATGGCTAGATCAAAGAATCTTTACACAGTTTGTAGGCGCAGAAGCGGACTTTACTTTGGATCATAGTTATATCTTGTTTTATGCTCAAACAGTAAATCCAAATGCCTTTATTGAACTTGTAAATGAGCTTGTACAGAATAAGTCGATTTCTGATGAAGACTATCAGTCGTTGCATGCACAGGCAATCGCGAATAATTTGCGTGGCTTAGATCATTTTGATGGCTTGGCCAATGATTTACTTCGAAGTCACTTTGAGAAGTATGACTATATTGAAAATTTAAATAGCATTCAAAATATGGAAATTGAGCAAGTACATGCCTATATTAAGAATTTGGATTTCTCACATTCTTGTGTGACAAAAATTCTTCCGAATGACTCTATCTGATCTAATTTGTGTTTTTTTTAGCGAATTAGAGGGGAAAAACGCATGTAAAACGCATAAAAAGACGACCTATAGATAAGATAGGTCGTTTGTTTTATATGTGACATATTTGTAGAATATCATTGAAGAAGGATGGTGATAAATATGGTGGTCAGAATTGAAGGAGGATAATCAATTATGAATGCGTTTAGTATCGTGGGAAAAATTACGGACATGCCAATGTTAAAGGAGACAAGCAATGGATTAAAAACTTGTGAGCTTCCAATTCGAGTGCAGCGTAATTTTCCAAATTCAGAAGGTGTTTATGAAAGTGATGATGTAATCGTTGAAGTATGGCGAGGTCTCGCAGAAACTGTAAGTGCTTCGTGTAAGATTGGAGACTATGTGGGAATTAATGGTCGTATTCATTCGCGTAAATACCAGAAGGATGACAGGGTATATCTAAACTATGGCTTTGTAGCTGAAAAAGTTGATTTTCTACGTTGATCAACAGATAAAATACATGAATTAAGAAAACACATCCACAAAAAAAGAAGCGATCAATTCGCTTCTTTCTTGTTCTATGCCTAAGATTAACGGTTGTAGAATTCTACTACTAACAATTCGTTGATTTCTTGAGCTGTGAATAGTTCTTTACGTTCTGGGTAACGAACATAAGTACCTTTCTTAGCATCTTTGTTTACTTCAACAAAATCAACAGTTGCTGTTGCAGCTTCTAAAGCTTCGTTGATTACGCTTAAGTTTTTAGCGCGTTCACGAATTTCGATAACTTGTCCTGGTTTTACTTGGAAACTAGGAATATCTACTTTCTTACCATCTACTAATACGTGTCCGTGGTTTACTAACTGACGGCTAGCACGACGAGTACGTGCAAATCCCATACGATAAACGATGTTATCTAAACGAGATTCCAACATTACTAAGAAGTTTTCACCAGCAGAACCAGCTTTTTTACTTGCTTTTAAGTAAGTGTTGTAGAATTGTTTTTCACTTAATTGGTAAGTGTGACGAATTCTTTGTTTTTCCTGTAATTGGATACCGTAGTTTGTTAATTTTGGACGACGAGCATTTCCGTGTTGTCCTGGAATTGTGTTACGACGAGTTAATTCTTCACCAGTTTCTAATACTGAGAATCCAAGGCGGCGTGACTTCTTCCAAACGCTTCCTGTGTTTCTTGACATAATTTTTCCTCCTATTGTTTTATATCATTCACAAAACAATAACAGTACAAATCTTTAAAGGCTGTGTTGACAATGATACTTTCCGCTATCAGCTATTAGCTTACTCATATCGCTTAATAAGGCTGCAACGCATATCCTTTAACTTTGTATGCTGCTATCAATTTATGCTTATGTATCATATCAAAGAATATTAATAAAATCAAGAAAATGATGCAATGATTTTGAAGTTTTGCTATAATAAGAATGGTTTGCAAGGAGGTACCACTATGGATAGTGTTTTGAATTTCTTTCGATCAGTATACGCGTTCATTCGAAATCAACTTTCTGTGACTGTAATTATCTATCTTTGTATAGCAATTCTAGTCTTGATTTTGATTTGGATCATTATGCGTATGATCAAACGTAAAAAGGCGTCGAAACGACTTTCAGATCTTGAGATCGAAATGAATGAAATTCGTAACAATTCCTTGGCCTACAAATTCAACAAAGCATCGGCATTCGCAAGAGTGAATGATGATATCATGGATAAAGTGAAAGGCTTGACTCCAAAATATGATACTTGTCAAAAAAACTTAAGTGCTTGTGATGATTTGTTTAATGAAGCAGATGATTATGTTTCTAGACATCGTCTTCGTAAATCTATGCGAGCTATGGACGATTTAGAAACAATGATGGATGAGACAAAAGAAAGAATTCGTATTGTTACTCAGTCATTAGATCATGTCTTGGCTCGTGAAACAGAGGTTCGTGAATCGGCAAATGCTTTAAAAGAGCGTTTTCGCAATGTGAAAACTGTTTACCAAGATAATCGTTCTTCATTTTATGGATCTGTTAATTATGTAGATTCATGCTTAGAGGAAATTGAAAATGAATTCTCTAATTTTGAAGAGTGGATGTTTGCTTCAGAATTTAACAAGGCAAAGGAAGAACAAGAAAAAATCTCAAAAATGGTGGATGAGATTAGCTCTAAAATTGCAGCCTTCCCTGGACTATATGAAAAGGCCAAAAATGTATTGCCTCGTGCAATCAACGAAGTTCGTTTGCACATTAAGGAATTACAGGAAAAAGATATCGACTTATCTTATTTAGAACCAGAAGAAAAATTAACAACCATTCAAAGTGCTTTGTCTAGTTCAATTGATCAATTGGATGCAGGTGAATTTGAAATGGCACAAGAAAACTTGGAAATCATTGGAGATCACATTCTAGCATTACAAGATGATGTAACGAATGAAAAAGAAGCTTATGATGAAATCCATGTAAGTCTTCAATCTAATTTAGATCTAGTTAATGTCATTGGTCAGGAACTTGAGGAAATTATGGCGCTTTATGCCAATATTAAAGATCGTTTTGGTCTAGAAGATTGGACACACCGCTTCTCTTTGGCACAAATCCAAATGGAAGATTTATCAAATCGTCGTGATGAAATTCAAAAAGAATTGAAACAAAATCAACGTCCTAGCGTAGATGTAGTTCATGGTTATCGTAAATTTTCAGAAGATGTTAATGAATTCCACGATCAAGTCAAGGATATGAAAGAGATGTTAGTGGGAGCAAGCAGTGATGAATCACGTGCTAAAAAACAATTGACAAAATTACAATTGATTTTAAATGAAGTACGTTTAAATACAGTAACACGTCATTTGCCTAGTATCTCATCTCAATTTTCTGCAGATTTAAAAGAAGGCGAACGCTTGATTCAACGTGTTCGTGTAGTGTTGGATCACTCACCATTAGATGTACAAACATTAAATGCAGATTTGCAGGATGCCATCGACTTTGTATATAAGTTATACAATAACGCAAACAATTTAGTCGGTGTTGCCGTTATGGTAGAAAATGCGATTGTGTTTGGTAACCGTTTCCGTAGTACGCATGCACAAATGGATTCGGATTTAACTCGTGCTGAGTTATGTTTCCAAAATGGAGAATATACTCGTGCACTTAAGATTGCGATTCAAGCAATCGAAAACATGCACCCAGGAATTTATGAGAAGTTAGTAGCTCAAAAAGATCCTGCTGTCATGAACCAGGTGCAGTAATGATTTATTTTGATAATGCTTCGACAACCTCTGTACGTACAGAGGTTCGTCGTGTTTATGGGCAAGTGTTAGAAACTTGTTATGGCAACCCAGATAGTTTGCATGCGGCTGGGCGCCAGGCAAGTTCGCTCATGGAAAAAAGTCGATCAAATATTGCTTCTATGCTTCATGTAGATCCAAGTGAAATTATCTTTACATCAGCTGCTAGTGAATCAAATACTTTAGCTATTGTAGGATATGCCTTGGCCAATGAACATCGAGGTCATCATGTACTCACAAGCAATGTTGAGCATTCGAGTGTTCGTCATGCGATGGAGTTTTTGAAGCGTTTTGGATTTGAAGTTGAATTTCTTCCAATTAATGAAGATGGAATTGTTACACCAGAATGCTTAAAATCTCATATGCGTAAAGATACAATTTTAGTATCGGTTATGCATGTGAATAATGAAATGGGAGCTATCAATCCTATTTTAGAACTAGAAAAAATTGTACACCAAAATCCAACGTGTGTATTTCATGTGGATTGTGTACAGAGTTTTTCAAAAATTGATATTCCTTTTGAAAAACTAGATATGGCTACGATCTCTGCACATAAGATTCATGGTCTAAAGGGTAGTGCCATTTTAATGAAGAAAAAGAAGATTCAACTTGTTCCAATTATTCAAGGTGGACAACAGGAACAAGGACTTCGTGGTGGAACAGAGAATGCACCGGCGAATATTGTTTTGGCAAAGACAATTCGTTTAGCTTTAGAGGAACAATCAAAGGCTTATGATCATGTTTTAAAAATCAACCAATATTTGCGTGAAGAATTAACTAAAATCAATGGTGCGCATGTACATTCGCCAAAAGATGCGATTCCTTATATTCTTAATATTTCATTTGATCAAATAACAAGTGAAGTCTTATTGAACGCTTTGGATCAAAAGGGAATTTGTGTATCCGCAAAAAGTACTTGTTCATCACAAAATACGAATGCTTCTGAAGTGTTATTGGCTATGCACAAGTCAGAATTTGATGCGACACATGGAATTCGTTTATCTTTTTCTAATGAGAATACTTTGGAAGAGGCAAAATATTTTATAGAAACATGTAAGGAGATTATAGAGAATTATGGCTTATCGTTATAATCATATCTTAATTCGTTATGGCGAATTGAGTTTAAAAGGAAAAAACCGTAACAACTTTATTAAGGCGCTTTATGACAATGTTCGTAAAGCTTTAAAAGCATTCCCAACATTAGAATTTGAGAAACAGCACGACCGTATGTATATTTATCTTCATGATGAAGATTCTAAGCAGGTTAGTGATATTTTAGCTAAAGTTTTTGGAATATCTTCATTTTCATTGGCTATTAAAGTGGAACCAGATTTAGATCAAATCATTGATGCTTGTTATGAATCTTTAGATTTAACAACACCAAAAACATTTAAGGTGGCTGCACGTCGTAGTGATAAACTATTCCCATATATTTCAGATGATATTAATCGTAGGGTTGCAACTAAGATTTTAAAGAACAGTGACTGGAAAGTTGATGTTCATAATCCGGATGTAAAAATTGTTGTGGAGGTACACCAGGATGCAGCCTACATTATGACAGATCGTATTCAAGGTGCTGGTGGATATCCAGTTGGTGTTGGTGGAAAGGCCATGGTTTTATTAAGTGGTGGAATTGATTCTCCAGTTGCCTGCTATTTAATGATGAAACGTGGTGTACATATAGAATGTATTCACTATGCTTCACCTCCATATACTTCACAAAATGCCCAAGAAAAAGTAATGGAACTAGCTAGACTTGTATCTGGTTATCAAGGTGATGTTTTAGTTCATGTTGTTCCATTTACAGATCTTCAATTGGCAATCTATCAAAATGCGGATGAAAGTTATGCGATCACATTGATGCGTCGTATGATGATGCGTATTGCGACAGGCCTAGCTAAGAAAAGACATGCTCAAGCTATCGCAACAGGTGAATCGATTGGACAGGTCGCAAGTCAAACTTTAGAGAGTATGCTAGCAATCAATGATGTCACAAATATGCCGATTATTCGTCCAGTTGTTTGTATGGATAAAGTTGAAATTATTGATCTTTCTAAAAAGATTGGAACATATGAAACAAGTATTCTTCCTTATGAAGATTGTTGTACGATTTTTACACCAAAGAATCCGGTCACTAAACCTCGTGTGGATAAGTGTGAAAAATATGAGGCAAAATGGGATTTTGACAAGATGGTACAAGATTGTATTGATAATACAGAAGATATTTGGGTACATCCAGTTAAGGTTGAAGAAGATTTATTCTAAGAGAAGTGAAATATAGCGCTTCTCTTTTTCTTTTATGTTATAATCTTTTTATGTTGATATGTCCGGTGTGTAAAAAGAAACTAATAAAAGAAAATAAAACATTTCGATGCGAAAATAATCATTCTTTTGATTGTGCCAAACAAGGTTATGTGAACTTATCGCGTAAACAGACAAAGAATCATGGGGACAATGCTTTGATGGTCAAAGCGCGTACCGATTTTTTAAAAAAAGATTATTATGATTTTATGCGTCAATATGTAAAGGGAAAGGCTAATGGATCTATTTATTTGGATGCTGGTTGTGGTCAGGGTTACTATACAAAAGAGATAGGGGCGAACTTTGAACATAGTTATGGGATTGATTTGAGTAAGGAAGCGATTCTTCATGCGTCTAAACAAGATAAACATACGCAATATATTGTGGGGAGTTTATTTGATATGCCTTTTTTAGATGAGAGTATAGATTGTGTTACAAGTATTTTTGTGCCTTTAGGCCAAGATGAAATCTATCGTATACTAAAAGAAAATGGATATTGGATCGTAGTAGGTCCGGGTCCTAAGCATTGTTTTGAATTAAAAGAAGTATTGTATGACACACCATACGAAAATGAAATGCCTGAAATACTAGAACAATATGAATTGGTAAACCAGGAAATTATTCAGAAAAAAAAGATGGTAGATGATGTATGGTCTTTACTGGAAATGACACCATATCGATATAAAACGAGTCAAGCTGGACTTGATCGTGTAAAACAATTAGAAAGGTTAGAGGTTACGTTTGAGTTTGTCGTAACTGTGTATAAAAAACATGAAAACAACAGTAAAAAAATGGGGAATTAATGGTGAGGGAATTGCGTTCCATGAAGGAAAGCCAGTATTTATTGAAAATGCCATTCCGGATGAAGTTATTGAATTTGATATTAAAAGTGATGAAGGTACTTATTTAGTTGGAGAATTAACTCGTTTAGTTGAACAGAGTTCAAAGCGTCGCTACCCACTTTGTCCAATTTGGAAAGAGTGTGGTGGATGTGCTTTGATGCACGTAAAGTATCCAGCACAATGCAAGATGAAAGAGGGTAATTTAAAAGAAACGCTGATTAAGTATGCGGATTATAATGGTCGCATTTTACCAATTTTAAAGAATCATGAGCCATTGTCATATCGTAATAGCTGCAAACTTCCTTTTGGTGAAGAATATGGGGAGTTATATACAGGAATGTATGAGCGTGATACAAACCATTTCCAAAAGATGAAAAGATGTTATGTGCATTCAAAATTGTTGGAACAAACGCGTCAGGAAGTTTTAAAAATTATGAATGAGCATCATTTAAAGATGTATGATGATAAAAAGAAAACGGGTTATCGTACATTGGTGATGAAAGAATTTGATTCTAAGATTCAAATTATATTTGTGACGGGAAAAGAAGATATCAGTGAAGAATTTATTCGTGATGTGACTCAACTAGAGGGTGTTGTATCAATCTGGCAAAGTGTAAAAACAGAAACAAAGCGTGAAGTATTTGGGGATATGCGGTTTATTTGGGGAGAAGAAAAGATGCATCTTCAATTAGAAGATATTCAATTATCTTTACTTCCTAGATCTTTCTTCCAGTTAAACACGAAACAATCCGTGAATCTTTATAATGTGGTTAAAGATTGGATGCCAAGATCAAAGACTACGGTTGAAGCCTATAGTGGTATTGGTGCTATCAGTTTATTTGTGAAAGATAAAGCTGAAGAAATCATTGGTGTTGAATCCATTCAGGATGCGGTTGATAATGCCAATGAAAATGCGATGTTAAATCATGCAGACAATGTATCTTTCATTTGTGAAGATGCGGGTAGTGCCTTAGCACATTTAGTACAAGAAAAAGAAGTGGATACATTGATTGTGGATCCGCCTCGTTCTGGTTTGGATGATACAATGAAGGAAACTATTTTAAAATCAAAAATCAAAACGATGATCTATGTATCTTGTAACCCAGCTACTTTGGCTAAAGATTTAGGCGTATTAAAGAAAGAATATCGTATTGTCAAGATTCAACCACTCGATATGTTTAGTCAAACTCCACATGTAGAAAGTGTTACACTACTTGTTCGTAATGATGACTATAAACCTAGACGTCGTTTTGATAATCGAAAAAATCGTGACTATAAACCAAGAAGAGATGGAGATTTCAAACCTAGACGTCGTTTTGATGATAAAAAAGATGGCGACTTCAAACCTAGACGAAGATTTGATGATGATCGTAGATCGAAACGTTTTACAGATGATAAACCAAATCGTAGATATGGTAAATAAAACATGCAAGGATTTCAGGAAAATGAAACTGAAGTCCTTTTCTTATTTATTAGAAATTTATTTCAGAGAATCTTGGCACTTCAATGATGAGAGATTCAAATGAGAATGGAAGTAAACTTAATCCGACTGTAACGGTCAATTATGAAGTATTAAAGTTAAAGAAGTGACAGGATTAGTTCTTGTCGCTTTTTGTGTCAACTAAATTACTGAAGTATTCTGTTTTCCCCAATAGAATATCATCATAGAAGTTTTGTTTCCAATCAATATAATCAATAGAAGATTGAACACTATTTAATTTTTCTACTAATGACTTTCGCTTTTCTTCAAGAATGATTTTGCGCTGAACAATTGTGGATTTTCCCTCAAGGCATAACGCAATATATTCTTTCATTTCTCGAATGCTCATATCACAGTTTTTCAAGCAGTTGAGACTGTTGATCCATGCGATATCTCGATCATCAAAGATTCTATGATTGTTCTTATCACGCTTTACATTAGGAACGAGGCCTTCATTACAATAGAATTTTAGTGTTTCATAGGATAACTTGGTTAGTTCGCAAGCTTGTTTCATTGTATACATATAGTCTCCTAAAAAAGTTCTTGACCGGTAGTAACAACCGGTTGATACACTTACATTGTAACATATATAGGAGGACTATGACAATGAATTATGTAACATTAGAGAATGGTGTGAAAATGCCTCAATTAGGATATGGTGTGTATCAAGTCACTAAGGAGGAATGTGAAAGATGTGTTTTAGATGCTTTGAAAGTAGGATATCGGTTGTTTGATACAGCACAATCTTATTTTAATGAAGAGGAAGTTGGAAATGCGATAGTTAAATCAGGGGTTAGCCGTGAAGAAATCTTTTTAACTTCTAAAGTCTGGATTGATCATTATGGGTATGAAGAATGTCGTAAGTCGGTATTGGAATCATTAAGAAAATTAAAAACAGATTATATAGATTTAATGCTTTTGCATCAACCTTTTTCAGATTATTATGGAGCTTATAGAGCATTGGAAGATTTGTATGATGAGGGGAAAATCAAAGCCATTGGCATCTCTAATTTTTATCCGGATCGTATGGTAGACCTAGCTAGCTTTACGCGTATAAAACCAATGATAAACCAAATTGAAATTCATCCATATCACCAACAAGTATTATCGAAAGAATGGCATGATAAATATGGTGTACAATTAGAGGCTTGGGCTCCATTTGGTGAAGGACGAAAAAATATGTTTGAACTTTCTGAATTGAAAGAAATAGGTGATAAATACGGAAAAACCGTTGCTCAAGTCATTTTACGCTGGCACTTACAACGAGGTATTGTAGTGATTCCTAAATCAACACATTTAGAGCGTATGAAAGAAAATTTTAATGTTTTTGATTTTGAACTCGCACAAGAAGATATGGATGTAATTTCTAAGTTAGATAAAAATGAGAGTTCCTTCTTTTCACATCAAGATCCTTCTATAGTAGAGTGGTTTGGAAAATTGATTGAAGAAAGAAAATAAAAATAAGCTGCCAAGGAAAGTGGTAAAATACTTGTTAAGTATCCCTAATAAAAAGTTTACAAATTAATTAAATAGATAATTTTATGTTAATAAATGCGTTATAATGATGGTAGCGCATTCTTTTTATTTTTTAATTCATAATAATATACAAAAAAAGAGATAGGCTTTTTGCGTCTATTTGTGAGTAAAATAACAAGAATCTATGAGGAGGAGTTTATAAAATGAATAATTTTCCACATTTATTTGAACCAATTGAAATTGGAAAGACAACAGTAAAAAACCGTATTTTTATGCCACCTATTTCAACAAACATGGCCGATAAAGGATATGTTACAGATGATTTAGTAGCACACTATTCTGCACGTGCAAAAGGTGGAGTTGGACTTATCGTTACTGAAGTTGTAACTGTAGAACCAACTTATGTATATCTTCCAGGAGATATGTCAATTTATGATGACAGTTTTATTCCAGGATGGAAAAAATTGGTGGATGGCGTACACCAATATGGAACTAAAATTTTGGCACAATTGTTTCACCCAGCTTATATGGCATTCCCAGTACCAGGAACACCTCAATTAATTGCACCAAGTTGTGTAGGTCCTTACTATGCACAAAGTGCACCAAGACCAGCAACCATTGAAGAATTACACACAATTGTTGATCAATTTGGTCAAGCGGCTCACCGTGTACAGATTGCCGGTGGTGATGGTGTTGAAATTCAATGTGCGCATGCTCATGGATTATTAGGTGGTTTCTTAACACCTTTATATAATAAACGTGCGGACGAATATGGTGGAAGTCTTGATGGACGTTTACGCTTATGTTTAGAAGTTATTGCATCTGTTCGCAAGTATTGTGGAGATGACTTCATTATCGATGTTCGTATTAGTGGTGATGAATATAGTGAAGGTGGATTGACATTAAATGATCAGATCTATGTTTGTAAACAATTAGAAAAAGCTGGAGTTGACTTTATTCACGTATCTGGTGGTAATACAATCAAACGTGGATCAAGTATGCCAGCTCCTGGTACAAGTGCTGCACCTCACGCTCACTCAAGTGAAGAAATTAAAAAGCATGTAAATATCCCAGTCGCTACAGTTGCTCGTATTAACGAACCTTGGATGGCTGAAGAACTAATCGCAAACGGAAAATGTGATATGTGTATGATTGGACGTCCAAACTTATGTGACAGTGAATTCGCAAATAAAGCATTCGAAGGTAAAGTAGACGATATTCGTCCATGTATTGGATGTGGACGTTGTTTAACAGGAATCATGATGGGTAAACGTATTGGATGTACAGTAAATCCAAGCGTGGAAGATGATACGATTGCACCTGCAGAAACTAAGAAAAAAGTTTTAGTTATTGGTGGTGGTCCTGCTGGTATGGAAGCAGCATATGTTGCCAAAAAACGTGGACACGAAGTTGTTCTTTGTGAAAAATCGAATGAACTTGGCGGTCAATTAAGACTTGCGGCTGTTCCAATCGCGAAACAAGAATTGTGTAAAGTTATTAAATTTATGATTCGTCGATTAGATCATGAAGGTATTGAAATTCGTTTAAATACAGAAGTCACAAAAGAAAGGCTTGAAAATGAATTTAAAGATTACGAAATCGTATGTTCAAGTGGAGCTACACCCAAAGAAATTCCACCATTCAAAGTATTCAAAAATTGTATGACTGCAGACGATGTATTATCTGGAAAGAAATATCCAGGACGTAATATTGTTGTATTAGGTGGTGGAAGTGTTGGATGTGAAACAGCGGATTATTTAGCACCATTAATCAATGACTTATTCCCAATGAATCGTAAAATTACATTATTAGAAATGACAAATAACTTAATGCCTGGTGAAGGTGGAGCTGCAAAATCTAGATTGACTCAAAGATTGATGCAGAAAGGTGTTCGCATCGAATTGAATGCACAAGTAACAAATGTGGATGAAGAATCTATTACTTACGTAAAAGAGGGTGTTGAACACAAAATTACAGAAGCGGATACTTTAATTTTTGCTGTAGGATATGCACCTAAGAAAGTGGAAGTGGAAGCTGAAAATGTACACTATATTGGGGATTGTGAAAAAGTGGGAACTTTAAAAGATGCGATCACAAATGCGCATGAAATTGCTAAAAATATCTAGCAGAAATTATGATAAGTGAATTATTATAACCAATTCAAGTTGGTAACTTAACCTTTAAAAACAGAATTATGTTTCCCCCTTTGACAACAGGATGTGAAGAAAGAGACGGATCGATTGGGCCTCGTTCATTAGCTTTCCATACAAGACTTGCACAAGGGGGTTTGTTTTTATATCGTTATTGGCGATGTGGCTCCTGTTCGTACTACAAGTCCTACACCAAAACTATATGATGAATCGCAAATTGAAATGTATAAAAAATTAGCTGATGCCTTACATGAACACGATTGTAAAGTAGCTTTACAATTGTTCCATCCAGAATATGATGTTCAAGGCGTAGGAAAAATGATTGTGGAAGCTGGTATTGCTGGTTAATTGGCTGTAAAAGCGAAGGCTGCCAATAATTTAGAAGAGGCTAAAAGCAACAAAAAATCTGTGACGAATTGACAAAGGGTGCATACGCAAAATTACATCATGATATGCAGCACTTTGTGACGGAAGCAATTGCTGAACAATTAATAGCTATTAAAAATAGTATTGCCCAATGTGCTAGAAAAGCGCAAAAAGCAGGTATTGATGCGATTGAAATTCATGGTGACCGTTTATAGGTTCATTATGTTCAACATTATTAAATCATCGTACAGATAATTATGGTGGTAGCTTAGAAAATCGTACGCGTTTGCATTAGAAGTTTTACGAGCAATTAAAGAAGCGGCTCCATCAATGATGGTCGAATATAAACTTCCAATTATTACAGTTAATCCAGATGGATCTTTACGTGGTAAAGGTGATTTATTGGAAGATGAAGCGGTTGAATTCGCAAAAATGTTAGATGCAGCAGGAATTGATATGATTCAAGTGGCTCAAGCTAACCACACAGGAAAACAGGGGCGATACAATCCCTCCTATGGGTGCTGTTCCTTATAACTGGATTTTAGGTGCTTGTGAAAAAGTGAAATCCGTTGTTTCTTGTCCTGTTGCAACGGTGGGTCGTGTTGTCAGTGTTGAAGCTGGTGAAAAGATTCTTGAAGATGGTACGGCAGATATCATTGGATATGGAAGAAGTTTATTAACAGATCCAGATATTGCCAATAAAGTGGAAAATGGTGAATGCATTCGTGAATGCTTGAACTGTAATAAAGGTTGTGTAGATGCCATCCAATCTCGTCGTTACTTAAGTTGTGTTTTAAATGCCGAAAATGGAGATGAAGAAACAATCTTCATTCAACCATGTACAGAAACTAAGAATATCGCAATCGTAGGTGCTAGTCTTGCCGGATTAGAAGCGGCTCGTGTAGCTTATAAACGAGGACATACAGTGACTGTATTGAAAAATCAAATCGTTTAGGTGGACAAATCAATATTGATTCAGTTCCACCAAGAAAGATGAAATCTTACGTTCTGTTCAATACTATGAAAAATTCTTGTCCGATAAAGTAGATATTCAATTAAACCATGAACCAACAATGGATGAATTGAATGGATTTGATCATGTGATCTTGGCCATTGGTGCTCACAATATGGATCTTCTTATGTCGGTAGAAAATTCAAATGTTGTATCCAGCTGGGATATCTTGAATGGTCAAGAAGTATCTGGTAAATGTGTTGTCTTAGGTGGAGGTTTAGTAGGTGCTTAAACGGCTGAATATTTGGCAAGTAAAGGGATAGAAGTTTCAATCGTTGAAATGATGGATAAGATTGCAGCACAAGAATCTGAAACTGTATTGCCATTGATGGAAGCTGATTTTAAAGAACACAATGTTCAAAAATTTGTGAATACACGTGTTAGTGAAATTAAAGATAATGTCATCTATGTAGTGAATACAAAAGATGAAACAAATGTTGAAATTACAGCGGATACAATTGTAAATGCATTAGGTTCTAAAAGGAATGTATTTGATGATAGTAAGTTAACTGTTCCATTTACTTATGTAGGTGACTGCAGTGGTGAAAGAACAGCAGATATCGCAAGTGCTATTCGTACAGGATATAAGGCTGCCAATGAAATCTAAGAAGGTGTGAAAACATCTTCTTTTTTACAACAAATGACCGTAGTTCATAAATATATAAACCATATATGGCATATATCTCAAAATGGTATAAAAATAATGACCATAGCTCATAAATATTTACACATTTGAAAATTTGTCTATTAAAAACCCATTTTTAAAGAACTAGAATAAAATTATAAATGAAACCGGAGGAAGAGTTATGAATTTTAGTTCTTTACAGAGTAGTGTTCAAAAGTTTGGAATGAGTCAAGCTTTGAAGTATTTGGATAAGGATCCAGAAACAAATATTCCTAAATTAATGAATTTAGTAGATAAGGTTATGCCTGAAGGTTGGTATGGTTCACAGCGTAAAGTGATTCGTGAACAAATCGATGAAAAAGGTGTTTGGTATGACTATATCATGAAGCTTTATGATTTGAATGCAGGCGTTCGTCAGGCTGTATTTAAAAACTTTATTTTTAATGCATCACTAAATGGTAGTACAAAACAAGAGGAGTTGGCACAAAAATATAATTGTAATATCCCTTGGGCTGTATTATTAGATCCAACATCTGCATGTAACTTACATTGTACAGGATGTTGGGCTGCTGAATATGGACATCAATTAAATTTATCTTTAGATGATATTGATTCGATTATTCGTCAAGGAAAAGAATTAGGTACTTACATGTACATTTATACGGGTGGAGAACCTTTAACACGTAAAAAGGATGTGATTAAGATTTGTGAAATGCATCCAGATTGTGCTTTCTTATCTTTCACAAACGGAACATTGATTGATGAAGAATTCTGTCAGGATATGTTGCGAGTTAAAAACTTTGTTCCAGCCATTAGTTTGGAAGGTTTCGAAACAGCGAATGATTCTAGACGTGGTGAAGGCTGTTATGAAAATGTAAAACGTTCCATGGAATTATTAAAGAAACACAAATTGCCTTTTGGAATTAGTACTTGTTATACAAGTGTAAACTATAAAGATATCGCAAGTGATGAATTCTTTGATTTAATGATTGATTCAGGTGCTTTATTCTGCTGGTTCTTCCACTATATGCCAGTAGGAAATGAGGCTGTGAAAGAATTGCTTCCAACACCAGAACAAAGAGCGTATGTTTATCATCAGATTCGTAAGTTCAGAAGTGAAAAACCAATTTTCACTATGGATTTTCAAAATGATGCGCAATATGTGGGTGGATGTATTGCTGGAGGTAGAAGATATCTTCATATCAATGCCAAGGGCGATGTAGAACCATGTGTATTCATTCATTATTCGAACTGTAACATTCACAATACAACATTACTCGATGCACTTAGATCTCCATTATTCCAGGCTTATCATGATAATCAACCATTTAATGAAAATATGTTAAGACCTTGTCCAATGTTAGAAAACGCTGGTCGTATTCAAGAATTGGTGAAACAAAGTAAAGCAGTCAATACAGATTATGAATCCCCAGAAGATGTGGATCACTTATTGGAAAAGACGGTTCCATATGCAAAAAACTGGAAGCCAATGGCTGACAAACTTTGGAATGAACAAAAAAAGTAGACAAATTAAAAAAATGAGTATAGAATTTTCAGCTAAGAAGGAGGGATGTTATGAAGAAGAATAATAAGCGTTTTTCGGGAATATCCAAACTTCCAAATGGAAATACTTCAAATAAAATTGTACCTGGATGTATCGTCCTTGAAGGCGGAGCTTTTCGAGGATTATATACATCAGGGGTATTAGATGCTTTAATGCAGTTTGAAATCAATATGCAGTGTACAGTTGGTACAAGTGCAGGGGCTTTGAATGGATTTAACTATGTGGCTGGTCAAATTGGTCGTAGTGCTAGAATTAATTTAGGGTATCGTCATGATTCTCGATATGTTGGTTTAGAAGCTTTTAAAAACAACAAAGGAATTATTGGATTTGATTTTTTGATGAAAGGAACTCAATATTTTGATCCATTAAATACACCTCGTTTTATGAATCCAACGCGTGATTTTATTGCGGTATGTACAAATTGTAAAACGGGAAGGCCCGAATATTTTAGTAAGAATAAAACGCAGGATATTTTTAAGGCCGTACAAGCCAGTGCAACCATGCCTTATGTTTCAAAGATGGTTGAAATTGAAGATGGTTTATACTTGGATGGTGGCTGCAGTGATAAGATAGCGTATCAATGGGCATTGGATCATGATTATGAGAAAATCATTGTGGTTCGTACACGTCAAAGAGAGTATCGGAAGAGTGAAGCGAATCCTTTCGTTCAAAAAATGACAAAAAGATTGTATGCTGAATATCCAGCTTTAGAACAGAAGTTGGAATCGATGAATAGTGAATACAATAGACAGTGTGATGAATTATCAAGACTTGAAAATGAGGGAAGAATCTTTACGGTTGCCCCAAGCAAGCCAGTGAATGTATCGCGTGTAGAGAGGGATGTGGATAAACTCGCTGATCTTTACTACATGGGATATTTGGATGGTTTAAATCAGATTCAAAGAATCAAAGAATATTTAGAAATTGATTAAGAGGCCATGCCTCTTTTTCATTTTGTGTTAGAATAAGTGTAGGTGATTTTTATGGTACAAGAAAGACAACAAGAAATCGTAAATGAATTATTAAACTATATGGATACATTAGAAGATGGTAGTGAAGTAAGTACTTGGGATTTAATGGATGAAGTATTTAACTATCAACGCTTTAATGATGGGTATTGTTTTAATGATTTTAAAATTAGCGAAGAAGAATTTATTTCGTTAGATTCGCTATTAAAGGAAAGTGCAATGAAAGAGGGATTCTTTATTGATGACTCTATTTATCAAGATGTGATTGGGGCTTTTCCTTTTAGTTTGACATTTGTAGTAAGGAAATAGGTATGGAAAGATTAGAAACATTGATTCAAGAATTATATCAAGAGGGGACTCGTGAAAAAAATATGGAGGTTCTTTCGCATATTCGTAAACTGGCAAAAGAACAAAAACAATTTATTATTCCTGTCGGCGATGTCGAGGGTGAAAAAGTCTATCGAAGATTATCTTTAGATGATGGTCAAGATGTATTTGTAGCTTTTACTACACAGGCTCAAGTGGATTTGGGGCAGGATACAGAAACATTAAATCAAAGTGTGATGGATGTTTTAAATATGGTGCATGATACACAAGGTGTAAGTGGAGTTGTATTAAATCCTTGGAAAGATTCGTATTTTTTACCAAAAGTTTTAATTGAAATGATTTTAGACAATAAGAATCTAGAGAGTGAAATCAAAGTAGTAAAAGGAGATATCACTACTTTTGATGGAGATTGTATTGTCAATGCAGCCAATGAATCGCTTTTAGGTGGCGGCGGTGTAGATGGCGCTATTCATAGAGCGGCCGGCCCCATGTTACTTGAAGAGTGTAAGCTATTAAATGGTTGTCATACAGGACAGGCCAAGATTACTAAAGGGTATGATTTAAAGGTAAAGTATGTGATTCATACTGTGGGTCCGATGTATTCGGCAAAACATGAAGATGAGCATATGTTGAGGGATTGTTATTGGAATAGTTTGAGTTTAGCTCGTAAGTATGATATTCATACAATCGCATTTCCATGTATTTCATGTGGAGTCTATGGCTATCCTGTAGAAAAGGCAGTGCCATTAGCATTAAAGACAATTGCGGATTGGTTGGATGCAAATAGTGATTATACAATGAAAATCAGTTTGTATTGTTTTGATGAAGAAACGACAAAGGAATATCAAAAATATACAACGTATCAGGGAGAATAATCTTCCTGATTCTTTTTATTATCTATTTAGAAAATTTTCTAAATATAGTTGAAATTATCAAGAAACGATGTATAATCTATTTAGAAATATTTCTAAATAGGAGGTGGTGTTTTGTTTGAAAAAACGTTTAAAGCTTTAGGTGCTCCAGTCAGAAGAGACATTTTGAGTTTATTAAAAAAAGGCAAGATGTCAGCTGGAGATATCGCAAGTCATTTTGATATGTCTCAGGCAACTGTTTCTTATCACTTATCCTTATTAAAGGATGCAGGTTTGATTTGTGAAGAGAAGGATAAAAATTTTATTTTTTATCAAATCAACGCATCTGTTTTTGAGGAGATGTTGTGTTATTTTAAGTCTTTTTTAGGAGGGAATGAAGATGTTGAAAAATAAATGGTTTCAATTTAGTTTAGCTTTGTTTGTGGTTCCATTCGTATTGAATCTAGTTTTCTATAATCAATTACCAGATGTTGTGCCAACCCATTTTGATGTAAATGGACAAGTTGATGGTACAATGCCTAAGTTTATGGGTTTATTTGGTATGTTGTTTTTGTGCCTGGCAATTCATGTATTTACTTGTTTTGTGACGGTAAAAGATCCAAAGCGAAATAATATTCCAGATTTTATGATGAATATTCTATTTATGATTTGTCCAGTTGTTTGTATTGTGACAAGTATGACAATTATTTATTTTGGCTTGGGGTATTCTTTTGATGTTAGTTTTGTGATGAATATTTTAGTTGGCATTTTATTGATTATACTCGGTAATTATTTGCCAAAGGTAAAGCGAAATTATGCGGTTGGAATTAAAACTTCGTGGTCTTTGAATAGCGATGAAAACTGGGTATTGTCAAATCGTGTAGGTGGCTATTGTATGGTCATTGCTGGAATCTTATATATAGTACTTGGATTACTTGGTTATGTGACAATGGGCATTGTTGTGATTCTTGTAGCGACTATTATTCCGTGTATCTATAGTTATATATTATTTAAGCGAGGAATTTAGTTTCCTCGCTTGATTTCGTTTTGAATGCATTTGAATAAGACTTGAATGGTTCCACTAATCATTTTCTTCGTTTGACTATCCATATTTTGAATGGATTTGACCATCTCAACCATATCGATATTCTTCCTTAAATCTTTTGGGTTTTCATAATCTGAAAAGATAGAGTAAATGGTATCAATAACTTGTTTGCGAGTATTGATATCAATGGATTTAAGCCATTTTGATAGTGTGGATTGTGTATGTTTGGATAGTTGATCATTTTGTTCTAGATAAATAAAGTCACCATTTTCAACGCACCACGTAAATGGATCATGTTGAAGGATGGATATGGCATCACTTTGGATGATTTGATAATTATTTGTTTCTTCAAGTAAGAGTCCAATAACACTCGATTGTGGTATGGTCTTGAATACTTTCTTATCAGTTTGATAAGGTGTAAGAAATCCAGGCCCATCATGGTTGTATGTACAATAAATTGGATTGTGTGTATGGATAGTGGCATAAAGTGCTAAGTTAGCTCCTTTGGAGTGTCCTCCTAAGATGAGTTTGTGTTTTGTCTTATAGTTGTTTACATAGTTTAATGCAGAAATTTGACTGGGAATATTTTCTTGAAAACATAGATTAAAATCTTCTTTCCATCCTACAAAGCTAGCATCGGTTCCGCGAAAGGCAATGTAGTCTGTTTGGTTGGGCAAATGAAAAGTCATAGCACAGAATTGTTTTTCGTTGTCTTTGTCAAAATTGGTTTGTAGATGAGAAATCGTAATAGCTTCATATCGTAGTGAATGAATCGTTTGAAGGAATAATTCCTCGTTTAATTCGGGTACTCGTGTATTAGTACATAAATCATTAATTTCATTTTCAAAATCACTTAATAGATGTACTTCAGATTCGATGTCAATAGTGGAGTTTTCAAATTTAATATAGGAAATTTGTGAGAGACTCAAAGAGTCCACATTATTAAATGGGTATTCTTCAAGGGTTAAATTTCCGTATTCTTTAATGTAGTCAATGATGTTTTTCATAGGTTTATTGTAGTGCATAAATACATTTAATGAAATATGTTCATCCATAATTTTAAAATTTTTAAAGTTCGTATACAATAAAGTTAGTGAGGGTGGATTGTTATGTTGATATTTGGAATTTTGAGTATTTGTCTGAGTTTAGACGTATTTGTATGTGCACTAGAACAGGGGGCTTCAATTCGTAATATTCGCTTTTCAAAAGCATTAGTTTATGGATTGATTTTTGCGCTATGCAGTTCGGGTATATTTTTATTAGGACATGGAATGTCCACATATATTTTTGGACGTCCTTGGGCAATATTGAATAAATATGTTGCGATATTTGTCTTTTTGATTCTTGGAATTGGAATGGTCATCTATAGTTTTAAGCGTGGAAAGTTTGTGGAAAGACTACAAGAGTTTGATACAAAAAAAATTATTAAATTGGCTCTTATTGGAGGACTGGACTGTTTCTTTGTTGGAGTTGGCTGTTATTATATGAATCTTCCTTATTTGATGGAGTCTTTAGTCTTATTTTTAATTGTACTTGCTGGTTATATGATTCATTTTTATATTGGATATTATAATGGGGCCGGATATCAAAAGGCTTATTATTTTCTTTGCGGAATCGTATACTTATTTATGAGTTTATCGTTAATTTTTAGATTAATTCGATTGTAGAGGTGATTTCATGACATTTAATGAAAAGGTGACGATGAAAGATCTTCTGAGTGAGGGATTGTATATTTTGATGCAACAAAAGCCTTTCGAAAAGATCACAATCAAACAGATTTGCGATAAAACAGGTGTTATTCGTGGAACTTTCTATAATCATTTTATGGATAAGTATGAGGCTTTAGAATACTTGATTCATCGTATGTTTTATAAAGGAATGGAGCATGAATCAAATCCTCAAATTATAAAACACATCTTTCAGACTGTAAGTGATAATCGTGATTTTTTTAAGTCTTGTTACAGAATCACAGGACAGAATGGTTTTGAAGATTTAATGAGTAATGTGTTTAAAGAAATATTTAGAAATGTATTTTCTTATTTAGATGTGACTGGTATGGATTCAAGGTTCACAGTAGATTTTTTAGTGGATTATTATGCGAATGATTTATTATACTTTTTAAAGTATTGGATTTCTCATGATTTCGAACCGGATGTAGAAACATATTATGCCAAGATCGATGTTTTATTTAAAAACTGTATTAAAGAATTAAATATTCGATATATGGATAAATCTTAAATTGACAAATTGTGTATTGTCTAGTAGGATAAGAGCGTATAAAAAGGCAATGAAGAGGGCGAGTACCTTTTAGAAATACTTTAGAGAGCTTTTGGTTGGTGAAAAAAAGTGTAGGACTAATTGGGAATAAAGACTTGGAGCTATTTGTATTTCCTGCATTAAAGGAAGCACTGTTTATAGACAGTGACTAAGGCTGGGCAAAGTGATTTGTTTGGTAAATTAGGGTGGTAACACGAGCACTTCGTCCCTTTGTGGCAAGTGCCTTTTTTTATGGATAAAAGAAAAAGGAGAAAACAATGGAAAAGTTAACGCAACAAGAACAAGTTCGTCGTCAAAAGATGCAAGATTTGATTGACATGGGTATTGATCCATTTGGATCTCGCTATGATCGTACTTCAAATTCGGGTATTATTACTTCATCTTATGGAGACAAGACAAAAGAAGAATTAGATGAATTACAAGTAACAGTTAAGATTGCAGGTCGTATCATGACGAAGCGTCGTCAGGGTAAGGCTGGTTTTATGAACATCCAGGATCGTGAAGGTCAAATTCAGATTTATGTTCGTAAAGATGAAATTGGTGATGATCAATATGAAATCTTCAAGAAAAATGACATTGGAGATATCGTAGGTATTGAAGGTACTGTCATGAAGACAGATCATGGACAATTGTCTGTTCGTGCTAAAAACTATACACACCTTTCAAAATCACTTCGTCCTTTACCAGAAAAATTCCATGGTTTGACAGATGTTGAAGAGCGTTTCCGTCGTCGTTATGTAGATTTGATCATGAATCCAGAGGCAAAAAGAATTGCCTTAACTCGACCAAAAATTATTCGTGCAATCCAACATTATTTGGATGGTCAAGGTTTAGTGGAAGTTGAAACTCCAGTTATGCAACCAATCTTAGGTGGTGCAAGTGCTAGACCTTTCGTAACGCACCACAACACATTAAATATGGACTTCTATTTGCGTATTGCGACTGAATTACCATTAAAGCGCTTGATCGTTGGTGGTTTAGAAGGTGTTTATGAAATTGGACGTTTATTCCGTAATGAAGGTATGGATGCGATGCATAACCCTGAATTTACTACAGTAGAAGCGTATGTTGCCTATAGTGATTTACACGGAATGATGGACTTGATTGAAGGTTTATTTGATTCTGTTGCAAATGAAGTATTGGGTACTACAGATATTACATATCAAGGAACAAAATTATCATTAAAGGCTCCTTTTAAACGTATTCACATGGTGGATGCGATCAAAGAAGCTTGTGGTGTAGACTTCTGGCAAGATATGAGTTATGAAGAAGCTTTGAAATTAGCTGAGGAACATGATATCGAAGTTGAAAAGATTCAAAATACAGTTGGACACATTATCAACTTATTCTTCGAAAAATATGTTGAAGAAACTATTGTACAACCAACATTTGTATATGGTCACCCAACATCCATTTCTCCATTAGCTAAGAAGAATACGAAGGATCCTAGATTTGCGGATCGTTATGAATTGTTCATTTGTGGACATGAATATGCGAACGCATTCTCTGAATTAAATGATCCAATTGATCAAAGAGAACGTTTCGAAAAACAATTAGAACTTCGTGAATTAGGTGATGATGAAGCCAACGAAGTGGATACAGATTATGTAGAAGCATTGGAATATGGTCTTCCTCCAACTGGTGGTGTAGGACTTGGAATTGATCGTTTCGTAATGTTATTGACAGATCAAAGAACAATTCGTGAAGTATTATTATTCCCTCACATGAAGAACTTGGGGGATTCAAACAAGAAAGCAAAAGCTAAAAAACTAGTGGAAGCTGCACCTGTAAAGGTTGATTTCTCGAATGTAAAAATCGAACCAATCTTCACAGATATGGTAGATTTTGAAACATTCAGTAAGTCGGATTTCCGTGCTGTTAAGATCTTAGCTTGTGAAGCTGTAGAAAAATCTAAGAAGCTATTAAAGTTCACTTTGGATGATGGCCAACGTAAAGATCGCGTTATTTTAAGCGGAATTCACGAATATTATGAACCAGAAGAATTGGTTGGAAAGACTGCAATTGCGATTGTAAACTTACCACCAAGAAAAATGATGGGTATTAATTCTGAAGGTATGTTGATCTCAGCTGTTCATGAAGAAAATGGTCATGAAGGACTAAACTTATTGATGGTTGATGACAAGATTCCTGCAGGAGCTAAGCTTTACTAGAATTAAAAAAATTAGTAATTTTTGGTTGTAAATTTACACATTTACGCCACACTTACGCCAATTTAAAATGGAAAGATAACTACAAATAGTAAAGCGTAGTATATAGATTTAATAAAAGAGCAACTCTCTGATAACGGGGGTTGCTCATTTTTGTTATTAAATTCATGAAGAAAATATAGCAACTAATTTAATACCACATAGTTAATATGACGCCCTTTTTAATGTTGATGGGTTACTGATATCATTGAACTTTTAACGTTTGATTTTAAATGACACCTTTTTTAATGTGTCTTTCAAAATATAAGTGAAAAATACGCTATACATGTGTTTTGAATATAGGAATTATGTGTTATTGAGGTTAAACGCAGTAAAATATTACATATTGTTATTATAAAAGTCGCTGTTTTCAAAAAAAGACGCCGAAAAATAGACGGTTGACATTAAAAAAGTTGCTATATTCTTTATAAATTGCTCTAAATTCGTTTGATTGGTATTATAAAAGGTATTGTTTTCATAAAAACTACAGAAAATTAAGCGAATGGTATTATAAAATGGTTCATGGTCTTACAATTAGCCATCTTCATTTTCTTTTGAAATAATGCTTTTTCTTCTTCAGTTAAATTAATTTTGAGCTGAACATTTCTAGTTCTATGTGTCACGACAATCACTTCCTTTGCCTAAAAAATGGGGCCTTAGAGTTCTCCCTAACAAGTTAAAATTGCTAAAAAAAGAAGCAGTTCCATAAGGGGCTGCTTCATCAATTTTCGGTAAGTGGGTACACACTTACTGTGCTTGCTACAAAAGTATAGTTTGTATAGTATAGCGTTAAGCTAGTATTTAATTTTAATTTAATTTTAATTTTAAGTTCTTTTTTTTAAACCTATTTTAATTCTGAAAGTATTAAAATACTTCTGTCCTAAGGATAAAGAGATTGTGAATTTAATGGTGAGGAGGAAATTTATGATTGATGTAATCATGTTATCTATTTTAGTTATTTCGTTTTTTCTTATGACAGGGTTTGTAAATTGGATTGATAAAGAATTAAAAAGATAGAGGTGATGATAAATGTTTATTATGATAGTAATTATTATATTACTTTCTTGTTATCTTTTGTATGCTTTGGTAAACCCAGATAAATTTTAACTTATATTATAGAAAGAGGAAGGTAATATGAATACTATACTCAACGGCGATGAGGAAAATGAAAAATACTTTTGTTTAGAAATGAAAAAGCTTATTTGTTCTGGTAAATTACAAGAAGCTATTCAAATTATTTGCAATTTTATGTCAAAACATCCAAATTCTGCTATACCTCATAATTTATTAGGGATTATATATGAAAAAAAACGCAATCATATTCTAGCAATGAAACATTTTAGAGCGGCGTGGTGTTTAGATCCAACTTATTTACCTGCTCGAGAAAATATGTCTAATTTTAGTAGTTTTGAATCGATGCATAAATTTTTTTATGAAGAGTCAGACTGTTCTAAAAGCGAGCAAAAATATGAGATTAAATATGATAGTAGACATATCGCACATGTCGCTGAAAAAAATAAATTTATGTAAATGGAGGGTCATTTATGGTACAGATAGTTTGTACATTATTATTGTTTATGGTTATCATCTTTCCGATTGGAAATTATGTTTACCATGTGTCTGTTGGTAAGAGAACATTTGCAGATCCAGTATTTGATAAAATGGATAATTTTGTGTTTAGGATACTAAAAATAGATACATCAACGATGACTTGGAAAAAATATGCTATGTCATTGTTGATGGTCAATTTATGCCTAGTTTTCATTGGGTACTTGATTTTAAGAATTCAATCAATTGGATTTTTAAATCCTAATGGTATTAGTGGTATGGAAGAATCATTGTCTTTTAATACCATTATATCTTTTATGACAAATACGAATTTACAACATTATGCTGGAGAATCTGGATTATCATATTTATCTCAAATGCTTGTGATTATTATGATGATGTTTACTTCTGCTGCAACGGGTTTTTCTGCATGTATTGCTATGATTAGAGGTTTGTTAGGTAAAAAAATGGGTAATTTCTATGTTGATTTTATCCGAATCATTAACCGATTTTTATTACCTTTATCAATGATTATTGGATTATTTCTTGTATGGCAAGGTGTTCCACAAAATTTGAATTCAAATATTGAATTAACAACAATAGAAGGAAAAATTCAAGAAATTGCATCTGGTCCTATAGCAGCATTAGAATCTATTAAACATTTAGGAACAAATGGTGGGGGATTTTTAGGTGCCAATTCAGCTACACCTTTAGAAAATCCAACAATTATTACAAATATTATCGAATTATTTTCAATGATGATTTTGCCGGTTTCTTGTATTTTTGTTTTTGGTAGAATGGCATATGATAAGCATGAAGAATCAAAAGCAAATAACAGAGTTTATACTTTGTCAACTAAAAATTGCAATAGAGCAAACAAAGTGTGGATTGGCAAGGAAGGAAGAACAATTTTCGTTGCTATGTCAATATTATTTGTTATTGGTTTAGGAGTTTGTTTTTGGAGTGAATCGCTAGGAAACCATGCAGTAGCACAAGCAGGTATCACAGAAACTTTTGGTAATATGGAAGGAAAAGAAGTAAGATTTGGTGTTGCACAATCCGCATTATTTACTACTGCGACAACATCTTTTACAACTGGATCCGTCAATAACATGCATGATACATTAACGCCATTAGGTGGATTAGTTCCATTAATGCATATGATGTTGAATGTTGTTTTTGGTGGAGCTGGTGTTGGGCTTATGAATATGTTAATCTATGCCATTATTGCCGTGTTTATTTGTGGCTTGATGATTGGTAGAACACCCGAATATCTTGGTAAAAAAATTGAAGGAAAAGAAATGAAACTTGCAGCTTTATGCATTATTATTCATCCATTATTGATTTTAGGTTTTAGTGCTTTAGCTGTATCTATTCCAGAAGGAGTTAACGGTATTACGAATCCTAGTTTTCATGGTTTATCGCAAGTTTTATATGAGTTTGCTTCATCAGCAGCTAATAATGGTTCAGGTTTTGAAGGTTTAGTAGATAATTCATTATTTTGGAATATGAGTTGTGGTATAGTCATGTTTTTAGCTCGATATTTGCCAATAATCATTCAACTAGGTATTGCTGGTAGTTTGATGAATAAAATAGATATTAACGAATCTACAGGAACTTTAAAAACTAATACTCTAACATTTGCAATTATATTAGTAATTGTTGTTTATATTTTTGCAGCACTAACATTTTTACCTGCAATTGCATTAGGACCAGTTGCAGAGATGTTGACATTATAGGAGGAATAAAAATGAGTAAAAAAGAAAAGAAGCAATTTATTACGAAAGATATCTTCTATTCTTCAATTAAAGGTGCTTTTACAAAGTTATCTCCAAAATATATGATAAAAAATCCGGTTATGTTTGTTGTTGAAGTTGGATTTATTTTATGTACAATATTAGTTTTTTTTCCTCATTTGTTTCATGATGAAGGAAGTAATTTAAGCCTATATAATGCAATAGTTGCAATTATTTTGTTTGTCACATTATTGTTTGCAAATTTTGCTGAGTCCGTTGCTGAAGGACGTGGCAAAGCACAAGCAGATACTTTAAAAAAGACAAAAAAAGATACGAAAGCACGTTTGATTTTAGATGATGGATCTGAAAAGGAAGTATCTAGTAGTGAACTAAAAAAAGGTGATATTGTACTTGTTAAAACTGGTGAACTAATTCCTAGTGATGGTGAAATTATAGATGGTATTGCTAGTGTTGATGAATCGGCGATAACTGGTGAATCAGCTCCTGTCACAAAAGAAGCAGGAGGAGATTTTGCTTCAGTTACCGGGGGTACTACTGTTGTTTCTGATTGGATTAAAATTGAAATATCAACAGATCCAGGTCATTCGTTCTTGGATAAAATGATTTCTATGGTCGAAGGCGCTTCTAGAAAGAAAACTCCAAATGAAATTGCCTTGAATACTTTGTTAGTATCTTTAACTATTATATTTTTAATAGTAATCGTCACATTATATCCTCTCGCTACATACCTAAATGTTAAAATTCCAATTTCAACGTTAGTAGCATTAACAGTATGCTTAATCCCAACCACAATTGGGGCATTACTTAGTGCAATTGGTATTGCAGGTATGGATCGTGTTACTAGATTTAATGTTATTGCACTATCTGGAAAGGCAGTAGAAGCATGTGGTGATGTTGATACAATGATTTTAGATAAAACAGGTACTATTACATTCGGAAATAGATTGGCGAGTGATTTTATTAATGTTGACGGTGTAGATGAAACGGATCTTGTGAAATATGCATGTATTGCATCGTTAAAAGATACGACACCTGAAGGGAAATCAACAGTAGAATTAGCTGAAAAGATGGGAGTTACATTAAATATTGATGATTACAAGAATGCAACATTCATTGAATTTACAGCTAGTAGCAAAATGAGTGGGATTGATCTTGAAGATGGTACTAAAATAAGAAAAGGCTCTGGTGAAGCCATTATTAATTATGTAAAAAATTTAAATGGATTAATTCCTTCTGATTTAAATGAAAAAGTGGAAAATATTTCAAAATTAGGAGGGACTCCGTTGGTAGTTTGCGCTAATGACAAGATTTTAGGTGTTATTTATTTAAAAGATACAGTAAAACCAGGATTGACAGAAAGATTTGATCGTTTACGTAAGATTGGTATTAAAACGATTATGTGCACAGGGGATAATCCTTTAACAGCTGCAACTATTGCTGCTGAAGCTGGTGTTGATGGCTATATTGCTGAATGTAAACCCGAAGATAAAATAGAAGCAATAAAAAAAGAACAATCATTAGGGAAAATTGTAGCTATGACTGGTGATGGAACAAATGATGCACCAGCCTTAGCCCAAGCTAATGTAGGAATAGCAATGAATAGCGGAACTACTGCTGCCAAAGAAGCAGCTAACATGGTAGATTTAGATTCGGATCCAACGAAAATATTAGAGGTAGTAGAAATTGGTAAGCAATTATTAATTACAAGAGGATCGTTAACTACATTTTCTATAGCAAATGATATTGCAAAATATTTTGCAATTATTCCAGCAATTTTTACAATTGCAATTCCACAAATGAACGTCTTAAATATTATGGGACTTAGCTCTCCATCAAGTGCAATTTTATCGGCATTAATCTTTAATGCGATTATTATTCCCTTCCTAATACCGTTAGCTATGAAAGGTGTCAAATATAAACCTATGAGTGCATCTAAACTATTGGGAAGAAACATGATGATTTATGGTTTAGGAGGCGTAATTTGTCCATTTATTGGTATTAAATTAATTGATATTCTCATTTCACCATTACTGGTTTTTTTAGGATTATAGGAGGATGTTTATGAAATGTTTATTTAATAAATTAAAAACACCATTTAAATTATCATTAGTAATGTTCGTAATTTGTGGATTGATTTATCCTATGTTAATGACAGGGTTATCTCAAGCTATCTTCCCACATCAAGCAAATGGAAGTCTAATTGAAATTGACGGAAAAGTTATAGGTTCTGAACTGGTTGGACAAGATTTTACGGATGAGAGATTGTTTCATTGTAGACCTTCTGCTGTAAATTATAATACTTTCACACAAAACGAAAAAGAAAGCAAAGGACAAGTTTTACCATCATCTGGAAGTGAAAATTTAGCATCAAGTAATCCTAAATTAGAAAAAAGAATTAATGATGATATTGAAAAATTTCTACAAGAAAATCCTACGATAAAAAGAGAAGATATTCCTGCAGATATAATAACTGCATCTGGATCAGGATTAGATCCACATATTTCTGTTGATGCTGCTAATGTTCAAATTGATAGAGTGTCAAAAAATACGCATATTTCTAAGGAGGTATTGAAAAAATTAATAAAGGATAATACTGAAAATAAATTACTTGGTATCTTTGGCGAAGAAAAAGTTAATGTGTTGCAATTAAATCTATCTTTAATAAGAGAAATCAAACAAAGTTAAAATCGATTTTTCTATAATTACTAATAAAGCAAAAATAGTATCTTATTGCTATACAAATGATAGTCTAAATAATTCTTTATTTGATTTTTTAGAAATGTTATAATATATAGAAATTTACACGAACGGAGATGAACACTGTGAATAATTTAATGAATGTATTAATAGTTGAAGATGAGTCCGCTATACGAAATTTAATATCAACTGCATTAGAAACAAATGGTTATAATTTCGAAATGGCTACGAATGGTAGTATGGCGTTGTCATTACTAGTTAAACATCAATTTGATATTATTTTGCTTGATTTAGGTTTGCCAGATTTAGATGGAATAGATATCATAAAAAAATTACGTACATTTTCATTTACTCCAATTATTGTAATTAGTGCCAGAAGCAACGATGATGACAAAATTACAGCCTTAGATATTGGAGCGGATGACTATATAACTAAACCATTTAGTGTAGAAGAATTGTTAGCTCGAATTCGCTCAACTTTGAGAAGAATTCAGTACAAAGAAAATACATTAAATAATGATAATTATTTTGTGAATGGACATTTAAAAATAGATTATATTGCTCAATCTGTATATGTAGATGATAAAGAAATTCATTTAATGCCTATTGAATACAATCTATTGTGCTTATTATCTAAAAATATAGGAAGAGTATTAACACATCAGTATATATTAGATAAAGTATGGGTTAACTCTATTGAATCTGATTTATCTTCATTAAGAGTTTATGTAACTTCTTTAAGAAAAAAAATAGAGAAAATATCAAATGAAAAATACATACAAACACATGTTGGGGTAGGTTATAAAATGATAAAAATAGATAATTCTGATGTTGAGGATAAAAATAATGAGTAACCAAAATACTGATTCTATCATGGTATGTCTTTCTCCTTCACCATCCAATATCCATGTAATTCGTGTTGCTAGTAGTATGCTGCGAAATAAAAAAGACCATTTTTATGCATTGTATATATCTGATACAAAAAGGACATTAAGTGATTCAAATCAGGAACAGCTAGATAAAAATATTGCTTGTGCAAAACAATTAGGAGCAGAGGTGGAAATTGTTTCTTCTGAGGATATAGCGGGTGAAATTTTTAAATTTGCTAATATATATAAAGTAAATAAACTTGTCATCGGAAAAAACATGAATATGAGATTTCATCTCTTTCAAAAACCAATTTATCAATATTTATTAGAGAATATTGAAGACATTAATTTAATTATCGTGCCAGTAAAAGAAAATAGAATATTCAAGAGATTAAACAATAAAAGTAAATTGACACTAAAATCGATTATTACTAGTATTCTTATATTGTTTATCTGTACAGTAGTTGGTTTTGTGTTTTTTGATATGGGATTTCATGATTCTAATATTATTATGATTTACTTAATTGGTGTTTTATTGATTGCCTTAACTACATCAAATATCATATGCAGTGTCGTTTCATCGATTGTTAGTGTTATTTTATTTAACTTTTATTTTACACTGCCTATATTAAGTTTATCTTTTTATGATTCAGCTTATTTAATGACATTTGTAATTATGATTATAGTTGCTTTTTTAATAAGTACACTAATGAATAAAATTCAATTAACAGCTGCAAGTTATGCTAATATGGCTAATGTTTCTCGTATTTTATTAGAAAAAAACCAGCTTTTGCAAAAACAACAATCTGTGGAAGATATATTTAATTGTGGATGCAAACAATTATCAAATTTATTTAATAGAGATATTGCGTATTTTCCAATTGAGAAGTCTTCTATACAAAATCCTATTCTGTTTCCCAAAAAGGAAAATTCTTGTTGTAAAGAGTTTTTGAATGCTAATGAGATAGGCGTTGCAAAATGGGTAGCAATCAATGGAAAGCATGCAGGAGCGACAACTCGTTATTTATCAGGATCAAAGAGTATCTATTATGCTGTATTAACGGATGATAAAATATATGGAGTTATTGGTATTTATTTAGGTAACGATGTTTTAGAATCATTTGATAAACGTATTTTATTGGCTATATTAAGTGAAATGGCTATGTGCTTGGAAAATATAAAAAGTAATGAAGAAAAGAATGAGGCTATTATAAAAGTAAAAAAAGAGCAATTTAGATCTGATTTACTTAGGTCTATATCTCATGATCTCAGAACGCCGTTGACTTCGATATATGGTAATGCTGATGTGTTGTTAAATGATAATGGTAATTTGAAGAATGATAAAAAAAATGCTTTATACAAAAATATATATGACGATTCTTTGTGGTTGATCAATTTAGTAGAAAATCTATTATCAATAACTCGTATAGAAGATGGTAGCGTGAAATTAAGAATAGAACCAGAAGTTATAGAAGATGTAATTGATGAATCATTAAGTCATGTTAGTAGAATCAAAGATAATCGTAAAATTAAAGTGAATATTTCTGATGATTTTTTAATGGCGGATATGGATGCGAGATTAATTGTACAGGTCTTAATAAATTTAATTAATAATGCGATAAAATATACAGAAGATGAATCAACAATTTCTATAAACGCTTATCAAATAAAAAATAATGTGTATATTGAAGTGTGTGACAATGGAAGTGGAATAAAAGATATTGATAAAAATAAAATTTTTGAAAAATTCTATACTGTAAATCATTCTGTTGTCGATAGTAAGAAGAGTATGGGACTAGGTTTGTCATTATGTAAATCAATTGTTGAAGCACACGGAGGTGTTATATCTGTAAAAGATAATCAACCAACAGGGGCTATTTTTACATTTAGTTTACCGGCTACAAAGATAACTATAAATAAGAACATGGTTAATTGCTAAATAATATAAGGAGATGTTAGTATTGGAAGAGGCGAAAAATGGAAAATTAACAATTTTTTTTGGATATTGTGCAGGAGTTGGAAAAACCTTTTCTATGTTAAATACAGCTCAGCAAAAATCTGTTGAAGGTGTAGATGTAGTAATTGGATATATAGAAAGTCATGATAGACCAGATACACAGAACCTAACATATGGATTAGAAAAAATACCGACTAAAGAGGTACTTTATAAGGGGCATCATTTTTCTGAGTTCGATTTAGATAAAGCATTAGATAGACACCCTCAACTAATACTAGTTGATGAATTAGCTCATACAAATGCGCCTACTTCTAGACATAAAAAAAGATATAGTGATATTGAAGAATTATTGCGAGCAGGTATAGATGTTTATACTACGGTAAATGTACAACACATAGAAAGTTTACACGATGTTGTAGAAAGTATTACAAAAGTAAAGGTAAATGAGAGGATTCCTGATTATATATTTAATGATGCAGATGATGTTAAGCTAATAGATGTTGATATAAATGATTTAATAGAAAGGTTAAAACAGGGTAAAATTTATAGTAAGACACAAGCAAAAAGAGCGTTAGAGAATTTTTTTATAAAAGATAATTTAATAGCATTACGAGAAATTTCATTAAGGAAATGCGCTGATCGTATAAATTTATATGCAAAAGATGAAAATAAGCAATTTCTTAAAGAAAAAATATTGGTTTGTTTAGGAACATCACCAACGAATCAAAAAGTAATTCGAACCGCTTCTAAAATGGCTCAAGCATTTCATGGAGAGTTTACAGCTTTGTACGTTGAAAATTCTGATTCACAAGAATTAGATTTAAAAGCTTTCCAACAACTCAAAAAAAACATTTCTCTTGCAAAGGAGTTACAAGCAAACATTGTATCTACATCTGGTGATGATATAGCCTATCAAATTAGTCAGTATGCTAAAACAGCAGGAGTATCTAAATTAGTTTTAGGACGTTCATATCAAAAAAAATCAATTTTTAATAAACCAACGATAGTAGATAAATTAACAAAATTATCTCCTAATTTAGATATATATATTATTCCAGATAACAATTCGAGCAAGCAAAATCTAAACAGTGTAAAATATCAATATCAAAATTTTTTTCGATTTTCTACTCGGGATAGCTCTATTTCAATAAGTACATTATTGATTATAACCATCTTAGCATATTTCGCACAAATTGCGGGATTTGATATTACTACGATTATATTATTATATGTATTATCATCATGTATTATAGGTAGTTTAACATTACTTCCTATTTATAGTTTTATAATACCGTTTATAAATGTATGTTTAATAAATTATTTGTTCATTAATCCAAAGTATTCTTTAGAAATAATCTCATCAGAGTATGTTGTGGTATTAATTGTGATGATAGTAGTTTCTGTTATTATTAATGGTTTAAATTTTAAATTAAAGAAGGAAAAAAATAGTGCATCTTTACGTGCTTATAGCATGGAGGTTTTGTTAGAAACAAGCCAAAAACTACAACAAGCAAAAACTTACAATGATGTTATGAAAGAAACATGTGTTCAATTAAATAAATGGTTAAAACGAATTATTATTTTTTATCCTGTAAATAGAAAAATGTTAGATAAACCATATATTTATAATCCGAATAAACTTTTGGATGATAGCAATATATTTTTGACAGAAAAAGAAAGAACAGTGGCAAAATGGGTTTATATAAACAATAAAAATGCGGGTCCAACCACTAGCACATTGCAAGAAGCAAAGGCTTTGTATTTATCTATTCGGCGAAATGATAAAATATATGGTGTTATAGGAATAGATATGATTAGCAACAAAGCGTTAAGTCAATATGAAAAAAGTTTAATTAAAACAATTTTAAATGAAGTTTCTCTAGCAATGGATTCTTTAGAAAGATGATAATAAACACTCAAATGATTGTTATTTCATTTTTTATTTCCTCAATCTCTTCTTGCGGAAAATTGAAATCATCTAACCCAATCATCATGCTATCATTTTCATCAGGTACGGCCTCAATGATAGCTTTGTAGATATGTGTTTCATCTTTTATTGCAAGAAGATAATTGTACATATGAATGTTTTTCATAGCTATTGTATATTATTTAGTATTGTTTTCATCTATCTCATTTAAGTTTTTTTCTTTGAACTTCATTTTGTTATAAGTATACCAAAGCTGCCAAATTAAACAGCCACAAGGATAATATCGTATATAAGCCAAAATCTTCCCATAAATAATGGTGTTAAAAAACATAAGATGACAACCAAAGGGATGAACCATAATGTTCTTCTAAATTTACCTTTATAATTCATATTCCAATAGATAATTGATTTATCTTTGTAAGTACCCATCTAACGACCCCATGCACTAAATAGACATCGATATCGTCAATATAACAGGTACTATATCCTTGTACAAAGGATGGTGCTCGTTATGTATTACAAAAGAAATAATAAACGTTTGTCTGTTAGTGGTCGTGGAGACTATATGTCTACTTCTGATTTCATTATTCAATATTACACAAATTTAGATGCTTGTCGTAAATTTTTCTACGACATCAAATGGCCTACTGGCTACTATTGCGAAAAGTGTGGCTGTACTCACTACTATTTCATGAAAACTAAGAATTGCTATCGTTGTGCTAACTGCAAACATGATGAAAGATTATTATCCAATACGATCTTTCAGGATAACAAACTGCCTTTAAACGTTTTATTGTACGGTTTGTTTCTAATCTTTACTGCAAATAATGGTATTTCTAGTATGGAACTTTCTAAAGAATTGAAGGTCAATTACAAAACAGCCTGCTTATTACAGACTAAAGCTCGTATACTTATGAAAAATTCGAATTCAAAGAGATTTTTTGAGTATTCCATGGTGGCAGAGCCACCCAATCCATAAAAATAGAGCCACCGAATCCATTTGGACAGAGCCATGCAATCCAATGCTCAGAGCCACTAAATCCACTAAGAGAGCCACTTCAGATTAATGAAATGGCTCTCATTTTTATTATTTGATTTTTGAATAATCCTCTCGAAGAGATCTTCCTTTTAAAAGAATTGTATAAGATGAGTTTCTAATGCGAACTAGAATGGCATCATCGAGTGGCCTATCGCCTAATTTGCCTAGCCATCCTTCAGGGCCCATTGACTGCAGTAGATGGTTATTTTTTATTTATTCTTGATCGTATCACTTCAAATAAATCGTTTCGTTCATATTCACTGATGGGTGTGCTTTAGATGAATATAACGGATGGGCAAGCCCATCCAATACGGAGAAATAAGTCCAGTTGATGCGGTGACGAAGTCCATTGAATCCGTTGTATAAGTCCACACCTATATTTTAGATATAAACTATCATCCTCCTGTTGTAAGATAAAAACAGGTAAGTAAGTATAC